>Ga0102590_1003287_pt1 | contig 16523 bp, 14 predicted proteins | sample AraplaMF_Col_mMF_FD_76859 | JGI IMG/M metagenome (GOLD analysis project Ga0102590, IMG submission 76859) | Arabidopsis root microbial communities from the University of North Carolina, USA - plate scrape MF_Col_mMF | ecosystem: Host-associated > Plants > Roots > Endosphere | place: USA...
TTGGTCTGTGCCGCGATGCTGGAGATCAGCTCGGCGACGTGCTCGATCTGCTGGGCACCATCCGACAGCGCGCGGACGATGGTGTCGGTGCGGCGCGCGCTGTTGACGGCGCGGCCGGTGACTTCCGCGGATTGCGCGACCTGGCGGCTGATCTCGGTAATGGAGGAGGACAGCTCCTCGGCGGCCGCGGCGACAGTCTGGACGCGCTGGCTGGCTTCGGTGGCGGCCGAGCCGACCACGGCGGCGCGGCGGTTGGTGCCTTCAGCCGTGGACGACATCGACTTGGCGGTGGTCTCCAGCTCCCCGGAGCCCGAGGCCATCAGGCCGACGAGCTGGCCGACGGAAGCGTCGAAGCGGTCGGCAAGCGAGATCAGCGCGTCGCGCTTCTCCTGCTCGGTGCGGGTCTTGGTGGCGACCTGCTCAGCCTCGAGTGTGCGGGCGGTCAGGGCGGTCTGGCGCAGCACTTCGAGCGTCTCGGCCATGCGACCGATCTCGTCGCCGCGATCAGTCTCCTCGACCGGCTTGTCGATGGCGCCCTCGGCGATCTCCTGCATGCGGTTTTTCTGCCGGTCGAGCGCGCTCAGCACGTCGCGGGCGATCAGCCAGGATAGCGTGGCCATCAGCAGCATCAGGCCAAGGCCGACCGCGGCCAGCTCCAGCGTGAGCGCGCGCACGTCGGCGTCGATATCGTCGACATAGAGGCCGTAGCTGATGGTCGCGTTCCAGGGCGCGAACTTGCGCGCGAACACGGTCTTGCGGACGGCCTCGGTCTGACCGGGGCGGGGATAGAGGTAGGATGTCACGCCGCCCTGCGCGGACAGGTCGCCCGCCTTGATGATTGCGTCGGCGATCAGGACGCCGTTGGAATCGGTTGCGCCGGTGATCTTGCCTTCGAGCTTCTGGTTGGCGCCGTTGACGATGATGGATGTGTCGGCGTTGTAGACGACCGGGTAGCCTTGGCCGGCGTTGAAGCTCATCTGGCGACCGCGAATATGGAACAGGGCCTTGGCCTCGGCCTGCGTCATCTTGCCGGCGGTGACGTCGTCCTGAACCGACTGGGCCAGGCTGTAGAGCATATCGACCGCGGTCTTCATCTGCTGGACCCGGTCCTCCATCATGCGGCTCTTGCTGAGGAAGCCCGAGACCGCGATGATGGCCGTGACGGTCAGAGCCGCAAGGCAGACCATGCTGGCAAGCTTGGTGCGGATCTTCAGGTGGCTCAGCAACTTCATCGCAGCCTCTACGAAATGGTTGTTATTGCTCGCATGGGTAGCATGAAGTTCTTACCAATCATGAACATAGCGATGCGGCGGCCTGCCGCGCGCGTGACCGTTCGCAGCCATGTGCGCAATTGTGCAGACGAACCGACGTGCATCGGCGCGCTCCAGCGCGGATGCTGGCGACAACCGATCTCAGACTTTGGTGGTCAGCGAGCCTGGCAGGAACGGCAATGAGCCGATTCGCTCACCGCCTCGTCATGTCCGTGCTGCTCGCAGCGGCCCTCGTTCTGATCTGGAACGTGCTGGGCTCGCGCTAGATGACACCGGCAAGGCTGCCGATGCCATCCGTTACTTGTGGGTTAATTGCGCGCGCGTAAGCCGCGCGCAATGCGATGCTGTCGACCCGCTAGTCCTTGCCCATCGCCGCATCGGCGCTGACCGAACCGCCGCCGGCTGCCGAGAGGTAGAGGCAGGCGAAGCAGAACAGGATCGCCGCGGTGCCGCCATTGAGCAGCGGCAGGAACACCGGCGTATCGCCCTTGAGCATGTGGCCCATGAAGTAGGCGAAGGCCATCTCACCCGAGAGAATGAATGCCGCAAGACGGGTGAACAGGCCGATCATCAGGAGCGCGCCAAGCACGAGCTCGATCGTGCCGGCCGCGTAGATCAGCGGGGGGATGTTCGCGAAGTAGGGAAGCACCGGAAACTTGAACAGCTTGGCGACGCCGTACTGAAACAGCAGCAGGCCGGTGATGAAGCGAAACAGGCTCAAGAGAACCGGTTGAAAGCGAACGAGATAGGGAAAGTTCATTGGTTTGTGCCCTCCATCCAATGGTTGCGACTTGGACCGCATTCAGTTGCACCCCGCAAGCCGCCCAAGCTCGATTCGCGCTGACATTTTTGTCATGTCGGACAAAACACCGCAGGCTGCGTTTTCAGCCGGGCGTGGTCCGCATTTTTTGCGCCTGTACGCAGCGCGTCTGTCCGTAATTGTCCGGTGACGCCAACGCGCGCAGGTTACTTCCGGGAGACCTAGCGCCGCAAGGCCGGCACTATCAGGAACGGGATCATCCCGAGCACCACACTTGCAAGTGCGAAGGCGAGCAGCGCGTTGTAGCCATGCGTCGCGTCATGGATCAGGCCGCCGCTCCAGGAGCCGAACGCCGAGCCGAGGCCACTGCCGATCGAGATGGTGCCGAAAATGGTGCCGACACGCTTGCCCCTGAAGATCTTCATCGCGGTCGCCGTGATCAGCGGCCCGCGCGAGCCCATCATGCTGCCGAAGCAGACGACGAAGCCGGTGAGCAGGATGACATCAGGATAATACTGCAACAGCCACAGCAGGACGATGCCGATGATCGAGATCGCGTAGCTCAGCAGCACGGACGGCCGGCGCCCGATCAGCCCGTCGAGCGCGGAAACCCCGAGCATGCCGAACACCAGCACGACACCGGAAAAGCCCCAGGCGGTTGCAGCCTGGAGCGGCGGGAAGCCGGCATCGATCAGATAGGCCACGATCTGTGCCGCGATCGCATACATGCCGACAGCGGTGAAGAAGAAGGTCGAGAACAGCGCCCAGAAGGCGTGGTGTCGCATGGCGCTCGCCAGCGTCCAGCCGTGGTCGACGAAATCGGGATCGGTCTTCTTGGCGACATGCGGCGAGCCCGACGCGAACAACCGCCACGGCAACAGCAGCAACGGCACCAGCAGACCGAGCGAGGCGAAGCCGAACAGCTGGTAGGTCTCGCGCCAACCGAGATGATCGATCAGGAGCTGCGAGGCCGGCAGCAGCGCCAGCACGCCGCCGCCCATCGCCGAGTACACCACCGCCATCGCTGTCGGCAGCTTTGGGCCGAACCAGCGGCCGAGCAGGATCGAGTTCGGCACATTGCCGATGAAGGCGACGCCGACGCCGACGCACAATCCGATCGAGAGCTGGAACTGCCAGAGCGATTGCGCGTGCGCCGCGATCAGAAAGGCCGAACCGAGCAGGAACAGTCCGAGCGCATAGACGATGCGTGGTCCGGAATGATCGAACAGGCGTCCGACCAGCGGCGCGGTCAGTCCGCTGATGAGCCAGGTCAGCGAGTAGATCGAGACGACCTGCGCACGGTCCCAGCCGAAGCTTTCGGAGATCGGCTTGAGGAAGACGGTGAAGCTTTCGCTGAGGCCCCGGCCGAGCACCGCCAGCGTGAAGCACAGCGCGAGCACGACGAGCGCGGTGCGCACCGCGCCCTGCTGCAGCGCAGCTCCGTCGTCCCTGGTCGTTTCCCTGGGCGTGTTCTGGTCCATTGCCCGTCAGGGAGCGCGCTTCGGCGCGCCCTGACAAGCATCAAAAGCTCATACGCCTATGCAGGCCGGATGAGGACGTGCTTCTTCTTGCCGAAGGACAGCTTGATCACGCCTTCCGGCGTCAGGCTGTCCGCAGACAGCGCCATCTTCTCGTCGGTGACTGATACGTCGTTGACGCGCAGGCCGCCGCCCTTGATCTGGCGCCGCGCCTCGCCGTTGGAGGCGACGAGGCCGGCCTTGACGAAGGCGTTGAGCACGCCGAGGCCGGCGTCGAGCTCGCCGCGCGGAATTTCCACCGTCGGCAGGCTCTCGGCGAGCGCGCCTTCCTCGAAGGTGCGCCGCGCGGTTTCGGCCGCCTCGTTGGCGGCCTCGCGGCCGTGCAGCAATGCGGTCGCTTCGGTCGCGAGCACCTTCTTGGCCTCGTTGATCTCCGAGCCGCCGAGCGCTTCGAGCTTCTTGATCTCGCTCATCGGCAGCGTCGTGAACAGCTTCAGGAACTTGCCGACGTCGGCATCCTCGGTGTTGCGCCAGTACTGCCAGAAATCATACGGCGAGAACTGGTCGGCGTTGAGCCACACCGCGCCCTGCGCGGTCTTGCCCATCTTGGCACCGGATGCCGTGGTCAGCAACGGCGTCGTCAGCGCGAACAGCTGGTGAGTGCCCATGCGACGGCCGAGATCGACGCCCATGATGATGTTGCCCCACTGGTCCGAGCCGCCCATCTGCAAATGGCAGCCGGTGCGCTTGGCGAGCTCGACGAAATCGTAGGCCTGGCAGACCATGTAGTTGAACTCGATGAAGCTCATCTCCTGCTCGCGCTCAAGGCGCAGCCGCACGGAGTCCATGGTCAGCATGCGGTTGACCGAGAAGTGCCGGCCGACGTCGCGCAGCATCTCGATCCAGTTCAGCTTGGTCAGCCACTCGGCATTGTCGAGCATGATGGCGTCGTTCTTGCCATCGCCGTAGTTCAGTACCTTGGCGAACACGCCGCGGATCGAGGCCTTGTTGGCCTCGATCTCGGCGACGGTACGCATCGCGCGCGTCTCGTCCTTGCCGGAGGGATCGCCGACCATGGTGGTGCCGCCGCCCATTAGCGTGATCGGCTTGTTGCCGGACTGCTGCAGCCAGTGCAGCATCATCATGGTCAGGTAGTTGCCGATGTGCAGCGAGCGGGCGGTGCAATCGTAGCCGACATAGGCGATCGCCTCGCCCTTGGCGGCGAGCGCGTCCAGCCCCTCGAAATCGGAGCACTGGTGGATGAATCCACGTTCCCTGAGGGTATTGAGGAAATCCGATTTAAATGCAGTCATCTGTCGGCGGACCTGATCATTCTTATTTTACGATCATTGCCGCAAGTTGCGGAACCGGCACGAGCCGGGCTGCCGCAAAAATGCGCGCTGTGGCATTATAAGATGTGCTTGTTTGATACAAGTCGGGCGTCCGGGCAGGGGGCTTCGAGGCTCGCTTAAGATGATGTTGACGGCACTCGGTTTGATGAGCGGCACCTCGCTGGACGGGGTGGACGTTGCGCTGATCGAAACCGACGGAAAACAGGTGAAGGCGTTTGGACCATCCGGCTACCGGCCGTATAGTCCTGCGGAGCGCAACCTGCTGCGCCAGGCGCTGAGCGAGGCCGTGCACCTGCCGCAACGCGATGCCCGGCCGGGCATTCTGGCCGAGGCGGAGCGCGCGGTGACGCAGGCACATGCCGAGGCGGTCTCGGCATTCGTGGCCCAGAACCGGATGAGGCCGGAGGACATCGACATCGTCGGCTTTCACGGCCAGACCGTGCTGCACCGTCCCGAGCGGCGGCTGACGGTGCAGATCGGTGATGCCGCCATGCTGGCGAGAGCTATCCATATTCCCGTAATGCATGATTTCCGCGCCGCCGACGTCGAAGCCGGCGGGCAGGGCGCGCCGTTCGTGCCGGTCTACCACCGAGCACTTGCCAACTCGCTGGCGCGCGAGGGGCCGATCGTCGTGGTCAATATCGGCGGCGTCTCCAACATCACCTATATCGACGGCAACGACACGCTGATCGCCTGTGACACTGGGCCCGGCAACGCGCTCCTCGACGATTTCATGTACCGCACCATGAACCAGGCGTTCGACGCGGAAGGCAAGTTTGCAGCGCTCGGCAAGGCAGACGAGGCCTGGATTGCGGGGGCGCTGCAATTACCATTCTTCGCAGCTCCGCCACCGAAATCGCTCGACCGCAACGACTTTGCCGCCTTGAAGCTCGGCGATGTGCCGCCGGCCGACGGTGCCGCGACGCTGACCGCCTTCACCGCGGCAGCAATTGCCCGCGTCATTCCGCTGCTGCCACGGCGGCCGCGGAGCTGGATCGTCTGCGGCGGCGGCGCCCGCAACCTTACGATGCTGCGGATGCTGCGGGAGCGGGTCGGTTCAGCCACGGTGGAGGCCGCCGAGACGCTCGGCTGGGCCTCCGACGCGATCGAGGCCCAGGCCTTCGGATTCCTCGCCGCCCGCGGCCTGAAAGGCCTGCCGCTGTCCTATCCCGCCACCACGGGCGTGCCGATGCCGATGACCGGCGGGGTGATCGCACGGCCGTGAGGTGCAAGAAGTAAATGCAAGTGCATTGATCTTGACGATATATGCAAGTGCATCTATCGTGGGTGCAATTGCATCAAACCGCCGGGATCATTGCCATGACCGCTTCACTGAAACTGATCAGCCACAAGCTTTGCCCCTATGTGCAGCGCGCCGTGATCGCGCTGAAAGAGAAGGGCGTGCCGTTCGAACGGGTCGATATCGATCTCGCCAACAAGCCCGACTGGTTCCTGAAGCTCTCGCCGCTCGGCAAGGTGCCGGTGCTGGTGGTGACGACCGACAAGGGCGAGGTCGTGCTGTTCGAGAGCAACGTGATCTGCGAGTACATCGAGGAGACGCAGGGCGGCGTGAAGCTGCATCCGGCCGATGCGCTCAAGCGTGCGGAGCACCGCGCCTGGATGGAGTTCGGCTCGGCGATCCTCGGCGACCTCTGGGGCCTGGAGACCACGACGGATCCGGCGAAATTCGAGAGCAAGCGGCAGGCGCTCGCGGCGAAATTCGCGCGTGTCGAAGCTGCGCTTGGCGAGGGACCGTACTTTGCGGGCGAGGCGTTCAGCCTGGTCGATGCCGTGTTCGCGCCGGTCTTTCGTTATTTCGATCTGTTCGATGAGCTGACCGAGCTCGGCATCTTCAGGGATCTGCCGAGGGTGCGGGCGTGGCGTGCCGAGCTTGCGAAGCGCCCGAGCGTGCGTACTGCGGTCGGCGATGACTATCAGCAATTGCTGCGCGCGTTTCTCGTGCGCCACGACGCGCATCTGCTCAAGCTTGCGGCTTGAGCCGTAGCCCGGATGGAGCGGAACACCATCCGGGCTACAAGTGTCTCAGCGCACGTTCGCCAGACGCATGTCGAGATAGGCCGTGATGGTTTCCATCAGCGGCTCGAGCTTGGCGTCGAAGAAGTGGTTGGCGCCGGGGATGATCTGCTGGTCGATCACGATGCCCTTCTGCGTCTTCAGCTTCTCGACCAGCGTGTTGACGTCCTTGGGCGGCACCACCGCATCCTTCTCGCCATGCACGATCAGGCCCGAGGACGGGCAGGGCGCGAGGAACGAGAAGTCATAGAGATTGGCCGGCGGCGCGATCGAGATGAAGCCTTCGACCTCGGGGCGACGCATCAGGAGCTGCATGCCGATCCAGGCGCCGAAGGAGAAGCCGGCGACCCAGCAGGCGCGCGCTTCGGGATTGATGGTCTGCGCCCAGTCGAGCGCGGCCGCCGCATCCGACAATTCGCCGGTGCCGTGGTCGAACGAGCCCTGGCTGCGGCCGACGCCGCGGAAGTTGAAGCGCAACACCGAGAAGCCGCGATGCGCGAACGCGTAGTAGCACTGGTAGATGATCTGATGATTCATCGTGCCGTGAAACTGCGGATGCGGATGCAGGACCATCGCGATCGGCGCGTTCTTCTGCTTGGCCGGATGATAGCGGCCTTCGAGGCGGCCAGCGGGGCCAGTGAAAATAACTTCAGGCATTGGATGATCTCTTGATCCCTTGAAGGCGGTCCTCAACAACCAACCGATGGCACGGACTTCATCGGCTGCTGTGCCGACCAAGCCGCGAATGGAAGGGTGGAGCGGCGCCCTCGGATGATGCGCGAGCGGCGCGCGGTGAACTGACGCGCGCGTTCTAACATGAGGCGTGGGTCAAAAAGCAAGCATCTTGAACATCCCGCAATGGGGTCAAGGTGTTAGCGTGTCACCGGCATGTCATGGCCCGGCGCGGACCGGAATCATGGTTGCCAAGCGGCTGGCAGCAGCCCATGTCGGGCATCGAAACGGGTGAAGCAGCTCTTGCCGTTGAGGTAATATATTACTTTCATGCCAAAGCGCGTTTATCTCGACTGGAATGCGACCACGCCGCTTCGCGTCGAGGCACGGGACGCAATGTTTGCCGCCTACGACCTGATCGGCAATCCATCCTCGGTCCATGCCGAGGGACGCGAGGCGCGGCGGCTGGTCGAGGACGCCCGCGCCACGATTGCCGCGGCGGTGGGGGCGTTGCCGCGCAACGTCGTCTTCACCTCCGTCGGAACCGAGGCCAATGCGCTGGCGCTGTCGCCCGGCTTGCGGGGGCCGTCTGGCCGCCCGGTCGAGCGGCTGCTGGTCTCGGCGATCGAGCATGCCTCGGTGCTGGCAGGCGGCCGGTTCCCTGCGGACAAGATCGGCCAGATCAGGGTCTCAGGCTCCGGCGTGATCGACCTCGGCCATCTCAAGGCGCTGCTCGGAGACGGGCCGCCGGCACTGGTTTCGATCATGGCGGCCAACAACGAGACGGGGGCAATCCAGCCGGTCGCGGAGGCCGCCCGGATCGTTCACGAGGCCGGCGGCCTGATGCATGTCGATGCGATCCAGGCGTTGGGGAAAATTCCGTTCGATATCAATGCAGTGGGGGCCGACCTTGCGACTTTCTCTGCGCACAAGATCGGTGGCCCCAAGGGTGTGGGCGCGCTGGTCGTGGCGGAGGGACTTGCCGGGCTTGAACCTGTGCTGCGGGGCGGCGGGCAGGAGCAGAGCCGCCGTGCGGGAACCGAGAATGTCGCAGGCATCGCCGGCTTCGGGGCGGCGGTGAAAGTCGCGCTTCAGGCTCTGCCGGAGGATGCGGAGCGGATAGCAACCCTCAGGGATCGCTTGGAAAACGGCATTCGCGCGATTGCCGGCGGGATGGTCTTCGCCGAGAACGTTCAGCGGTTGCCAAATACCGTCCTGTTTACCGCGCCTGGCCTGAAGGCCGAGACCGCCGTGATCGGCTTCGACCTCGAAGGTGTGGCGGTGTCCTCGGGCTCGGCTTGCTCCTCGGGCAAGGTCCAGCCATCCCACGTGCTGTCGGCGATGGGCTATGATGCCGCCGTGGCCCAGGGAGCGGTGCGTCTCAGTCTGGGCTGGTCCACGGAACCCGATGATATCAATAGGGCGTTAGAGGCTTGGCGAAAGCTCGGTAATACCCTACTTAGAGCCTAGGCGATGAAACACGGCTTGAACGGTTCTAAGCACGTGCTTTCTGCCAAAAGACATCGTAATACTCGTCAGAGTTTGATCCACCGCGGTCCTTGAAACCGCGAGCGGAGGATAGAATGCCAGCCGTGCAAGAGACGGTCGATCGCGTGAAGCGCATCGACGTCGATCAGTATCGTTATGGGTTTGAGACCCTGATCGAGTCCGACAAGGCCCCCAAGGGGCTGTCGGAAGAGACCGTCAAGTTCATCTCCGAGAAGAAGAACGAACCCGCCTGGATGCTTCAGTGGCGGCTCGAGGCCTATCGGCGCTGGCTGACCATGACCGAGCCGACCTGGGCCCGCGTCGACTATCCCAAGATCGACTTCCAGGACCTCTATTACTATTCGGCGCCGAAGCCGAAGAAGACGATCACCTCGCTCGACGAGATCGATCCGGAGATATTGAAGACCTACGAGAAGCTCGGCATCCCCTTGCGGGAAGTCGCCATGCTCGAAGGCGTCGAGCCCAAGCCCGGCGAGCAGGACCCCAACAGGCGCAAGATCGCGGTCGACGCGGTGTTCGATTCGGTCTCGGTCGCGACCACCTTCAAGGCCGAGTTGAAGAAGGCCGGCGTGATCTTCATGCCGATCTCGGAGGCGATCCGCGAGCATCCCGATCTGGTCCAGAAGTATCTCGGCTCGGTGGTTCCGACCTCTGACAATTTCTACGCGACGCTGAACTCGGCGGTGTTCTCCGACGGCTCGTTCGTCTACGTGCCGCCGGGGGTGCGCTGCCCGATGGAGCTGTCGACCTATTTCCGCATCAACGAGCGCAACACCGGCCAGTTCGAGCGCACGCTGATCATCGCCGACAAGGGCTCTTACGTCAGCTATCTCGAAGGCTGCACCGCGCCGCAGCGCGACGAGAACCAGCTGCACGCCGCCGTGGTCGAGCTCGTCGCCCATGACGACGCCGAGATCAAATATTCGACGGTGCAGAACTGGTATCCCGGCAATTCGGAAGGCAAGGGCGGCATCTACAATTTCGTCACCAAGCGTGGCGACTGCCGTGGCAACAACTCCAAGATCTCCTGGACCCAGGTCGAGACCGGGTCGGCGATCACCTGGAAATATCCGAGCTGCATTCTGCGCGGCGACAATTCGCGCGGCGAGTTCTACTCGATCGCGATCTCGAACGGCTATCAGCAGGTCGACTCCGGCACCAAGATGATCCATCTCGGCAAGAACACGTCGAGCCGGATCATCTCCAAGGGCATCGCAGCCGGCAAGTCGCAGAACACCTATCGCGGCCTCGTCACCGCCCATCGCAAGGCGACCGGCGCGCGCAACTTCACGGCCTGCGATTCCCTGCTGATCGGCGACAAATGCGGCGCGCACACCGTGCCGTATATCGAGGCCAAGAACTCCTCGGCGACGTTCGAGCACGAGGCGACGACCTCGAAGATCTCCGAGGACGTGCTGTTCTACTGCATCCAGCGCGGCCTTTCGCAGGAAGAGGCGGTCGGCCTCGTCGTCAACGGCTTCGTCAAGGACGTGCTGCAGCAACTGCCGATGGAGTTCGCGGTGGAAGCGCAGAAGCTGATCTCGATCTCGCTCGAAGGTAGCGTAGGCTGATGATGGCCGAACGCGAGGCGCAAGGAGAAGTGTGATGACGGCGCTCCTGGACATCCGTGGGCTCAAGGCGGAGATCGATGGCCGCCAGATCCTCAATGGGCTCGACCTCTGCGTCGGCAAAGGCGAGGTCCACGCCATCATGGGGCCGAATGGCGCCGGCAAGTCGACGCTGTCCTATGTGCTGTCAGGCAAGCCGGGTTACGAGATCACCGGTGGCGAAGTGTATTTGAATGGCGAAGACCTGCTGGCCATGGCGCCGGATGAACGCGCCGCCAAGGGGCTCTTCCTGGCTTTTCAATATCCCCTTGAAATTCCTGGTGTCGCCACGCTGACCTTCCTGCGCACCGCGCTCAATGCCCAGCGCAAGAAGCGTGGCGAGGAAGAGCTGTCATCGCCAGACGTCCTGAAGCGCGTGCGAGAACTCGCCAAGCAACTCAGTATCGATCCGGAGATGCTCAAGCGCCCCCTCAATGTGGGCTTCTCTGGCGGTGAGAAGAAGCGCAACGAGACGCTTCAGATGGCGCTCCTGGAGCCGCGTCTCTGCGTACTGGACGAGACCGATTCCGGCCTCGACATCGACGCGCTCCGCATCGTCGCAGACGGCGTCAACCGGTTGCGGGCGGCGGACCGCGGCATGATCGTCATCACGCACTATCAGCGGTTGCTCGATTATATCGTGCCCGATGTCGTGCATGTGCTCGCGGCCGGCCGGATCGTGAAGACCGGCGGCAAGGAGCTGGCGCTCGAGCTGGAAGCGACCGGCTACGCCCAGTATCAAAGCGAAGCGGCCTGATCGCCATGAACGCCGAGATCCGCCCTGTGAAGACTGCAGCCGAGATCGGGCTCGCTGACCTGTTTGCCGCAGCGCGCCAGACGTTGCCCGGCGGCAGCCGGACCGAAGCGCTCCGGCTCGAGGCGTTCGATCGCTTCTCCGAGTCCGGTCTGCCTCACGCGCGGCTGGAGGGTTGGAAGTACACCGATCTCCGGCGCCTCGTGCGTGATGCCAAGCCGTTGGCCCCGTTACCCGATGCGAGCAAAGTGGACGCCGCAGTGCCGGGAGCGGCGCTCGCCGACCTGGGGCTGCGGCGGCTCCTCATCGTCGACGGCGTATTCGTCCCAGACCTGTCCGATCTCGCGAGCCTTGAAGCCGGGGTCAGCATTCGTTCGGCTACCGAGGCTCTTGCCGCAGACGAGTCGGTTCTGTTGAGCGGCGCGGAGCGCGATCCGGCCGCCTCGCTCAATCGTGCGTTCGCGGCCTCCGGCGTCGTGATCGCGGTCGCTCCCGACGTCGTTCTCGAGCGACCGATCCATCTTGCCTACGTCACCACGACCGGCACGCCGTCGGCGATGTTCACGGTGTCCCGGCTGGAGGTAGGCGAACGGGCGCGTGTCACCCTGATCGAGACGCACGAGGGTCCGGACCTGTCCGACTATCAGGTCAATACCGCGCTTCAGTTAACTGTGGCGGATGACGCCGAGTTCGACCGCATCAAGCTGACCTGCGAGGGAGCCGCTGCGTTGCATATTGCGACGCTCCAGGCCGAGATCGGGGCGCGCGTCCGCTATCGCGAGTTCGGTTTCACGACCGGCGGTGCCGTGGTGCGGAACCAGCTCCTCGTGACGCTCGCCGGCAAGGGGACCGATGCTCAAATCCATCAAGCGAGCCTGCTCGCCGGCCGGCAGCACGCCGACACCACGCTCGTCATCGATCACGTCGCAGCCGGCTCGCAAAGCCGCGAGGTCTTCAAGGCTGTTGTCGATGACGAGGCCCGCGCAGTGTTCCAGGGCAAGATCACGGTACAGCAGGGCGCGCAGCAGACCGACGCCAGGATGATGGCGCGGGCGCTGTTGCTGTCCGATGAGGCGATTGCCAATTGCAAGCCGGAGCTCGAGATCTTCGCCGACGATGTGCAGTGCGGACACGGAACCACCACTGGCGCGCTGGACGATCAGCTCAAGTTCTACCTCATGGCCCGCGGCATCCCCGAGAAGGAGGCCGAAGCGCTGCTGATCCAGGCCTTTGTCGGGGAAGTGATCGATGCCATCGACCGGGAGGATCTGCGCGGTGCTCTGTCGCGGATCATGACGGACTGGCTCAAGGGGCGGGGATGATCCCATGCATCCGGCAGTCAGCAATGGCAGTTATGACGTTCAGCGTGTCCGCGAGGATTTCCCGATCCTAGCGATGCAGGTTTATGGCAAGCCGCTGGTCTATCTGGACAATGCGGCATCCGCCCAGAAGCCGCAAGCGGTGCTCGATCGCCTGACCCAGGCCTACACGTCCGAATACGCCAATGTGCATCGCGGGTTGCACTATCTCGCCAATGCGGCGACGGAAGCCTATGAGGGCGCCCGCGACAAGGTCGCGCGCTTCCTCAATGCCGGGCGCCGCGAGGAGGTCATCTTCACGCGCGGTGCCACGGAAGCGATCAATTTGGTGGCGCAAACCTTTGGTCGGGAGCGCATCGGCCCTGGTGACGAGATCGTGCTCTCGATCATGGAGCATCACGCCAATATCGTGCCCTGGCACTTCCTCAGGGAGCGCCAGGGCGCCGTCATCAAATGGGCACCGGTTGATGACGATGGAAACTTCCTGCTCGACGAGTTCGAGAAGCTCCTGACCGATCGCACCAGGATGGTCGCGATCACGCAGATGTCGAACGTGCTGGGGAGCGTCGTTCCCGTCAAGGACGTGGTTCGGCTGGCGCACGCCCGGGGCATTCCGGTCCTGGTCGACGGGTCGCAGGGCTGTGTCCACATGGACGTCGATGTCCGCGACATCGACTGCGATTTCTACGTCATCACCGGCCACAAGCTCTACGGGCCGACCGGCATTGGCGCGCTATACGGCAAGTACGAGCATCTCGCCGCGATGACGCCGTTCAACGGTGGTGGCGAGATGATCCGCGAGGTTACACGTGACGTCGTCACCTATGGCGATCCGCCGCACCGCTTCGAAGCCGGAACGCCATCGATCGTGCAGGCCATCGGGCTTGGTGCCGCGATCGACTACATCAATTCCATCGGCAAGGAGCGGATCCGCAGACACGAGAATGGGCTGCTGACCTATGCCCAGGAACGACTGCGTGGAATCAATTCGTTGCGGATCATCGGCACGGCCGCCGAAAAGGGCCCCGTCGTCTCGTTCGAGATGAAGAACGCCCATGCTCACGATTTTGCAACCGTGATCGATCGCTCCGGTGTCGCCGTGCGGGCCGGCACTCACTGCGCCATGCCGTTGCTCGATCGGTTCGGTGTCTCAGCCACCTGCCGTGCCTCGTTCGCGCTCTACAATACGAAGGAGGAGGTCGACGTCCTCGCGGAGGCGCTGACCAAGGCCCAGGAGCTGTTCTCATGAGCGGACAGGTTGCTGCGAAGTCGAAGTCCCCATCGAGTTCCAAGTCGAAGCCTATCGCGCGCGTCGTATGCAACGCTGGTCGGCACAAGACCGTACGCAACATGGAAATGCGGCTGGCCGGCCGTTTCGATCCGGGTGAGCCGATCCGTTCGCTGGCGCCGATCATGAACGACGGCATGTATCCGCACAAGGACGTCGGCGAAGCATTGGTGTATCCCGGCGATACCGGAATCGTCCGCGAAAGGTGGCGGTTTCTCGACGATACCTACTACACGGTCGAGTTTGCCGGACGCTCGGTGTTCGTCATCATGCGCGGCCACGAGATGATGCGGATGGGAACGGCTCTCGACGCGGGCGCAGAATAGAGTCTAGACCGCTTCTGACAGCACGCCTTGGGCATCTGCGCGCATCCGCTCCACCATGGAGCGGAAACCATTGGAGCGCTGCGGCGTCAGATGTTCGCCAAGACCCAGCCGCTCGAACAGGGCGATTGGATTTTCGTTCGCGATCTGCCGCGCAGGTCGTCCCGACAGCAACGCGATCAGGATCGCGACCAGGCCGCGGACGATATGGGCATCGCTGTCGCCCATGAAGGTGAGCACTGTTTCACCATCGCTCCGGCAGACGGTCGTTGCCAGCCACACCTGGCTAGCACACCCCCGTACCTTATTGACCTCGTTGCGTTCCTGCTCGGGAAACGGCGCCAGCTTGCGGCCAAGCTCGATCACGTAACGGTAACGATCGTCCCATTCGTCGAGCAGCGCGAAGTTTTCGACGATGTCGTCGATCGAGAGCGCCGGCTGCTGCGATGTGGTCATGGGTCTTCTCCGTGGTTGGTTCGCTTGTGGTCGTCTGGATCTAGCCAAACGCCATTCGGATGAGGCGGGACGGGCCGCCTTGTGCAATTGGTGCGGCGAGGACTGAGCGGACGGCATCGCAAACCGGATCAAACGAGATCGGCTTGGAGACAACGCCGTGTGCACCACCTCCGAGGCATGCTTGCGCGAGAGGATCGGAGGTTCGGTCGGCCACGATCAGGATCTTGGCGCCGCCGAATCGCGCAATGAGTTCGGGTAGGAGCGTCTCGCTCCGGTCCTGCAAGATGGATACGCCAATCAATACGACATCGGGCTTGTCCGCGGAGATGTGCGCTTCGTCCGTCGATATGAATGCGTGCACCCGATAGCGGTCCCTGAGGATGTAGGACAGCGCAGACCGTACGACCTCTTCGCCTTCGATCACGAAGACCGTCAACCGGCGGCCGGCGGCGTGCAATTTCGGTTCGAACTGCATGGGACCCTCGATGCGTCGACGAGACGTATCAAGCAAGCTCCATACCGCGAGCGTCACAGACGCATTCTCAGCTGAAAGCGCGCATTCGGCGATCGTTTGATGGCCCGTGCATTGTTTTGTTTCGAACAGCGCGCAGTGGGAGCTCATGTCGACATGGCGCGATGTCGGGTTTGCAACAATCACGGCCCGCATCGCTATCTCGCTCATAACACGGCGCTTTTTGCATTGAGTCCGTACTGGCACACTCGTTGCAAAAGTCTTTGCGCAAGGCGCGGCTGTCGCCCTTTGGATCTCGTCGAGATGCAGGTGGAAGCTAGCCGTCCGACCCGATCATGAGAGAGCGCACGCCGGGCGATCAGCATCGGCTGAAGGAGAAGCAACATGTCTTCACTGAGACAAATCGCGTTTTACGGCAAGGGCGGTATCGGCAAGTCGACGACGTCGCAGAACACGCTGGCGGCGCTGGCGGAGATGGGACACAAGATCCTGATCGTCGGCTGCGACCCCAAGGCGGACTCGACCCGCCTGATCCTGCACGCCAAGGCGCAGGACACGATCCTGAGCCTGGCGGCCAACGCCGGCAGCGTTGAGGACCTCGAAATCGAGGACGTCATGAAGGTCGGCTACCGCGACATCCGTTGCGTCGAGTCCGGCGGACCCGAGCCCGGCGTCGGCTGCGCCGGCCGCGGCGTCATCACCTCGATCAACTTCCTGGAAGAGAACGGCGCCTATGAAGACGTCGACTACGTGTCCTACGATGTGCTCGGCGACGTCGTGTGTGGCGGCTTCGCGATGCCGATCCGCGAGAACAAGGCGCAGGAAATCTACATCGTGATGTCCGGCGAGATGATGGCGATGTATGCCGCCAACAACATCTCGAAGGGCATTCTGAAATACGCCAATTCCGGCGGCGTGCGTCTCGGCGGCCTGGTCTGCAACGAACGGCAGACCGACAAGGAGCTGGAACTGGCGGAAGCGCTGGCAAAGAAGCTCGGCACCCAGCTGATCTACTTCGTGCCGCGCGACAACATCGTGCAGCACGCGGAGCTGCGCCGCATGACGGTTCTGGAATATGCGCCCGACTCGAAGCAGGCCGATCACTATCGCACGCTCGCGACCCGGATTCACAACAACAAGGGCAAGGGCATCATCCCGACCCCGATCACGATGGACGAGCTCGAGGATATGCTGATGGAGCACGGCATCATGAAGGCGGTCGACGAGT
>Ga0102590_1003289_pt1 | contig 16518 bp, 11 predicted proteins | sample AraplaMF_Col_mMF_FD_76859 | JGI IMG/M metagenome (GOLD analysis project Ga0102590, IMG submission 76859) | Arabidopsis root microbial communities from the University of North Carolina, USA - plate scrape MF_Col_mMF | ecosystem: Host-associated > Plants > Roots > Endosphere | place: USA...
GGGGCTCGTCCGGGAAGTGCTGCATGGCCGGACGGAGCCTCGCGGTTTCATAAGTGGAACTAGTTACTATTAAGTTAACATATTTTACGTAAACTTGGCAGCAATTATCAAAAGATGTTGCAACATCGAATGAGCCTTTTATCGTATCTTTGCGAACTGTACGGAAGCTGGCTTTTGGCTCTTGACTGCTGGCAACTGGGCATTTGATAATTAGCATTGGCTTTTAGCATATTACCACCATGAAATTATTCCTTCATTATCTTAAGGCTTACAAATGGCTTATAATGCTGGCTTTGCTGCTGGCATCGGTCAACCAGGTATTTTCCCTGCTGGACCCATATATCTTCGGATTGATCATTGACCGTTTTGCATCTCATCCGCAGGCAGAAACCATTGACGGAACCAAAATTGCACGCTCAATGCCCAAGTACCTGAACGGGGTATTGATGATGCTACTGGCGTCTATTGGCGTGGCGATGGTATCGCGTATCGCCAAGGCCTTCCAGGACTACTTTGTGAATGTAATCATCCAGAAGTTCGGGGCCAGGGTATATACCGATGGTTTAAGACATTCACTGCGCCTGCCCTACCAGCAGTTTGAAGATCAGCGCAGCGGTGAAACACTGGCCGTACTGCAGAAAGTACGTACCGATTCAGAGAAGTTCATTACCTCTTTTATCAACGTGCTGTTCACTTCACTGGTAGGCGTTGTGTTTGTAATGATCTATGCTTTCAAAGTACACTGGTCACTGGTGTTTGTATACTTTGGCGGCTGTATCCTGCTGGGCTTTCTGATGAACGTGCTGAGCAGGAAGATCAAGACCGTTCAGAAGACCATCGTGAAAGAGACCACTATGCTGGCGGGATCTACTACAGAATCACTGCGTAACATAGAGCTGGTGAAAAGCCTTGGGCTAACCAACCAGGAGATCCGGCGGCTGAACTCTACCACCATCAAAATATTGATGCTGGAATTAAAGAAGGTGCGCACTATCAGAAGCATCAACTTTGTACAAGGTACCTTTGTGAACCTGTTGCGTTCCAGCATCCTGTTCCTGCTGCTGTACCTGCTGTACCCGGGCACTGTTTCGATCGGTCAGCTGTTTACGCTGCAACTGTATTCCTTCTTTATTTTCGGCCCTTTGCAGGAGTTAGGTAACATCATCCTGGCATACAGAGAAGCGCAGGTGTCCCTGCTGAACTTCCAGAACATCCTGAACACTCCGGTGGAAGTGATGCCTGAAAAACCGGTGCCCGTACATAAGATCGATGAGCTGACCTTTGACACTGTTGGTTTCAAACACCTGACGGCTGCGAACAAGGCGCTGGACGATATCAACTTCTCCGTGAACCTTGGCGAGACCATTGCGTTTGTAGGGCCTTCCGGCTCCGGTAAAACCACCCTGGTAAAACTGCTGGTAGGTTTATACAAACCAAACGAGGGCACCATCCTGTATAACGGCGTGGATAGTACGAAAATAGACATTGAAGAGCTGCGTGTGCAGATAGGTTTTGTAACACAGGATACACAGCTGTTCTCTGGCAGTATCAAAGAGAACCTGCAATTTGTAAACCCGCGCGCTACTGATGATGAGATCATGGAAGTGCTGCAGAAGGCCTCCTGCCAAAGCCTGTTGGCCCGTGCAGATAAAGGCATAGATACGGTGATCGGGGAAGGTGGTATCAAGATCTCCGGTGGTGAAAAGCAACGGCTTTCTATTGCACGTGCTTTACTGCGCCGCCCCCGCCTGCTGGTGTTTGACGAAGCGACTTCTGCGCTGGACTCTATCACGGAAGAAGAGATCAGCCAGACGGTAAGACAGGTGACAGCGAGCCGTGAACATATTACTGTGATGATCGCACACCGCTTGTCTACTATTATGCATGCAGATCGTATATATGTGCTGGAGAAGGGACGTATTATTGAAACAGGTACGCATAGCAGCCTGCTGGCGGAGAAAGGATTGTATTACGCCATGTGGAGGCAGCAGATCGGAGAGAAAAGAGAGACGGGCGCATTAAAAGTTTGATGTTTGAAAGTTTGAAGGTTTGAGCGTTTGAAAGACGTCGTCGCAAACATCTTGGGCGGTCAAACATGCAAAGTATCAATTTTTCAACTATAAGTTTATTGTACCTTCGCCCAATGAAAAGAAAGCGCCCGAATTATTTTCTGAGCATGCTGAAGATGAAGTGTCCTCATTGCAGAAGAGGGGACATGTATAAGGATAAGAATCCTTTTCACTGGCGGTTCTCGAGGATATTCAACATGCATGAGCAGTGCCCGGTATGCGGACAGCAGTTTGAGCTGGAGACGGGATTCTGGTTTGGAACGGGTTATGTGAGCTATGCGTTGGGAGTGGCATTTTCTGTTTTTAACCTGATTTGGTTCTGGTTGTTCTTCGGACTGTCGTGGAGGGATAACAGTGTTTTTATCTGGCTGGGCGTAAACGGATTCATCCTGTTGGTATTCCAGCCATGGCTGATGCGAATCAGCAGAGTGATCTACCTTTACTTTTTTGTGTACTATGATGAAAATACGGAGCAGATACCTGATCCGGTAAACGGACACGAGACCAAAACAATTCACTAAAAATAAGAAGCGCCCCGGCATGTATGCCGGGGCGCTTCGCTTTTATATGGCGCCTAGTAAATATGACGGCCTTGTAAGAGGCGTTTTTCCAGGTCTTCTTTTTTGATCGCGAAGGAGTCTCCTACCTGCTTACCGTTCCGGTAGGTCACTACCGTTACCTGGGCAGCGCCTTTGGGGAAGGTTAAAGGCTGACCACTGTAGCGGGGATAGAAGGGATCGGGATCAGAGTTATCGAAGGTGTAATAGATATCGAGCCCTTTGATCTCAGTGGACAAGCGAACGTTGAGGACACCGTTGTTATCCCTTGCTGGTGTGGCGATCACGTTGTAAGCACTGCGGGCGTATTTTATGCCAGCGGCATCCAGGCGGGGGAACTGTGCTTCCAGCCTGCTGATGAAATCATCCCAGTTACGTTTGGATTTAGGGCTCCAGTATACTTCTGACAAGGCCAGGGAACGGGGCCAGGTCATATATTGTACATGGCGGAGGGTGTTCACGGATTCTGTCCACAGATTGCCTTGTCCGCCGAGGATGTATTTTTCATCTACACTATCCGGTACGGGATCATAGTTGTACGAATCACTAAGGCGACACATACCATAGGTAGGCGGTTCTGCGGAGATCTCGCCCTGGTAGAGATCCAGATAGCAGAAATCCCAGGGCGTCATTACCACGTGATGATTCATCCGCGCAGCGGTGATACCGCCCTGCATACCGCGCCAGCTCATCACCGTAGCTTCGGGGGCCAGTCCGCCTTCCAGTATTTCATCCCAGCCTATCAGCTTTTTGTTTTTAGACAGCAGCATTTTCTCCATCCGTTTTACGAACCAGCTTTGCAGTTCGTGCACGTCTTTGAGATGTTCCGTTTGCATGCGCTGCTGACACTTTGGACATTTCTCCCAGAAGCCTTTGTAGGCTTCGTCGCCGCCGATGTGGATGTATTTATAGGGAAAGAGGCCGGCTACTTCGGTGAATACTTTATCCAGTACAGTGAAGATGGAATCGTTGCCGATGCAGAGCACATTATCATTCTTTTTACGGAGGCTGTCGCCAGGGCCTACCATGTACTGCAGTTGTGTACAGGACAGATTAGGATAGGCTACGATCATGGATAAACTATGGCCGGGAACATCGATCTCGGGCAGGATGGTGACGTAGCGGTCTTCGGCATAGCGGATGACCTCCTTAATATCTTCCTGGGTGTAGAAGCCGCCGTAGGGAACGTCTTCACCGGATTGCGGGGGCGCGAAGGTTCCCCAGCGCCCTACCCTTTCTACGCGCCAGGCGCCTTTCTGGGTGAGCTCGGGCAGGCTTTTTATTTCGATACGCCAGCCATTGTCGTCAGTTAGGTGCCAGTGGAAGGTGTTGTATTTATACTTTACCATTTCGTCGATATAGCGCTTTACTTCTTCTTTGGTGAAGAAGTGGCGGCTGACATCGAGCATGAGGCCGCGCCAGCCGAAGCGGGGATAGTCGGTGATCTCAGCGCAGGGGATGTTGACGTGCGTAGTGGTGTGCCTTGCAGTGTCACGTAAAGGGACCATTTGCAGGAGGGTTTGCATGCCGTAGAAAATACCAGCGGGGGTATTGGCTGCTAAACTGATATGGAAGGTATTAACGGTGAGCTTATAGCCTTCTTCCCCCAGGGACTTATCGGGCTGCTGCAATAAGCTCAGATTAATAATGCTCATCTTCCCGAAGCCTTTCCGTTTTAGCTGGATACCGGTGAGGGATTTCAGCTGGTCTGCAAACCATTGAGCAGTGCCTTCGAGCTTTTTGTCGGTGCTGGCGACTTCGAGTCCGACGCTGGAGCTCAGGGTAAAGCTTCCTTTCAGCTCTTTTAGGGAGACTGGTTCGGGAATGATCCTGATCCTGGTGGAATCAGCGGCAAATGAGTAGAGCTGCGCCAGCAGGGCGCAGGTGAATAACAGTATTTTTTGCATTGGGTGAATGTTTGCGATCTTGGTAAATATAGGGGGATGGGGAGGAGAAAGCAAGTTTTATTGATATACGGGTGGGGAGATGCCGGAAAAAGAGAGACCGCCTTCGGGTGAAGGCGGTCTCCGGAAGGTATCTCTTATTATTTGAAATCTATCGGCACGGCTACTTTCACGCTGAAAGTGCGTCCCATGTTAAATACGCCGGAACGGCCTGTAAGCTCGTTAACGGGCGCGTATTTGAGGCGGCTCAGGTGGCTTTGGTAGGCTACATCGCCGATGTTGTTCACGGCGAAATGTAAAGAGAACAAGGTTTTGTTGTTCTTGTTTACGAAGTCTGTGCCCAGGTTTGCATTCAATAAAGTATATCCGTCGGTAGGAGTTTCTGTTTCGTAGGCGCTGAATACGTTATCCTGTTTGAAGTTCATGTCCATCTGCAGGCCGATGTAGGCGTTGCGCATGCAGCCGTTCACTTTCTTGAAGTTGCCTCTCAGTTCGCTCAGCCAGCGGGCTGCGGGAATATTGGGCAGGTATTTGGTAGAGTCTGTGGCATTGCTGGCAGTAGCGCGTACATAAGAGAAGGTGTTCTCAAAGTGCAGCCAATCGATGGGATGCGGGTGGATGTCGAGCATCAACTCGCCGCCATACAGGTTGGCATTGGTTTGCTGGTATTTGAAAGCGGAGAATCCTTCATCATTATCTTCTGATGGAATGGAATCCGTACCAGCGGTGTTCAGCAGCTTGCGGGAGAAGATAAAGTCGCTAATGTGATTATAGAATACATTGGCGCCAAGCGACACGTGCTGGGTGTTGAATTCTACACCACCATCCACCTGTGTGCTTACTTCCGGCTTCAGGTTGTTGTTACCGTATTCGTATTTGATAGTGCCTTCGTGCACACCGTTAGCCGCCAGTTCGGCGATATTGGGAGCGCGGAAACCACGGGCGGCATTCAATTTCAGTACCACCTTATCGCTGGCTTCATAGCTGATACCTGCGCTGGCGGATACATTGGAGAAGTTGCGGTCGAATGCGGCGAATTTGGTAATAGCGCCGTCTTTAGGCTGTTGAATGGGGGCGCCTTCCTCATCCAGGTATAAAGCTTTTCCCTTCAGCGAGCGGGTATCGAAACGGAAGCCGCCGCTCAGGGTCAGTTTATTGAAGGTTTTGCGGGTGATAGCGAAAGCGCCGAAATCAAAGAGAACGTAATTGGGTATGAGGAACTCATCGCCGGAGATGCGGTTCGTTTGCTGCATACCATTTACGCCTATGGTGGTTTGCCATCCCGCCATTTCAGGAAGGAAGTATTTCAGGCTATAGTTGAAAGTCTTCAGCTGCAGACGGAGGCCCGGTTCATCGGGCGCCAGCACGTCTTCATACTCACGGCGCTGGTTATACTGGTAGCCCAGGGTAATACCCAGGCGGCCGCCATTATGCAGGTAGAGATTATTATCCCACACGATCTTCTGGTGATTGATCTTTTGCTGCGGCATGTTCATGGTGTAGGACTTGAAATTATCCGCCACCTTTTCTTCTTCTGCACCGTTTGCATTCACCACCTGGGTAAAGCGGCCCAGGCTGTCGCGGTCGCCTTCTACCAGGCCAAGGTTCTGGTTAAAGGAGGTGAAGCTCAGGCGGGAGTATCCCCATTGTTTATTCAATCCGATGCTGGCGCCATAGTTGGTGTTCTTAAAGCGGGAGTTGAACACATAGCCATCATATTTATTTTTATAATCGTGCGCCCATTTCTGGGTGCCGTATACGCTCCAGCTGAAGCCATTCTGATTACCGCCCAGGTCTGCATGGTAAGACACCTGGCCGTTGTTGGTGAGATAGTTGGCAGCGAAATTGCCTTTCACACTTCCTTCAGGCAGGATGGAAGGCGGAACGATGTTCACCACACCCGCCAATGCATCAGAGCCATATACCAGGGAGGCAGGGCCTTTCAGCACTTCTACCTTTCCTACATTATAATCGTCTATTTCAATACCGTGCTCGTCGCCCCACTGCTGGCCTTCCTGGCGGATCCCATCTCCTATTACCACTACGCGGTTATATCCCAGGCCGCGGATGTAGGGCTTGGAAATAGCCGGTCCGGTGGTGAGCTGGTTTACCCCGGGTATTTTGGCGATGGCATCAATGATGTTGGTAGAGATGTGCTGATCCAGGTAATCCCTGCGGATCACGCTGATGGGCGCGGGATTCTGTTTCACATTCGTGGCGAGGTTCACACCTGTTACCACTACTTCGTTCTTTTCAATCAGTGTTTCGGACAGTTCAAAATCCTGGGAGGTAGCGCCGTTAATATTGATGGAGGCGGTGAAGGCGGCATATCCTATATAATGGATCTCCACTACAAATTTTCCTTTCGGCAGGTTTTTGATGGTGTAATTGCCCTGGGCATCGGCGGAAGCGCCAACGTGCAGATCGGGCAGGTATATCGTAGCGCCAGGTAAAGGATTATGGCTGTTCTTATCGGTGATCTTCCCTTTTAAAGTATTGTCGTAACCTTCATCTATCGGAAGGGCGAAGGATGAAAGGCCAGATAACAATAAGCATAGTGTTCCGGCAATAAGTATACGCAGCGTTTGCATAAATTTCTTAATGAGATGATGTGTAACGGAATAAGTTGTCAGTTGACGGTTGTCAGTTGACAGTTTGTTGATGATGAGAGCGGGTAATTAAATAAGGGAAGACGGGGGCGCGCGAAGGGAAGCGTCTGCGTGGCTGATCTTTACAACGGTGGGAACATAGGGCAATGCATAGATCCACCGTACGGAGCCTGCAGCTGTGGGGTAATAAGTGTTTGCCTGCTCATAGGGTTCGACCGCTATTTGCAGGAATTCGCAGTGTTTGTGTTTAACGGAAAAAGCGAGACCATCGAAGTCAGCACAGGAATGCTGATCCTGGTCTTTTGTATCCTGGTGAGGCGCGAACTGGTGCAGGAATTCCCTGGGCGTTGTATGCAGTGCAAACACGCCCAGGAGTATGATAGCTAATACTTTATGTATCCAGTGCTTCTTCACTCAACAGTTAGTGAGCAACAAAGATAGGAAAAAACACTGATTTGCAACAGCGTATCATTTTAGGCAAAAAGCGGAACGCTTAATGCTGAACGCTGTGGGCGTTTTGCATTAAGCGTTCTGCGTTAAGCTTTCAGCGTTTAGCGTACTTTCAGCATGGTGCGTACCTGCTGTACGGGACCATTCTGGAAACGGGCATAGTACACACCGGTGGGCAGGTCTTCGCCATCGAAAGTGATGGTGTACTCACCCGGCGTATGTATTTTATTCACGGGTACCTGGATCAGGCGGCCGGTGGTATCGAAGATCTGGATCATGGTATGCCCGCCTTTGGTCTTGTACTTCAGGTAGGTTTTCTCCACGAATGGGTTGGGATAGTTGGTGATATAGTTGGTACCAGCGTTCTGGTTGATATCATCTGTACCGGTGATCGTGCCGCAGGCAAGACCTGAGACGATAGGCAGGCGCTGATAATCTTCGAGCAGGATGGTTTTCAGGTCTGTTTCTTTTACGCAGAACCATTGTTCGAGGATGGAGGCGTATACAGAACGGAAATCGTACTGCATCGGGATATTATCGGCAACGCTGGAAGCGTCGGGGATGTTGGGGGAATTACCCAGTACGCCCTGCAGCACATAATCGCCGAAGACGATCATGGGAGCGGCGGCGCCGTGGTCTGTACCCATACTACCGTTTGATTTGATACGGCGGCCGAATTCGGAGAAGGTCATACCTACTACGCGGCGGGAAGCTTTGAGCTGGGTAAGATCGTCCATAAAAGCTTTTATGGAGTCGCTCACGTCGCCCAGCAACTGGGCATGATAACCTTTGGATGTGTCCCCTGCCTGTGCCTGGCTGGCGTGGGTATCGAAGCCACCGGTGCTCACCATGAACATGCGGGTTTTTAAACCGCCGGCGATGAGACGGGCTACGATCTTCAGCTGGCGACCCAGGCTGCTATCGGGATAAGCGCCCTGACGTGTTACCCTGGCAGCGGCAGCTTTGATGCTGTCGGCATATTTATCAGACTGTTTCGCGATCAGGCGGATATAGCTCAGCTCAATACCCCAGTGGATATTATCCGGCGCAGGATCCTGCTGGGGATTATCCAGGAGGTCGTAAAAATCTGTAGCGCTGGTAATGGCCACCGCCATGTTGGCGTTAGGGCCCTGGAAAGCGGGCGATATGAGGGACCCGATCTGGATAGCCAGCGGATCTGGCGCATCTGTGTTCGGAAACCCTTCCGGGAAGTTGGGATACTCGAAGTTGAGATAGCGTCCGCCCCATCCGGTGGGGAGCACCTGGTTGGAGTTGGCGCCTGTGAGCCAGATATCCGTAGCACGGAAGTGGGAATAGTCTGGTGAAGGATAGCCAACGCTTTGTATGATACAGGCCTTTCCGTCGTTATACAGCTGTTGTACACCTGTCATCGCGGGGTGGAGGCCGGTTTTAATATTATTGGCGAGGGGCAGTACCTGACCCTGCTGGATAGCGATATTGGTACGTGCCGCCTGGTATTTACCATAGACATCCAGGGGAATTACCATGTTCAGACCGTCGTTACCACCGGTAAGCTGGATCATGACCAGTACGTGGTCGGTATCCGTAGCAGCGCCTTGCAGCGCGGCCAGCATCGGGGATGCGGCAAATGCTTTTACAGAGAACCCATCAATGATGGATGGCAGTACGGCTGCCGATGCTGTATGTTTGAGAAAATCTCTTCTACGCATATTGGAGGTCTTTCAGTAAGGTCAGGATAATTGGTATTCGGATAGGTTCATGATGTATTTGTACAGGAGCCGGAGGCGTGATTCCACTACTGCTTTCAGGTTCGCATCGCCGGGGCTTGCCTTGTAGGCATTCCAGGCGTCGGTCCAGTAGTAATCGCTGTTAGGACTTTGTCCGCTTAAAAGGATCATATTCTTCAGCCAGGCGCGCAGGTTACTGGAAACGTCTATACGATATAACAGGTCTAATGAATCGTTCACCAGTGTAACCGGGTTGGAGGGGTCTGAGAGCTGATCTGCAAAAGCCAGTACGTCGATGGTCAGGCCCATGGCTCCACCCTGACCGCTTACCAGTGCATCTGAGAAGCGGTTGCGTTTGGGGAAGGTGTCTGTATTGATCCACAGCTCGTGGCACTGCGGCTCCAGGTAATAGGCGTCCCAGCCGGCCACCAGCGGAGGATCGCCGATGTCTTGCAGCATAGACCCTGCATATTGCCGTACAAAATCCCATTTCTCGTATGCCATGTCGTAGCTGGCAGCGGGCGGGAATGCTACGCTGTATTCGCGACAGAGGCCTACGCAGAATTCGATCGGGCTTTTAATGAGGCAGGACATGTTCAGCGGATCGTAGAAGTGCTCACTTCTAAACAAGGTGCTGAGCACGGGCAGAATATTGTAGTTGTTATTGCGGAATATTTCTGCCAGCGGTGCGATCACGTTCTGCTCTACTGCATCATCGATCTGGTAGTAGATAAAGAATTTATAGATCTTACGTACGATGAATTTGGATACTTCCGGTTGTTTGAAGATAACGTTGTCGATCAGATCATTCAGTTCCATCAGACCGCCATTAGGACCTGACTGGCCGGATACCTGTTTTTCGCCGTAGAAAGCGGAAAACTCTTTGTTGCTGAAATCGTGCTGGGTAGCATCGAAATAGCTGGTGATGGTGTTTGCGTTTACACGCCAACCGGTGAGCACACGGGCGGTAGCACGTACGTCTTCTTCGGTATAGTGAGAATCGGGCCCTTTACCAACGGTGAAGAGCTCATGCAGTTCCCTGGCATAGTTCTCATCTGCCGCTTCCTTTCCATTGAGGTAGCCGTTGAGGTAGATGAGCATCGCGGGATCCAGCGTAATGGCTTTTGTAAGCGCATTAAAATTGCCCAGCGCGTTTTGGCGAAGGACAGTGTTATATTTATACACATAACGGAGGTCTGTTACCGTTTGTGTTTCTGTTACGAAGTGGTTGTGCCAGAAGAGGACCATTTTTTCGTGTATGCTTCTGGTTTGGTTGAGCATCACGCCGAGCCACCATGCTTTGTAGGAGTTGCGGCGGCCACGGTCCAGGTCATCGTTATCTGTGTAGGGAGCAGAATTCACCCAGGTAGCGCCGGGGGCGATACCGGTGGCGTCATCGCCATAGTTATTTACCGGAGGCTGGGGGTAGTTGGCTGCTGCGACAGGTGTGAGCAGGGCATCTACTGCCTGATCCATGGTAAGTCCTTTTACCCAGGCCAGGTCTGCCGGGGAGGCGCCGAACAAAGCACGTTTCAGGAGGTGTACCTGTTGGGCGGTACCCCATGTTCCTGTATAGGCGTTGATACCGGACAGTGTGCGGCCAAAGGGAGCTTTCACCGTTTTCTGGCGTGCAGGGGATAAGGTGAGGAATTGTCTGCGGTCCATATTGTATAGGATATGGTTATAGGCGGATTGGTTAAAATCGAAAAGATAACGGAGCCAAATTAGTAAATTTTTTAATTTATAGAGGGAAAAATATTTGTCATTTCTCAATGAAATGAAAATTTTTTATTGAAACTGCAATGATCCCCTGATAATTATCAGACTAAAAATGAACCATAGGCGATCAGCAATGCACCGACAAGATCAAAACAACATGTTAATTATCATTTAATAATTTACGAATCAACAAGTTACAATAACTGATTTTTTGGCATTACACTGACAACGCTTATCTTTATAGGGATACTTTTTTTAACCCGATGCTTTAAATGAAAAGGGGCCTCCGTATTTCAGTCAGGAAGGCCCCCTTCACTAAAGTATCACAAATCTGTATTTATGAGACGCGATACTAAGTCTCGCCGCAAAAAGCGGCCATTATTTTCTCTTGATGCCATCATTGGCCGTAATGTAAAGTTTAAGATCAGACTTTACGGCAAGTAACCTTTATTCAAGTAACTTTAGAAAGTCCTGGTGGTTTAACCCCCGGGACTTTTTTCGTTTATAATTTCCCGGTTCCCCCAATTAAAAGTTGCCAAAGCGTTTATAGCTCCAACTACAAATAAAAATAACCCAAACTTTCTTAGTCGCAAACTGATATTTATCCTATCATTTTGATAGCTTTGTCTAGCTTGTGTATTTGATCGTACACAAATATAATCTAATGATTTGACAAATGTTACAATTGTAACATATTTTATTAACTACATTATACACCCTTGCTTTTCAATGCCTTCGATTAAAGACATCTTATCATTTGTTAGGGAGCAAGTGCTAAAAGACAAGGCAAAAAAGAAAAATCAGAAGGAAAGCCAAAAGGAGATAGCTGATAAGCTAGGCTTGAAAAGAATAACCTACCAAAGTTACGAATCAGAAAGAAGCCAGGGGCCGATTGAATTTTATGAAGCATTTAAATCAGTCCTCGGTATCGATCTATTCACGTCAGCAAAATTAGAACCGATTGTTGTTGTTGATCCCACAAGATATTCTCCAAACCAACTTCTACTGTTTAAAGAAAGAGGTGCATATATTTCCCACATACCGGTTTTTGACACTAAAATCCTACCCTTTCCAAGCGAGGAAAAGTACCCGGAGCCAGTTTTTTTAGTTCCAAGAGACATGTGTCCAGAGGGAGAATTCGGAATCAAGATCGTTGATAACATTATGGAGCCGGGTTTTATGGAGGGGGATTATGTGTTCTGTGGAGATCTGCTAACCGTTAGTGATATTCGGCCTGGACAGCTTTATCTCCTGTCTTTTGATAACGAAACAGGCCCCACATTGCAAATCGGTAAGGCTGAAAAAAAGAGAAACGGCATATCCTTCATTCAAACAAATACCCCTTCGAATCCCGTTACCTTTCCGGATGGCTCGGTAAAAGGGCTCTATAGGGTTGTTGGCCATTACAGAGGCGAGGCCGGCATTAATCAATTGTAAATTCTTAAATGGAGAAATGGCACTTTGGCAGTTTACATTTTTGGTTCTACTAGGAAAAGCTGTAGTAAGAAAAAAAGACTCGATTTTGTTTTGCAGATAATCAGAAATATTTTGATGATACAACATTCTGGATTAAACAAGGTGAGAAGTAATGACTATTTAATCATACTTGACGAAAACTTATCCTCAATGCTCACTTATATATGTGTTAACTCTAAACGTAAGGAAGCAGACTCATTCCAAGCCGGCCGCCTCTTCTATAAATAGCCCTAAAATCATTTGGTTTATTTTCTGTAAAATTTGTATATCAATTATTTATACCATGGAATTGCATGAATTTTAAATTCATTTTCTTACAAAAACAGCATATTTGTACTATATTTGTATAGAGATAAGAGAAAATGAAAAAGTTACAAGAGCTTAAAAAGCATTTAAAGCAAGGCCGGGTTTATCGTCGTGCGGAATTAGCTCAATGGACCAGTGCTGTTGATCGTCATCTTGCCACGCTCATAGATGAAGGATTTCTAGAAAAGTTATCTACTGGTTTATATTATGTTCCCAAAAAAACTGTTTTTGGTGTTGCTCCTCCTGACGAAGAGGCGGTAGTTCGTTCTTTTCTAAAAAACGATAAGTTTTTGCTTACCTCTCCCAATGCCTATAATAGTCTAGGAGTAGGAACAACTCAATTATATAATAAGCGCATTGTATATAATCACAAAAGACATGGCGAATTTCAATTAGGCGGTAGAAATTATTTCTTTCATGCCAAACATCGTTTTCCTAAAAAGCTCACTCAAGAATTTCTGCTAGTAGATTTACTCAATAATCTGGATAGCTTAGCAGAGGATAAAGAAGAGCTTCTAAAAAATATTTTGGCAAAAGTAACATCAATGGACGCTAGACACCTAAAGCAGTCGTTGAATAGTTACGGTAGCACTAAAGCTAAATCTCTATTGGCCCCCGTGTTACACTAACAGAAAATATTTACTCATGTCGTCTAAATTTCTTCATACTCATAAGAATTTTCCAGATCTCTTAAGGATTTTAGAAGCAGAAACGGGAATTTATGCTGGTCTTATTGAAAAGGACTATTGGATCATGCATGTTTTGTATGGTTTGAAAAAGCGAGACTTTTCATTTGTAATGAAGGGTGGGACTTCGCTTTCAAAAGGCTATGGTATCATTGACAGATTTTCGGAAGACATCGACATTCAAATATATCCACCGGACGATCTAGGAGTGATATCTGATCCAAAGAATACCAAAAAGGATGCGGTGGAGTCAAGGAGACAATACTATAACTGGCTTGCAGAGCAAATCAAAATTGAGGGAATTAGCTCAGTAGTGCGCGATACAGCCTTTGACAATGAAAAGACCTATAATAGCGGTGGAATTAGATTGTTTTATGAAAGTTTTAGCGACAAAGTAGAAGGAGCTAAAGAAGGTATTCTTCTTGAAGTCGGATTTGATACAGTAACTCCTAACGCCAGTTTGACAATCAGCTCATGGGCATATGACCGTGCGGCCCGTAGCAACATCGTAATTGATGATAACCGGGCTGTAGCCGTAGCCTGTTATCATCCTGGATATACTTTTGTTGAAAAGCTACAAACCATCGTAACGAAATTCCGGATTGAGCAAGAAAAAGGTCAAGAGAAACCTAATTTAATGCGACAATACTATGATATTTATTGCTTGCTTAACAACCCATTAGTACAAGAATTTATTGGCACCGAAGATTATATAAGGCATAAACAAACTCGCTTTGTTGGCAAAGACAAAGGAGCAGTTATTGCGGAGAGTGAAGCTCTTCATCTTCGCTCCTCAGAACTGCGCAAAAGATTTAAAGAACGATACGAAACTACTAAAAGCCTTTATTACAAAGGCCAACCACCTTTTGAAGACTTACTTCAGCGAATTCAAGAGAATATAGAGCGATTGTAACCATTATTAAGGCTCTCGCTCAATAACGCTAAGAAGCCGCCTCTCCCGAGACGGCTTCTTAGCGTTATTGATCATATACCTATTTCAAAACTCAATACCCATCATTCTGCACAAATATATCCGTCGCATCCATCGTAGACTGCGGAATCGGGAAAATCCTACGAGTAGGCTGTGACACCGGCTTAGCCGTACAAGCTGCTTCAAATTTACCAAAACGTATCGCCGCCTTCCTTCTATACATTTCCCAATACATCTCAAAACCAATTTCATTGTACAAGATCTGTGCAGTCAGCGGGCCAGTGATAGCTTTACCGGGAGCATTGTTATACAGCGCTTCGCGGGTCCTGGTAGTACGCAACTTATTGATATCTGCCAGAGCCAGGTCAGTCTGGCCTTTGCGGAAGTAAGCTTCAGCGCGCATACAATAAATGCCACCCAGGCGGTACAGCGGGATGTCTACGTTGCTGGTACCATTATCTTTCTCAGGATCAAACTCATATTTGAACGGACGCACCCCCCTGTTGATCTGGGCCTGTGTGAACACCGCCTGGCTAGGATTATCAAAATTCAGCTCAGGCGTAAAATCCATGACCTGGGAAGTGTTCTTTTCGCAATACAGCTTTACCACTTTGATACGACCGTCGGGCGTGCGTTCAAAGGTGCCAGTAGATGATACCAGGTTGGGACCGTACTGCACACTGTCCTGCATACCGCGGTTGAAGTGGAACCATACCTGGTTGTTACCACCTGTTACAAAGCTGGTAGCAGGCACGCTCACATCTGTACCATCGTTCTTGAACCAGGTGCCATCGTCGTACTGGTAGCAACGGTGGAAGCGCGGATCATCATGATTACCATCCCAGGTGTGGTAGAACTCAGGAGTGATACAGGATGCATTGGTACCACGATTCAGCGGAGAAGGTTTCTGGTTACGTTCCATCGGCATATAAGCGAAATCGTTATCACTGTTGCGCACGTTGTTGATGTCCTGTGAAACTACGAAGATCAGTTCAGGCCTGCCGTTGTTATCAATATCGAAATTCCTGAAATAGTTTGTTTCCAGGTTGAAACGTCCGGAGTTGATGAGCTGTGTAGTATAGGCAATCACCTTGTCCATATCAGTACCGCTGTTGTCAACTGCGGGTTCAGAGAAATTAAAGCTGGGAAAATAGCGGGCCTTGAATACCGCGCGGTTCAGGTACATATCTGCCAGGAAGGCCTGGGCAGCCTGTTTGGTGAAACGTCCGTTGTGGGTGCGGTTCTGACCCAGATCAGCCAGATCAGGGATCAGTGATTCTACTTCCTTGATCAGCTCATCGATGGCGGTAGCTGCCTCACGCGGTTCCAGCGGGGCGTCAGCCTTCAGTGGATCGCGGTAAGGCGCCTGACCGAAAAGATCCAGCGTGTTGTAAGTGTAGAATGCCAGCATGGCTTTGGCTTCCGCCATCAGCTGCGCTTTGTTGGCAACGTCACCAGCGTTATTGATCGTGGTGATGGCTGTCAGCGATTTGGTGATACCGGCGTTCAGCTGGTTCCAGGTGGTGGTAAGCACCGCATTGTCTGGCGCCCAGGTGAACTCATCGATGGCACGCCATTTACCGCCGTCGCCCCAGTCGCTACCGCGGGTGGGCAACAGAGCTTCATCGGTGGTATACTCCTGCAGGGCGAATACGCTACCGTGATCCACAAAAGTACCGTCGCCCATTTGTCCGTAGGCGGCAGCCAATGCGTTTTCCGGGTTAGCATTGTTATTACCCAGCACTTCGTCTATCACCTCTTCTTTCAGGTCTGTACAGCTCACCATAGCGAGGGTGAGGAAAGCACAGGTTATTTTATGTAGTTGTGTTGTCTTAATTCTCATAGCTCGATGGATTAAAATTTAATGGTTGCGCCTACCAGGAATGTTTTTGCAGCCGGATAAGTGGCGTAGTCAACACCCAGCGACTGGTTGCCGTTTACTGTCTTCGTGGTATTCACCAGCGGATCGTAACCGGAATAACCAGTGAGCGTAACCAGGTTCTGCGCACTTACATATAAATTGAAAGACTGCATCCAGGGTACCTGCTGGAAAGAGAAGGTATAACCCAGGCGAACGTTGTTCAGGCGAACGAAATCGGATT
>Ga0102590_1003290_pt1 | contig 16514 bp, 14 predicted proteins | sample AraplaMF_Col_mMF_FD_76859 | JGI IMG/M metagenome (GOLD analysis project Ga0102590, IMG submission 76859) | Arabidopsis root microbial communities from the University of North Carolina, USA - plate scrape MF_Col_mMF | ecosystem: Host-associated > Plants > Roots > Endosphere | place: USA...
TGGACCGAGCCGCCGTTGCGTTCCGGGAGCCGAACACGCCGTTCCCTGGGCTCGCACGGTGACGGTTTCCGGCCGTCCGAGCGGATGAGCGCCAGACGTGATCGGCGGGACGCCGCGGACCGAACAGATCGAACCCGAGCGGCGAGGCGGCACCCGCGCCGCTCGTGAGCGTCCGTGCAGCTGCGGGCACCCGTCGCTCCGTTCCCGGCACGATTGTCGCAACACGTGTCCGAACAGGGGCAGGACTCGGCTCGCTTCGGCGGATTCCGGGCGTGACTGTCAGTGGGGTGATACACACTCACGACCGGCTGCTGACTTACGGGGAGGAGCGCCGTGTTCATCGGAATCGACGAGGTCGACTGGGCCTCCATGGAACATGCCTACGGAAGTGCCGAGGACGTGCCCATGCTGCTGCGGGGACTGCTCTCGGAACTTCCGGACGAGCGGGAGAGAGCGCTCGACGGCATGTACGGCGCCGTGCACCACCAGGGGGATGTGTACGACTCGACACTCGCCTGCATCCCCTTTCTGTTCGACGTCATAGGCCAGGCCGGACTGCCCGATCGCGGGAGCGTCGTGGAACTGCTGGCGAGCATCGGCGGGACGGACCTCGAGGACGACGACTTCCCCGACGACCCGGACGCGGACCGGCCGGACAACCACGCGATGGCCCGCGCGGCGGTGCGAGCGGGCGCCGAGGTCTTCCTCGGCCTGACCGAGGACGCCGATCCCGAGGTGCGGCGGGCTGCGGCACACGCGGTGGTGCGGTTCGCCGACGGCCCGGCACGGGTGTTCACCGTGCTGCACAGGCGCGTCGAGCGGGAGGCGGACGACAGCGTGAAGACGGCGCTGATCGAGGCTCTCGGGTGCTTCGCACGGCTTCACCCCGCGTCGCCGCTGCCCGCCGTGGATCTCCTGCACGAGCTGTACGGGACACTGACCGACCCGGGACTGCGACTGGCCGCACTGGGCCAACTTGCCGGCCGCGCTCCCGAACGGCTGCCGAAGGACCTGGTGCCGACGGTCGTCGCACTGCTGCGGGAGAGATCCCGAGTGGCACGCGCCCCCCGGACGGACGACCGCCCGGAGACGGACACGCTCGTCGGCCGGCTGCGGCGGCTGCGTCCGGCGGACGAGGAGGGGTCTCGGCTGCTGCGCACGCTGCACGCCGCGCTCGGCGGCCGCACCGTCGAGCGGATCGCCCTGCTGAGCGGCAAGTTGACGAGTCCGGACGGGGCCGACCGGTGCAATGCGGTGTGGATGTCGGCCGGGCTGTTCCGCGAGTGGCGTGGCACGTACGAGGAACCGGTGGCGCTGATCGGCGACCAGCTCGCGGCCGACGACGCGCGGTTGCGGGAGGCGGCGGTCTCCGTACTGGAGGACCTCTTCGAACTGGCGGCGCCGGCCGCCGACCGGCTCGCCGCGCTGGTGACCGCCGACCCCGAGTGCTGGGTGCGGCGCTGGGAGCACGGAGCACCCACCCTCGGCGGTCCGCTGAAGGCGCTCGCACGCACCGGGGATCCTCGCGCGGTACCGGCCCTGGCCGCGGTGCTCGGGCAGGAGACCGTTCCGCACGACCTGGGGTACGTGGTGGCACATCTGGGACCCGAGGCCGCCGGACTCGCCGGTCCCCTGCGCGCCCGTCTGAGGCGCGTCCCGCTGGACTCCCCCGACGTGTGCGACCACGCCGGGACGACCCTGCACGCGCTCGCGCTGCTGCGCGATCCGGCCGCGCTGCCGGAGGTACTCCGTCTGCTGCACGAAGTGCCCGGCGACCTGCCGCGGCGCGAGGCGCTCACGGAATCGGCAGTACGTGTCCTGGACGCCCTGGCGGCGCCCGAGGGGATCCCCGTGCTGCGCGGACTGCTGGACGGAGAGTGCGCGGTGACGGCAGCCGCCGCGCTGTGGTCGGCCGAGGGGGATCCCGAAGCCGTTCTTCCCGTGCTGGCCCGGGAGTTGGGGTCCGGACGTCCGCATCGCCGACGGGCGGCCGCCGGGACGCTGGGACGCATGGGCGCTCAGGCTCGGTCGCTGGTGCCGGAGCTGAGCGTCATGACGAGGTCCGACGAGGTGTGGCAGCGTACGGCGGCCGCGTGCGCCCTGTGGCGTGTCACGGGCGATCCGGATCCCGTCCTGCCCGTGTTGCGTGCCGCCTGGGAGGAGAACCTCTACACACGCGGCACGATCGCCGAGTGCCTCGCCGGGATGGGTCCGGCCGGCCGGCCGGTCCACGATCTGCTGCGCACGGAGGTGGCCGCTCCGCGTCGGCACCGGGCACGAACCGGCGGATACGGCAGCCATGACGTCCTGGAGGACGAACGGCTGCTGCGCGCCTGCCGGGAGGCACTGAGCGCGGACCGGATGCTGCGGCAGAGCTGACGGCGTCGACAGCGGCAGGGCCCAGGTGACCGTGTCCCGGGCGCCCCCGGTTCGGGACGCGCGGGGCACGGCGGAGTACGGGCCCCGCCGTCCGTGCACCGTGGGAAGGCGGCGGCGCTCCGCCTCGAGGAGGTGCCGCGGGCGCGAGCCGCCGCGCGGGAGGTCCGCCGGACTTGCCGCGGGACCCGTCGATTGCCGTGTTCCCGGGGCGAGTCGGGCGGTGGGCCGCCCAGCCGGGGATCAGCCCGTCTTCCGCCCCCAGGTCGACCCGAACCGCGCCCAGGCCGCGTCCCACTGCGCCATGCGCCGCCGCTCCAGACCGTCGCGGGCGATGCGCCCGCCCAGGATCGGAACGGCCGCCGCGCCGGCCCCCATCATCAAGCCGACCATGGCCGCGCGCACATGCGCCGCGGACGCCGTAGGGGGCTGTGTCACCAGGAAGCCGTCGCGATCCGACCAGACGGTGACGGCGGTGCCCGTCGGACTTCCGGCGGCCACCCGCGCCTGGCCGAGGTGGAACGCCCCGTCCTCTCCCCTCCAGCGCACGTCCGCCCACACCGGGCCGGCGCCGGCCGCTCTCGGCGCGTCCTCGGCGAGCAGGGCCACCACCGGGCGCCACTCGGCCCGTTCCCGGGCAAGACCGCGCTCCACCGTGTGCGCCGCCGCAGTCCCCGCCAGCACTCCCCCGGTCACGGTCGCGGCCCAGACCGTCAACACGATCCAGGCCTCCAGAGCATCGCTGCGGCGCCGCAGCGGATTGCGCCGCCACCGCCACCACCACACCCCGGGACCGCGGAACGCAGTCATCGATGGCAACCACCTCATCGATGGCATCCTCCTCACGCACGGACACCCCCCGACCGCACCTCCATACGCGTGCCGGACGCCCGCTGCTCAGCCGGCGTCCCACCGGTCCGCGGCGGGACGGCGGTCGGGGCACCCGGTCCCGGATCGCCGCGACCAGCCCCACGAACCCCGGCACACGTCGCTCCCCAAGACGGCAACACGGCTGCCGACCTGCGAGAACAAGCGGTCCGAGGGTGTCTGTCAGTGCCGGGGTGCAGACTGACCCCTGTCTGGAACACCGGCGTTTCGGAGGTGGTCGGCATGGCCGACGTACTGCTCACCGTGGGCACGCGCAAGGGACTCTTCATCGGGCGACGGCAAGGCGGCGCCTGGGAGTTCGACGAGAGTCCGTACTTCAACGCACAGGCGGTCTACTCGGTCGCCATCGACACCCGGGGCGACACCCCGCGTCTGCTGGCCGGCGGGGACAGCGCGCACTGGGGGCCCTCCGTCTTCCACTCCGACGACCTGGGCCGCACCTGGACCGAGCCGACACGACCCGCCGTCAAGTTCCCGAAGGACACCGGCGCCTCACTGGAGCGCGTGTGGCAGCTGCACCCGGCGGCGGCGGAGCCGGACGTGATCTACGCGGGTACGGAACCGGCGGCGTTGTACCGCTCCGAGGACCGGGGCGAGACCTTCAGCCTCGTGCGCCCTCTGTGGGAGCACCCGACGCGCGACAAATGGGTGCCGGGCGGCGGCGGCGAAGGGCTGCACACCGTGGTCACCGACCGACGGGACCCGAAGGCACTGACGGTCGCCGTCTCGACGGCCGGGGTGTTCCGCAGCGGGGACGGGGGCGCGAGCTGGAAGCCGTCCAACTCCGGCGTCTCCGCGGTTTTCCTGCCGGATCCGAACCCGGAGTTCGGCCAGTGCGTGCACAAGGTCGCCCAGGATGCCGCGACCCCGGACCGGATGTATCTGCAGAACCACTGGGGGGTGTACAGAAGCGACGACGCGGGCGCCCACTGGACGGACATCGGCGCGGGTCTGCCGTCGACGTTCGGGTTCGCCGCGGCCGCGCATCCGCACCGCGGGGACACGGCGTACGTCTTTCCCATCACCGCCGACGCGGACCGCGTTCCGGCCGGACGCCGGTGCAGGGTCTTCCGTACGGAGGACGCGGGCAAGAGCTGGGAACCGCTGTCCGCGGGGCTTCCGGACGAGGACCACTACGGCACGGTGCTGCGCGACGCCCTGTGCACGGACGACGCGGACCCGGCGGGCGTCTACTTCGGCAATCGCAACGGCGAGTTGTACGCGTCCGCGAACGACGGTGACACCTGGCAGCGGCTGGCATCGCACCTCCCGGACGTGCTGTGCGTACGGGCGGCGGTGATCTCCTGATCCGGGGGCGGCCGTGCGGAGGCCTCGGCAGGAGGGAACCAGGCCCCGGCCCGGGGAGGGACGACATCCGGTCAAGTACGAGCGCGGTCACCCCTGTTCGGCAACCGGACGGTCGTTCCCGGTCACTCTCGGGCCACCCGGTGATCACGACGGTCCGCACGGCAGTAGGGTGACGCCCGTGGCACCACGACCGTTGCATGAGATCGTCGAACCCGGCTGGGCGAAGGCCCTCGAACCCGTCGCCGGACGAATCGCCGAGATGGGGGACTTCCTCCGTACCGAGATCGCCGCGGGGCGCACCTACCTCCCGGCGGGTCCCCATGTCCTGCGCGCCTTCCAGCAGCCCTTCGACGAGGTCCGCGTCCTGATCGTCGGACAGGATCCGTACCCCACACCGGGGCACGCCGTGGGCCTGTCGTTCTCCGTCGCCCCGGAAGTACGGCCGCTGCCCGGCAGCCTGATCAACATCTTCCGGGAGCTGAACACCGACCTGGGGCTGCCCCAGCCGTCCAACGGCGATCTCACCCCCTGGACCCAGCAGGGCGTGCTCTTGCTCAACAGGGCGCTCACCACTGCCCCGCGCCGTCCCGCCGCGCACCGGGGCAAGGGCTGGGAGGAGGTCACCGAGCAGGCGATACGAGCGCTGGCCGGGCGCGGAAAGCCGCTGGTGTCCGTTCTGTGGGGGCGCGACGCACGCAATCTGCGGCCGCTGCTCGGAGATCTGCCGTCGATCGAGTCGGCGCACCCGTCCCCGATGTCGGCGGACCGGGGCTTCTTCGGTTCACGCCCGTTCAGCCGGGCCAACGATCTGCTGATCGGGCAGGGTGGGCAGCCGGTGGACTGGCGTCTGCCGTGACAGGGCCGGGCCCTGTAGGCGACCGGGCGGTCGGCACACGGGGCCCGGCACCGACGTCCGTACGATCTTCACCCGAGATGCCGGGACATCGTTTGCCCTGCGAGGCAACTCCCCGAACGGGAAGGCGGGTTGGATACGGCTCACGGCCGCCGGCGAGGTGAAGGCCGCAATGCTCGACGGCGGTCGGGCCGCTCCGGGAGGCATTCAGGCCGCGTCCCGGCGGACGGCGACCCGCCGGCCCTGATACGCACCGATCGCACTCGCACTCATGTCCGGTGAACTCGAACTCACCTACGCCAGGAGCCCCCTTTCCGGTACGGACGAAAGCGGAGGCCGATACTCCCCGCCGTAACGGGGAAGTTGTTCCCGATGAACGGAGGAGAAGTCACGCCGTATCGACCACTTCTGCTCCGTACGTAACTCATCAGACAAAACCGGACGGAAACCGCTCACCTGCACCCTCCCCGAACAGGGGAGCCCACAAATTGAGTAGCATGCGGCGCCATGAGCTCCCCCACTGGCCCCGCATCCGGCCTGCCTGTACGAATGCCGCGACCCCGCCAGCCGGGTCGGCACCGCCGCCCGGAACCGCTGGCGGCTCCCGAGGGCGCGCCCGCGCTCGTCCTCGCGGTGCCCGGCAAGCCCAGCGCCGCCACGCGCAGCCTCGCCGAGGAGGTCGTGAGCATCGCGCGTTCCGAGCTGCCCGGCCTTGACGCCCGCATCGGGTACCTGGACGGGGACGACTCCGAGTTCCCCACGGTGCAGTCCGTTCTCGTGAAGACCGCCGAGGAGCGCACCGCTCGTTACGAGCAGGCCCTCGCCGCCGGCACGGAGGCCAAGGAGCCGGACGGCCCCGTCGCCGTGGTGGTGCCCCTGCTGGCCGGCCCGGACAACGCGCTGCTGCGCCGGATCCGCCAGGCCGTCATGGACAGTCGCATCGCGGCCGACCTGACCGACGCCCTCGGCCCGCACCCGCTGCTCGCCGAGGCGCTGCACGTGCGCCTGTCCGAGGCGGGCCTCGCCCGTGCCGACCGCGCCCGGCTGTTCACGGTGGCGACCGCTGCGGACGGCATCATCCTCGCCTCCGTCGGGGGCGACGAAGCCGTACAGGCGGCAGGCATCACGGGCATGCTGCTGGCCGCCCGGCTCGCCGTGCCCGTGATGGCGGCGGCGCTGGACGAGGATGGCTCGATCGCGGCTGTGGCGGAGCAGCTGCGCGCTTCCGGCTCGCAGCAGCTGGCGCTCGCGCCGTACCTCATCGGACCGGAGCTGGAGTCCGGGCTGCTGGACGCGGCGGCGAAGGAGGCGGACTGCGCCACGGCGGAGGCGCTCGGCCCGTATCCGGCGATCGGCAAGCTGGCGCTCTCCAAGTACACGTCGGCGCTGGGCATCGCCCCGCAGCAGCCGCAGGGCACTCCGGTCCACTGAACCCGGTCGGACCGCGTCCGTTGCCCACGCAAGGGCCCGCTCCCCTCAGGAAGTCGGGCCCTTCGTCCTACCGGAGCCGCGCCCGTGCACACAGCGCACGCCGGCGGGGCGCACCACCGCCTCCGACGCCGTGTGCGGCTCCGGGACGGCCCGACCGCACCTTTTCGGGCGGGGTTCAGCCGAAGACGACGCAGGAGGCCGCCGGTGCCTCCACGGAGCCCCGCCGTCGCGGCACGCCCGACGCGGGGTCCACGGCGAACCAGCTCACGTCCCCCGACCGTTCGTTGGCGACGTACAGATAACCCGCCGCCAGGGTGATCGCGCGCGGCCAGACACCCCCGCACGGCACCGTGTCGGGCCGGCCGAGCGACTCGCCCTCGACGGGGAGCACGGACAGTACGTCCTGCCCACGCGTCGCGGTCCACACAAAGCGTCCGTCGGGCGAGACGGCGATCCCGGACGGGTAGGCGTCGCCCACGGGCTCGTCCGGCAGCACGGGCATCTCACCGGCCGGCTCGAGCGTTCCCGCCGCGGCGTCCCAGCGGCAGACGGTGACGGTGGGGGCCAGTTCGTTGAGGACGTAGGCACGCTCACCGTCCGGATGGAAGGCCAGGTGGCGCGGCCCGGATCCGGGACGCAGCACGGTCTCGTGATGCAGGGAAAGGGCGTCGCCCCGCAACGCGCACACCCGCACGGAGTCCGTGCCGAGGTCGACGCTGACGATCCACCGGCCGCTCGGATCGGGCTGCACCTGATGGGCGTGCGCCGACTGCTGCCGGTCCACGACCGGGCCCGAGCCCTCGTGCCGGAGCACGACGGCGGCACCGTCCACGAAGGCGCCGTCGCCGCGCAACGGCAGCGCGCTGACGCTGCCGGAACCGTAGTTGGCGGTCAGTACGTGTCCGGCGTGCACGCTCAGATGCGTGGGTTCGCTCCCCGCTACGGAGACGGGTGCACCGATGAGTACGGGTCCCTCCCCGTCGACGCGGAACGCCGCCACCGCCCCGTCGGCCGTCTCGCTGACGGCGTACAGCACGGTGTCCGACAGTGCGAGGTAGGAGGGATCGGGCACCGCGTCCACGGCGCCCACAAGGCGCAGCGCCCCGCTGTCCGGATCCACGGCCGCCGTGAGGACACCCCGCCCTCCCGCTGCCGTGAACGAGCCGATGTACGCCCTCCGCCGCCCGCCGTCGTCCGCCACTGACGTCCCCTCTCGCCGACACTCTGCGGGAGAAGGTAGCAGCAGGTCTAGACCAAATGGGAGCGGTGGGTGCGGGGAGCGCCGTGCTCCTCCTGGCCGGTGTCACGCCTGCGCGAGGGAGGAGCCCCGCAGCGGGGTGGCCAGGGCCACGAGCGCCCGCTCCAGGTCGTGGAGGTGGCCGAGGGCCTGTTCGGCGCCCGGATGGTGGCCGGGTGCGCCGTCCCGGGACGCCCCTGCGGCGCGCTCGGGGACGGCGCCGAGCAGTGCCTCCACCGCCGTCTCGACCCGGTGGCAGGCGGCCGTGAGCCTGGCGTCGTGCGAGGCGTCGGGATCGGCGGCGACGGCCACGAGGCCGCGCGTCTGACGGGCGCACTCGTCCAGCAGGGCGAGCACCTGAAGTGCCCGCGCCTTGCGCGCCCGGAGCGGGTTCAGCGGGTGCACCAGCGGCGCCAGGGCGAGGCGCACACGCCCCAGAAGCACATCGAGCTCCGCCGCGCGGGCCGCCGGTTCCGAGGCGGCATCACCCGCGAGCCGCCGGGTCGCCGCCGCGGTGCAGTCGTGCACCGCGTGCAGGGCACGGCGCACCCAGTGGTCGGTGACCGTGTGGGTGGTGACCGGCAGCACGAGGGCGACCGCGAGCGCGGCTCCGAGCGCCCCCACGCCCGTCTCCACGAGACGCAGCCCGAGGAGCCCCGGGTGCAGGACCCCCAGGAGGCCGTAGAGCAGCCCCGCCATCACGGTGACGAAGAACATCATCCAGCTGTACGACGGCGCCGCCGTGTAGAAGATCCCGAACACGCAGACGGCGATGAGCGCAGCCGTGGCAACCGGCGCACCGTGCAGTGGGACGGCGATCACCAGTCCCGCCGCGATGCCGGCCACCGTTCCGACGACACGCCTGACGCCGCGCACGAGCGTCTCACCGCGCGAGGCGGTGTTCACGAAGATCCACCACGCGGCGCCGACCGCCCAGTACCAACGCTCGTGCGAGACCACCTGGCCGACGGCGGCGGCGAAGGCGCAGGCGGCCGTCGCCTGGAAGGCCTGCCGGGTGGCGGGCCGGCCGAGGCCCCGTCCCGCGGGCGGTGCGGGCGCGGCGGGCAGCGGCCGGCGGCGCTCGATGCACCACACGCCGAACCGGACCGCGAAGGCCGTGGCGAGCGACAGTCCCACTGCCGCGTACAACTGCGGGATCCGGTCCGGGACGGCGTGCAGGAACTGGGCGACGAAGAACATCATGAACGCGAAGATGCCGAGCGCATGGCCGCGCGCCCCCCAGCGGCGGGCGTACACGCCGGCGAAGACGACCGCCGACCAGACCGCGTCCCGCGCCGTGGGAACACCGTGCAGGAACGACGCGAGCGCGAGGACCGGGAGGCCGACGACGGGCATCAGCGCCGTGGTCAGGGCCTGATCCCGCACGGTGGGATCGGCGACCGTGAACAGCGCGAGGAGTGCGGCGAGTCCGCCGGTGATCGAGGCGGGCAGGGAGAGCCCGGCGCTCTCGCACACGGCCACGGCCAGGCCGATCCCGAGCACCGCGCGCAGCGAGATCCGCAACCGGAACAGCCCCGGATCGGGAGCCGAGAACATCTTCTTCACGGTCGGAAGTCCGCCCCCTACTGGTCGACGCCGGCGCCGGAACATGGAAAGGCGCCGCGGGCACGGATTCCGGCTTCGTCACCGGTCCTGCGCTGCGCGGCGCCATTGATACCGACAAGGAAAACATCCGGAGGACGATGGCTCAAGCGACATGTCCTTCAGTGGGCCATTGGTACAGTCGAGCGAAAGGCATGCGTACGCGGAGGAGGCCAACGGACCATGGCCGTGGACGAACTCGACACCCGCATCCTGCGGCTGCTGCTCGAACAGCCGCGCACCAGTGTCCGCGAGTACGCGCGCACCCTCGGCATCGCCCGCGGCACCCTCCAGGCGCGGCTCGACCGTCTGGAGCGCGACGGGGTGATCACCGGTACGGCGCCCTCCCTGTCACCCGCCGCCCTCGGGCATCCCGTGCTCGCCTTCGTGCACGTCGAGGTCACCCAGGGTCACCTGGACGACGTGGGTGAAGCCCTCGCGGCCGTGCCCGAGATCGTCGAGGCGTTCTCGATCACCGGCGGCGGGGATCTGATGACCCGGGTCGTGGCGCGGGACAACGAGCACCTGGAAGACGTCATCCAGACCCTGATCGGCCTGCCCGGTGTGGTGCGCACCCGTACGGAGGTGGCGCTGCGCGAGCGTGTTCCGCACCGTGTGCTGCCGCTGGTCGAGTCGATCGGCCGTACGACCGGGTGATGATCCGTCCGGTGCGGAGCGCGCAGGGGCCCCTTGGCATCCTGGACCTCATGGCCCTTCCCGGCACGACCGCGGTCGTCTTCGATCTCGACGGAACGCTCGTCGACAGCGAGCCCAACTACTTCGAGGCGGCACGGAGGCTTCTCACCGACCGCGGCGTCCCCGGCTTCACCTGGGCGGACCACCAGCGGTACGTCGGGATCAGCACACGGGAGACGCTGGCGCTGTTGCAGGAGCGCCACGGCCTCGACTCCCCGCTGGACGAACTGCTCGCGGAGACGAACCGCCACTACATGGAACTGGCTCGCGCCTCCACCCCCGTCTACCCGGAGATGCGGGCGCTCGTGGAACTGCTGGCCGGCGACGGCGTCCCGTTGGCCATCGCCTCGGGCTCGTCGCCGGGAGCCATCGAGGCGATCCTGTCGGGAACGGGCCTGGCCTCCCGGTTCACCACCTACGTCTCCGCCGACGAGGTCGCACACGGCAAGCCGGCCCCGGACGTCTTCCTCGAGGCCGCACGGCGCCTCGGGGTATCGCCCGCCGACTGCGTGGTCCTGGAGGACGCCGCGCCCGGTGTCGCCGCCGCGCACGCCGCCGGAATGCAGTGCATCGCCGTCCCCTACGTCCCGGCGCAGGCCGACGAACCGGCGTTCGCCACGGCGGGGCTGCTGCTGCGCAGCGGACAGGCGGAGTTCACGGCCCGGACGGCGTACGACTGGCTCATGGGCTCCGCTCGGGCCTCCTCATGACCACGCTGCCTCGTGTTCGTACCACGGCGGCGGCTGCGAGGACTTCCTAGGAGCGGCGGCGGGGCTTGCCGCGCCTGGCGCCCTTCGTGCCCGAGGCACCGCCCTGCCGGCCACGGCCCGTGGACTGCCTCGACGTGGGCTTCTGCCGGGCCGCGACCGCGTCGGGCTTCTTGTCCTTCTTCGGCTGCGCCTCGGGGGCGGCGCGCCCCCGTGTGCTGTTGACCGTCCGCCCCCGGACGATTCCGATGAAGTCCTCCACCAGATCGGTGGTCGCGTCCTCCGGCCAGGACAGGACGACTCCGGACTGAGGGGCGTCCACGACGGTCCGGTAGGTGAGGTCACGGCGGTGGTACAGCCGCGCCAGGGACTGCGGCACGACGAGGAGGCCCACACCGGCCGCGACCAGTTCCACGGCGTCCTCGGTGGTGGCGGGGCGCTCGAGGGCGGGCTCCCCCGGCACCTCCTCCCAGCCCAGGACGTCGTCGAGGGGGTGGAAGACGACTTCGTCGGCGAGATCGCCGACGGACACCTCGTCGACCGCCGAGATCAGGTGGTCCTTGGGGACGACGACCACGGTCGTCTCCGTGTAGAGCGGGATCGCGCTGAAGACCGAGCGGTCCACCGGCAGCCGTACGAGCCCGACGTCGGCCTCGCCGTCGCGCAACACATCGGATGCCTCACGGGCCGACACCGGGAGCAGGGTCAGCGGGACATCGGGCAGGCGCTCGTTCCAGATCCGCACCCACTTGGCGGGCGTCACCCCGGGGACGTACGCGAGCCGGAACGAGGGGGATGCTTCCGAGCCTGTCACCCCGCCAGGTTACCCGGCGTGGTCGGACGTCTCGTGCGCGGCCGATAGTCTGGACAGCATGAAGTCGCACCAGACCACCCAGACGATGAAGCCCGCCACCGCGGCGAAGAAGCTGGGTGTGTACCTGCCCGCCACCCCCGCCGAGTTCCAGGAAGGTGTCGTGACGCGCCAGGAGCTGAACGAGCTCCAGGCCGATCCGCCCGCGTGGCTGGAGGAACTGCGACGCAATGGTCCGCACCCGCGCCCGGTGGTCGCGGCGAAGCTCGGTGTGTCGATCTCGGGCCTCGCCCGCGCCGGGGTCACCGACGCTCTCACGACCGAGCAGATCGAGGCGCTGAAGCAGGACGGGCCCGAGTGGCTGGAGAAGGAGCGCGCCACCCAGGCCGAGGTCCGCAAGGAAACGGCACGGATCAAGAAGCGGGACGCCGAACGCGCTGCCTCCTCCGACGAGCCGGGACGGTAGTTCCTCCCGGCCCCTGCCTTCCGGGTGCCGCGCGACCATAGCGGCGTCCGGCCACCGTCTGTCGCGGTCCGGTGAACCCGGTCGCAGTTGTGGGGCCTGTGCACCACGCCGGGCCGGGCGTGGTCCAACGGCTGCGGCCGTTCCTCATCGGCGTCGTCGGGTCGGCGCGGAGGGCTCCTGGGACGCGGTTCCGGTGTGCTCGCCAGGACCGATGGGCCGCCTCGGCGCACCCGGCCGGAACCTCGTCACGGGACGGTGATCACTCGCGTACCCGCCCTCCACGGTCTGCCGCACCTCTCCGCTCTCCTGTCCCCGCGTCAACCGCTTCTGCTCCGCCTCCGCCAGGGCGCGGCACAGCCGCCGTGTGATCAGGAAGGCGACGACCGGCGCCACCACCAGGGCGATCCGGAAGATCCAGGTCAGGGCGTTCAGGGAGATCCGGAAGCTGTACGCCATGATGTCGTTGCCGCCGGCCAGGAGCAGGACGGCGTAGAAGACGGTCCCGGCGACGCCGAGTCCGGTCCGCACAGGACGGTCCCGCGGCCGGTCGCACAGGTGCTGCTCCCCGCCCCACTCACCGGTGAGCCTCTGCTCGGCGAACGGGTAGACGTACAGGACCGAGAAGAGCAGCCCGGGCAGCACGACCGCGGGCAGCAGCACGTTCCACATCAGGGTGTGGCCGGCGACGTTCGTCTCCCAGGGCGGTACGAGACGCAGCGCGCCCTCCAGGAAGCCGACGTACCAGTCCGGCTGGGAACCGGTCGACACCTGGTCCGGCCGATAGGGTCCGTACACCCAGACGGGGTTGATCTGGGCGAGACCGCCGAGCAGCGCGGTCACCCCGAACACCGTGAACGACAGCCCCGTCGAGGACGCCATGAACTGCGGGAAGAGCGGCTTGCCGACGACGTTCCGGTTGGATCTGCCGGGCCCGCGCCACTGGGTGTGCTTCAGCTGGAACACCAGCATCAGGTGAACCGTGACCAGGGCGATCAACAGGCCGGGCAGCAACAGGATGTGCATGGCGTACAGCCGGGGCACGATGTCCTCGCCCGGGAACTGGGCCCCGAACACGAACATGCTGACGTAGGTGCCCACCACCGGCAGGGACAGCATGATGCCCTGTGCGATGCGCAGCCCCGTTCCGGAGAGCAGGTCGTCGGGGAGCGAATAGCCGGCGAAACCCTCGCTCATGGCGATCACGAGGAGCGTGACGCCGATGACCCAGTTCAGCTCCCGGGGACGGCGGAAGGCACCGGTGAAGAAGATCCGCAGCATGTGCACACCGATCGCGGCGACGAACACCAGGGCGGCCCAGTGGTGCATCTGGCGGACGAGAAGGCCTCCGCGCACGTCGAAGCTGATGTGCAGGGTCGAGTCGAAGGCCCGCGACATGCGGATGCCGCGCAGCGGTACGTACCGCCCCTGATAGACGACCTCGCTCATCTCCGGTGCGAAGAAGAACGTCAGCCACACACCGGTCAGGATCAGCAGGACCAGGCTGTAGAGCGCGATCTCCCCAAGCAGGAACGACCAGTGCTCGGGGAAGGCCTTGCGCAGCAGCCGACCGCCGCCCGTCATGGGCAACCGTCCGCCCAGCGCCCCGACGAGCCTCTCCGCCGGTCGATGTGCCCCCGTCGTCCGACGAACGGCTGACGGTCGGCGCCTCGCCCTCATCGCGCTCGACCGTCGTCGGCGGGCGCCTCACACCGGTCCCGGTCCACCGAACACCTCCTCCGCCCCTCCCGCCGATCGCTTCCCTGCATGCCTTGCCGCGGGGCCGCCGGATGAGTACCGCGTCATCGTGAAACACTCGCGCGCACCGGACCGGGCACCCGTTCGGAGGCCGGGGCCGACTCCACGGACGATGGAGAAAATGCGTCGACAGCGCCTGGAAGTGCCCGGCAGAGTGGCCGCCCATGACGAGTAGTGAGCTGTGGACCCGAGCGACCGCCGACCGCTACGACGCCGAAGAGACCGAGATGTCCTCGGCCGCCGTCCTCGGCCCGACGCTCGCCTTCCTCGCCGAACTCGCCGGAGACGGCCGGGCCCTGGAATTCGCCATCGGAACCGGACGAGTGGGCGTCCCGCTGCGCGAGCGCGGTGTGCCCGTGACGGGCATCGAACTGTCCGAGCACATGGCGGCGGTCCTGCGGAGCAAGATCGGCGAGGACGCTCTCCCGGTCACCATCGGGGACATGGCCACGACCGTCGTCCCCGGCGAGTTCACCCTGGTCTATCTCGTCTACAACACCATCTCCAACCTGCTGACGCAGGAGGAGCAGGTCGAGTGCTTCCTCAACGCGGCACGTCATCTGGCACCCGGCGGACGATTCGTCATCGAACTGGGCGTACCGCCACTGCGCTTCCTGCCGCCCGGTCAGGTCGCGGTGCCCTTCGACGTCTCCGAGAGGCATCTCGGATTCGACACCTTCGACCTGGTCGAGCAGACGCTCGTCTCGCACCACCTCACCCGCGACGGCGACGGCCGCTATCGCCGCGACAACTCGCGCCACCGGTACGCCTGGCCGGCGGAACTCGACCTGATGGCACGTATCGCGGGGCTCGAGCTGGAGCGGCGCGTCGGGGACTGGGACGGGGCACCGTTCACCCAGGAGTCCGGCAAGCACATCTCGGTGTGGCGCAAGCCCTCCTGAGGAGCCCCTCGGCCGCGGGTGGATTCCGTCCCGCGGCCGTGCCCGGGGCTACCCGAGGAACGACAGACGGACCTGCCGCCGGGGATTGTCCCTGTTCGTGTCCACCAGGCACACCGACTGCCAGGTTCCGAGCTCCAGCCGGCCGCCGATCACGGGCAGGGTCGCGTGCGGCGGGACAAGGGCCGGCAGGACGTGGTCGCGCCCGTGACCGGGGCTTCCATGGCGGTGCTGCCAGCGGTCGTCGGCCGGGAGCAGCGTGTGGAGAACCGCCAGGAGGTCGTCGTCGCTGCCGGCACCCGTCTCGATGACGGCCACGCCGGCTGTCGCGTGCGGCACAAAAACGTTCAGAAGACCGTCCCGTCCTCCCGCCGTGTCACGGAGGAAGGCCTCACACTCCCGGGTGAGATCGACCACCGTCTCACCGGAACCGGAGGCGACGTTCAGGACGCGGGTGCTGAAGGCATCGGACATGCCTTCATCCTCACCCATCGGACGGCGCCCACACCTCACCGGCCGTCCACCGAGGTGGGGCCTGATCCGGCCGGTGAAGCCACCGGCCGCGGGACGCCGCCACCGCCGAGGCGAGCGGCGCGCCGGCAACGGTCCCGGGCGGACGACGGGCCCGGGCCACGGGGACAACGCGTCGCTTGTGATGTGCGCTCCCTCCCGCGGGAAGATCCCCGGACCCGGCGCGGTTGGTGGAAGCGTGAACGACACAGGGGTACGCGAAGTCGACGTGGTCGTCATAGGCGCTGGTCAGGCAGGACTGTCCAGCGCCTACCATCTGCGGCGCACGGGGTTCGAGCCGGAGCGCGACTTCGTCGTCCTCGACCACGCCCCGGGCCCCGGCGGCGCCTGGCAGTTCCGCTGGCCCTCGCTGACGTACGGCAAGGTGCACGGGATGCACGCGCTGCCGGGCATGGAACTGACCGGCGCGGATCCGGAGCGGCCGTCCTCCGAGGTCGTCGGCGAGTATTTCGCCGCCTATGAGCGCACCTTCGATCTGCGTGTGCGGCGGCCGGTGGACGTACGGGCCGTGCGTGAGGGCGCGGGCGGCCGATTGCTTGTCGAGACATCGGCGGGAACGTGGTCGGCCCGGGCGCTGATCAACGCGACGGGCACCTGGGACCGGCCCTTCTGGCCGCGCTACCCCGGACAGGAGTCGTTCCGGGGGCGGCAACTGCACACCGCCCAGTACGCCGGCCCCGGGGAGTTCGCCGGCCTGCGGGTGGTGGTCGTGGGCGGCGGCGCATCCGGCACCCAGCATCTGATGGAGATCGCCCCCTACGCGGCGGCGACCACCTGGGTGACCCGGCGCCCGCCGGTGTTCCGCGAGGGGCCGTTCACCGAGGACGTGGGACGGGCGGCGGTGGCGCTCGTGGAGGAACGGGTGCGGCAGGGCCTGCCGCCGAGGAGTGTCGTCTCGGTGACCGGCCTGCCGCTCAACGACGCGATCCGTCGGGCCATCGCCGACAAGGTCCT
>Ga0102590_1003293_pt1 | contig 16512 bp, 16 predicted proteins | sample AraplaMF_Col_mMF_FD_76859 | JGI IMG/M metagenome (GOLD analysis project Ga0102590, IMG submission 76859) | Arabidopsis root microbial communities from the University of North Carolina, USA - plate scrape MF_Col_mMF | ecosystem: Host-associated > Plants > Roots > Endosphere | place: USA...
GGCGAGCTTGTTGCCGTTGTCGACATAGGCCTTATGATGCTTGTCGTGGTGGAACTCCAGCGTTTCCTTCGACATGAAGGGAGCAAGCGCTTCGTAATCATAGGGAAGTTCAGGCAATTCGAAAGCCATGTCAGATCTCCTCTTGGCAATTGATTGCGTCTCGGCAGGTGAGGCGGAACATAGGAGCGGAAAGGGGGAGAGGCAACCGGCGAATTATCAAAAAACGACCGGCCGGAGGAAAATTTGCCTCAGTTACAGGGTTGGAGTCGCGCGTAGAAATCGCTTGGGCAAATCAATGGGAATGCCCGCCCCGAAAACCGCTTTGCCTGTTATGGAGATCAACGGAGCCCCGATATGAACAGGAATATAATCCAGCCTCTCACTGCCGCCGTACTGCTTTGCCTGGCAGGTACGGCGCATGCCTCCTCCGATGACGCCTGGAAGCAGCTCGCCGCCGACGTCGAGGCCAAATGCAAGAAGGCAGCGGTCACGATCGAGAAGCCCAGCACCACGGTCGATCCGTTCGGCAGCTCGCATTATGGGCTTGCCCTGGTGGCAGGCAAGCCGAAGGGCGCCAAGGGGCTGATCGCCCAGATCTGCGTCTACGACAAGCAAAAGAAAACCGTCGAGATCGGCAGCGAACTGGACGCCAAACAGCTTGGGCTGATGCCGGCAAAATAGGCTGTAGCGGGGTCACCCCAAAGTGCCCCCCGGTGTGGATCTGTGCCTTGGGTCACATTTCGCCGGGAACCGGAACCTACCCTTAGGAGTTGAGAGGCTGGGCTTTAGAGCGGTTCAGCTTTTGAGAGAAGCGCAGACCGCTCAAATCTTTTTATTTGATGCAATTCCTGGGGAACCGCTTTCCACTTTTCCTGGGCTTGCGACTGCATAATTCCCTAAAGCAGAATTGATTTAGGGGCAAAATTATGCAGCAATTCAAAGTGTTACAGCGCCCTTTGCGCGTCCGAAAAGACGTGCGGCGCTGTAGGGAGGTGCCGGCATGTCAGAGCTTCGCAGCAGGGCGGAAGATCAGCAAAAAATCTATCAGCGTTGGGCGCCGGTCTATGACCGCGTCTATCGCGGCATCCTGCGCGATGGCCACCGCAAGCTTGCTGCACTCGCGGCCGCAGCCGGCACCGATATTCTGGAAATCGGCGTCGGCACCGGCCTGACGCTCGGGCATTACCCGCGCCACTGCCGGGTAACCGGCATCGACATTTCCGAACACATGATCGCGCGGGCGCGTGAAAAGGCGAAACGCGAGAAGCTGCAGCATGTGCGGGCGCTTGATGTGATGGATGCCCATGCGCTTACCTTTGCCGACCGGTCTTTCGATGCGGTCTGCCTGCCCTTCGTCATCACGCTCATCCCCGAGCCCGAACGGGCGCTTGACGAATGCGCGAGAGTGCTCAGGCCGGGCGGCGAGATCATCCTTGCCAGCAAGCTTGGCGACGGCGCCGGTCTGCAGGGCGCGATCGAGACGGCGGTGGCGCCGCTGGTGCGTCACATCGGCTGGTCCTCCGCCTTCCGCGTTCACCGCATCGTCGCCTGGGCCGAGCGCCGCGGTGATTTCGCGCCTGCCGATATTCTGCCGGTCTTTCCGAACGGCTTCTTCAAGATCGTCAGGCTGAAGCAGCACGGACTTGCCGCCTGAGACCGGAAACTTTTTCCCCGCGTCGCTTATTCTGATGCTACCGTTTGTCTGAGGGGACTGCATGACATCGGATTTCTTTTTCTTCATCGTCGTGGGTTTCTGCGCGCAGATCGTCGACGGCGCACTCGGCATGGCCTTCGGCGTGCTGTCGACGACCAGCCTTCTCGCCTTCGGGGTGCCGGCGGCCAATGCCAGCGCCATGACGCATGTGGCGGAAATGTTCACCACCGCCGCCTCGGGCATCTCGCACGCCTATCATCGCAACGTCGATTGGCGCCTCGTGGCGCGGCTCGCACCGGCCGGCATGATCGGCGGCGCGATCGGCGCCTATCTGCTGGCCAATATCGACGGCAAGGTGATCGCGCCCTTCGTGTCGGCCTATCTGATCGCGATCGGGCTGGTGATCCTCTACAAAGCCTTTCGGCCGCCGCCGAAACGGGATGTCCGCGACTGGATGGTGCCACCGGTCGGGCTTTGCGGCGGCGTGCTCGATGCGATCGGCGGCGGCGGATGGGGGCCGATCGTCACCAGTTCGCTGGTCAGCCGCGGCCATGATCTGAAACGGGTGATCGGCTCGACCAATTTCACCGAATTCGCGGTGACGCTGACGATTTCCCTGACCTTCATGCTGACGCTCGGCTGGTCGGAACTCAATTCGGCGATCGGCCTGATCATCGGCGGCGTCATCGCCGCCCCCTTCGGCGCGATCCTCGTCAAACGGCTGCCGGTGCGGCCGCTGATGGTGGCGGTCTCGATGATCATCATCGGCACGTCGGCAATGCGGCTCCTGTAAAGCAGTGGCGCGTCCCCGTCTCGGCCGAGCTTACAAACTGCGGCCGAAATAGACATCCACGGAGGCGATCTTGTCGCCGCGGAAGCTAAGGCTCTCGATGTTGCGGAAGCTGCCGCCATCCCGTTTTTCGGCGCGATAGCGGATGACCGCCTCGTCGCCGTCGATCGCCAGGAATTCGATGTCAAAGCCGCGGAAGACCGGCTCCTTCGGCCAGCAGCGCTCGAAATAGCTCGCCCGGTCGATGTGGTCATCGCGCGGACTGGAGAAGGTGAAATCCTCCGTCAACATCGCACCGACGATATCCTTGCGGTCGTCGAGATAGGCGGCATAGAGATGACGGACAGTCTGCTCTCGGGATGTGCGCATGTCGCTCATGGCAATGTCCTTGGATTGACCGATTGCATTATGCAATCGGTCATGTTGTAGCAGTTTTGTCCGAGAGGGTCCAGATTGCGGCTCTCATTTCCGAAGACAGGCCACCAATGCGGAAGCGCCATCTTGAAGGATGGGCCATAGCGCGGTTATATCAGCGCGTGCCCGCCCTGGAACGGCGAGCGCATGCACCGCTACGGCCTATGCGTTCGACCTCGAAAAACTCGATCTCAGGACAGTTTCACCCGCGCCGATCTCCTCGCCGCGGCAAAGGGCACATTGTTTCACCATGCGTGCGGAACTTCGCCCGCGCGATCAATGCCGGGGCCGAGAGATGACCGATACGCAATTGGACGCCAGCGCCAGGCCCGGCTCGATCCACTGGAAGCGCAATCTCACCATCTCGCTGATCGGCTCCTTCACCACGATCGTGGCGATGACGCTGCTGCTTCCCTTCCTGCCGCTTTATGTCGAGGAGCTCGGTGTCAGCGACCATGCTGACATCGTGCAGTGGTCGGGTATCGCCTATGGCGCCACCTTCTTCGCCGCGGCTCTCGTCGCGCCGCTCTGGGGCCGGCTCGGCGATATTTACGGCCGCAAGCTGATGCTGGTGCGCGCCAGCCTCGGCATGACGCTGGCGATCTCGCTGATGGGCATGGCCGGCAATGTCTGGCAGCTGGTGGCTTTGCGCCTCTTCGTCGGGCTTGCCGGCGGTTATGCCTCCGGTTCGATGGTGCTGGTGGCGACGCAGACGCCGAAGGACCGTTCGGCCTGGGCGCTCGGCGTGCTCTCCTCCGGCATCATGGCCGGCAATCTCGTCGGGCCGCTGGTCGGCGGGGCGCTGCCGCCGATCATCGGCATCCGCGGCACGTTTCTCGCCGCCGGCGGCATGATCTTCCTCGCCTTTCTCGCCACGGCCTTGCTGATCAAGGAAGAGAAATCGCCGGCTCGCAAGCAGGCGGCCAAGGCCAGCGGCGGCTGGAAATCCATTGCCGACAAGCGGCCCGTCATCGCCATGCTGGCGACCGGCATGCTCTTGATGTTCGCCAATATGTCGATCGAGCCGATCATCACCGTCTATGTCGCGCAGCTCGTGCCCGTCGAAGCCCAGGTGACGATGATATCGGGAATCGTCATGTCGGCCGCCGCCCTCGGCAGCATTCTCTCGGCCTCATGGCTCGGCAAGCTCGCCGACAGGATCGGCCATTGGCCGGTGATTTCAGGCGCGCTCGCCGTCGCCGGGCTGCTGCTGATCCCGCAGGCCTTCGTCACCAGCTCCTGGCAGCTGATCATCCTGCGTTTCCTGATGGGCGCAGCACTCGGCGGGCTGCTGCCCTGCATCGCCGCTGTTATCCGCCACAGCGTGCCGGACAGTGCGGCCGGCAGCATTCTCGGGCTTTCCATCTCGTCGCAATATGTCGGCCAGGTGGCCGGCCCCATCCTTGGCGGTTTCGTCGGCGGGCATATCGGCATGCGGGCGGTGTTCCTCGGCACGTCAGTACTGCTTCTCGCCGGCGCTGCCTATTCCTGGATGGTACGGCCGAGGGATCGGCAGACATCGAGCTAGAGCATGATGCCGAAAAGTGTGAGCGGTTTTCGGACGACATCATGCTCTAACTATATAATTTAGAACAGGATTCAGATTTTAGGCCGACCGGGCCTAAAATCATCCTGTTCTAGGGGGCGCTCCCGCAGATCAGTTCGACGCCTGACCGGGCGATCGCTTCCAGCGTCTCGCGGCTGTCGCCGGCGCGGGCGCGGACGGCGAGCGAATGCATGACGGCGGAGGCGAGCCTTGCAAGCATCTGCGGATCGGCGCCTCGGGGAAGCTCGCCCCTTTCCACTGCAAGGCACATGCGCTTTTCGATCTCGTCGTCGAAATCGTTTAGGCTGCGGCCGAGCACCTCGCGGACCCGCTCATGCTGGACCGCCTCGGCCGATGCCGTGCCGATCAGCAGACAGCCGCGAGCGGCGGTTTCACCGTGCAGATAGATCGCCAGCGCACCGGCATAGACGCGGGCGATATTGTCGCGCAACGGCAGTGACGGGTCGAGCGCCTCAGTCAGCACGTCCATGCCGTCCTGGCGATACCCCTCCAGCGTATCGAGATAGAGATCCTCCTTGTCGCCGAAGGCGCCGTAGAGGCTCGGGCGGTTGAGGTTGGTCGCAGCGCTCAGATTGTCGAGCGAGGCGGCGGCAAACCCCCTGTCCCAGAAGACATCCCGCGCCTTGCCGAGCGCCGCCTTGGCGTCGAAGGCCCTTGGGCGGCCGCGCTTCTTTTCGTCCTTCATATTTTGTACCGTTTCGCAGTAAATTCTTGACGGAGATTATTTTATGCGAAACAGTACAAATGTTCAAACGCTATCGGCGGGCGGCATCGACCGCCTCCCCAAGGAGAGGAAACCGCAATGAAACTCTATATGCACGCCGCCGCCTGTTCGCTTTCGCCGCACATCATCTGCCGGGAGCTGGGGCTTGATATCAAGCTCGTCCAGGTCGACCGGCAGACCCACAGGACGAGCGATGGCGAGGATTACCTCGCCATCAACGGCAACGGCTATGTGCCGGCGCTGATGCTCGATGACGGCAAGGTGTTGACCGAGGGGCCGGCGATCGTGCAGTTCCTCGCCGACAGCGTGCCGGAAGGGGCAGCTATGTTGCCTGAAGTCGGCGACATCCGCCGAAACGAGGTGCAATCCTATCTCAACTTCATCACCGCCGAGCTGCACAAGCCGATGGTGTTGCTCTTCAACCCGATTTATTCCAGCGTTCATGGCGAGGTCCGCGCGCTGATCTCGAAGCGGCTCACCTGGCTGAACGGCCGTCTTGCCGGACCCTATCTCACCGGCGATGCGTTTACGGTGGCAGATGCCTATCTCTTCGTCTGCCTGAATTGGTCGCCCTGGACCGACATCGATCTCAAGCAATGGCCTGATCTGCACGGCTTCATGGCCCGGGTGGCGGCGCGACCGAAGGTGCGCGAGGCGCTGCAGGCCGAAGATCTCGAGGCCTTCGATGCCGACGGCGTCTATTTTGCACCACACGCCTATCTCGCTTCATCAGGACGGACCGGCTCGCCGGTCAGGCCGTAAACGCTATGTCGGCCACACCCGCGACACCGAGGGGCATCAGAGGGCGTTGACGGCGACCGGCAGGGCGCGCTTGTGGCCGGTCGCCCGATAGGCGGCGAGGATGCGGCGGCGGGCGATCTCGCCGACCGGCTTGCCTTCGAGAAAATCGTCGATCTCGTCATAGCTGACGCCATAGGCCTCCTCGTCGGGACGCAATGGGCGCTGGTCCTCGAGATCGGCGGTCGGCACCTTGAAGACCAGCTCGTCCGGGGCGCCGAGCCGCTTTGCCAGCAGGCGGACCCGGCGCTTGTTAAGGCCGGCGAGCGGCAGGATATCGGCCGCACCATCGCCGAACTTGGTGAAGAAGCCCATGACCGCCTCGGCCGCATGATCGGTGCCGATGACAAGGCCGCTCACCGCGCCGGCGAGGGCAAACTGGGCGATCATGCGTTGGCGGGCCTTGATATTGCCGAGGATGAAATCCTGCCGGCCGGCATCGGCAAAGGCAAGGCCGCCGTTGAGCGCGGCAGCAAGCATCGCATCCGCCGGCGCCTTGATGTTGACCACCATCGAGCGGTCGGCGCCGATCGTTTCCAGCGCCCTCACCGCATCCGCCTCATCAGCCTGGACACCGTAGGGAAGGCGCACGGCGATGAATTCGGCCGCGTGGCCGCTGTCCCGCAGCTCGCGCACCGCCTTCTGGGCAAGCAACGCTGCCGTCAGCGAATCGACGCCACCGCTGATGCCGAGGACGTAGCCGCGCATGCCCGAGGCGATGAGATAATCCTTGAGGAAACCGGTTCGCCGTTCGATCTCGCGCTCAGGGTCGATGTCGGCGGCGACACCCAGTTCGCGGATGATCTCGCCTTGTTCGTCGAACAGCACAGTCATAAGCCTCTTCCTCCCCGCTTACGGAATTTCGGCGCTACTATGGCGAAAAGATGGGGGAAGACGAAACCGTTTGGGGCAGACCTGCCATGCATTTTATGCAAGTGGGCGGTTTGGCATCTACCGCACGATCGTGAACAGCTCCACCGGATCGGCAAAACCCTTCAGCCCGTGCGCCCCGACAGAGACGACATCCCCTGCCCCGGCCTCGTCGCGGAACTGCGCCGACATCAGCAAGGCCGCACCCAGTTCGCTGCAGGCGGTCTGGATGCGGCTGACCAGGTTGACGTCGCCGCCGATCAGGGTGAAGTCGAGGCGGCGGCCGGAGCCGACATTGCCGTAGCTGACCTCGCCGTAATGCAGGGCGATGCCGGCCTTCACGCCGATGCCCTCATATTGGAAATGGTCGATCTCATCGAGGATGGCGCGGGCCGATGCCAGGGCCGCGCCGCACGAATGGGCGGCATCATAGCCCGGGAAAAAGGCAAGCACGGCGTCACCCATGAATTTCAGCACCTCGCCGCCTTCGCGGGTAATGGCCGGCACGATTTTATCGAAATAGGCGTTGAGCAGGCCGAGCACGGTGCTGCCCGGCAGCCGGTTCGACAGTTCGGTAAAGCCTCTGAGATCACAGAGCAGCAGGGCTGCCTCCATCGATTCGACCTCGTCGCGGCGGATGCGGCCGGTCAGGATGCGGCTTGCCGTCAGCGGGCCGATATAGGTATCGAGCAGGCTGAGCTCGACCTGGCGAAGGATGCGCAGTTCGCTGGTGTTGCGCAGCGCCGGCAGGATGCGCTCGATCACCTGACGTTCGGAGGCGGTAAAGCCGCCCGGCCGCGTCGTACCGAAGACGGCGGCGCTGACCGGGCCGTCGACATTGCAAAGTGGCGCGATGACGAGCTGCATCAGGCCGCGATCGGTAAAGACATCGATATGCTGCCAGCGGCCATGCACGCTTTCTCTGGTATCGACGACCAGCGGTTCGCGGGTTTCCATGACCTTGCGCAGCGGCGTATTTGATATGGCGACGCGGGCGCCGTGTTCCCGGTCGTGGATCTCGACCGGTTCGCCCGGCGCCCAGGCGATGGTGCGGCCGATGAACTCGGGATGCAGCGTCATCAGATGCAAGGTCAGCCGGTCGACCGGCAGGCCGAGCGCCTGGAGCCTGCGACCGAGGCCAGAGACGAGGCCCGCTTCATCGAGCGCGTGGCATTCATCGCCGGAGAGCCATTCGATGATGGAGAGCAGCGCAGCGGCGCTGACGGCATGGCCGGCGGTCTTCGTTTGGAGCCTGTCGGTATCGGGAGCATAGATCGCTGACGTCATGGCTTTCTCCTCCTTAAGGGAGGCAGGGCGCTAGTGAGCGCCGCCGCCGGAGAGTTGACCGGGTTTCCTGAGAAGCAGGGTTGCAAGCAGTGCGACGACGAGGGCAACGCCGAGCAGGAAGAAGGTGTCACTGAAGGCCATGATATTGGCCTGCTTGCGTATTTTGAGCGCGATGGCGACGACGGCCTTGTGCCCGGCGAGCGCCTGATCGGTGACGCCGTGGTTCATGAAGTAGCCGGTAAGCCTGGCAATGCGATCGCGGGTGGCTTCCTCGAAGACCGAGACCGAGTTGGTGAGGATGTTCGAGTGGAACTGTTCGCGCTTCGACAGGAAGGTCTGCAGCGAGGCGATGCCGACGGCGCCGCCGAGATTGCGCATCATGTTGAAGAGTGCCGAAGCCGAACCGGCATTTTCCTGCTCGATGCCTGCGGTAGCGATTGCCGAGAGCGGCGTGAAGACGAGCGCCTGGCCGATGGCGCGGACGATGTTCGGCCAGAACAGCTGATCGCTCGCATAATCACCGGTCATATGCACATTCATGAAATTCGAGGCGGCGAAAAGGGCAAAGCCGACGACGATCAGCAGGCGGACGTCGAAACGCTTCATCAGGCGCGGCACCAGCGGGATCAGCAGCAGCTGCGGGATGCCGGTCCAGGCGAGAACCATGCCGATCTGCTCGGAATTATAGCCCTGGATGCGCGTCAGATAGATCGGCAGCACGAAGACCGAGCCGTAAAGCGCAATGCCAAGCAGGAAATTGGCGACGATGCCGAAGCCGAAATTGCGGCGCACCAGCAGGCGAAGGTTCAGCAGCGGATTGGCAGTCTTCAGCTCGATGATCAGGAACAGCGTCAGCGAGACGGCAGCGATAACAGACAGGCGGACAATGAAATCGGAGCCGAACCAATCTTCCTTGTTGCCCTCTTCCAGCACGGTCTGCAGGGCCGCAAGGCCGATCGCCATGGTGACGATGCCCGGCCAGTCGCCCTTGGCAAGCAGCTTCAGGTTCATCGGCGCGCGGTCGAGCGAGACCCAGAGCAGGCCGACCATCAGCGCGCCGGGCACCAGGTTGACGTAGAAGATATGTTCCCAGCCCCAGTTCTCGGTGAGATAACCGCCGATCGTCGGGCCGATCGCCGGCGCGAAGGTGGCAGACAGGGCAAAGAGCGCGAGACCGATCGGCTGCTTGGCCTTGGGCAGCAGGGTGATGATGATGGTGAAGGCCATCGGGATCAGCACGCCGCCGGAAAAGCCCTGAATGGCGCGCAGGATGATCATCTGCTGCAGATTGGCCGCGAAGGCGCAGGCGACGGAGAAGATGAGAAAGAGGATGGCGTTGACAAGCAGATAGTTACGGACCGAGAAGACGCGCGCCAACCAGGCGCTCAGCGGAATGACGACAATCTCGGCGATCAGATAGGAAGTCGAAATCCAGCCGCCGTCATCCGTGCCGGCGCCGATCGCGCCCTGGATATCGGCAAGCGAGGCGTTGACGATCTGGATGTTGAGGACGGCCATGAAGGCGCCGAGCGTCGAACCGACAACGGCTGCCCACATGCGCAGAGGGCTCATGACGGCAGGTGCCACGGGCGCTGCGGCGGCGGGGCGCGTCAGCGAATTGCCGTTTGCGGCGATCTGAAGAGTGGCCATGGCTTATCTCCTTCCAGCTCTCGCGGGAAACTTTCTCATGACGGGATTCGGGTGATCATTCGGAAATGATCGGGATCATTGGGCGAAGAAGGGAAGGATCATCCAGCGTGGCTGGATAATCCCTCTTCGGCCGCCCCAGAGGCTTGGGCAGGCTTGGTCTCGCCAACCTTGGTCTCGGCAGCTCGGGTTTGGGCAGCCTTGGTATCGATTTCAGGCTCGACCGACATGCCCGAGCGCAACAGGCCGCTCGGCGCTTCGTCGTCGATGACGATCTTGACCGGGATACGCTGAACGATCTTGGTGAAATTGCCGGTGGCATTGTCCGGCGGCAGCAGCGAGAATTCCAGGCCGCTTGCCGGCGAAACGCTGTCGACATGACCCTTGATCGAGATATCGGGAAAGCTGTCGACCTTGATCTCGACCGACTGGCCGGGGCTGATATAAGTCAGCTGCGTTTCCTTGAAATTGGCGACGACATAGACCGCATGCAGCGGCACGACGGCCATCAGCTGCGTGCCCGAAGTGACATACTGACCGACGCGGATCGACCGGGCGCCGACCGTGCCGTCGACGGCGGCGACGATGTCCGTATAGGAGAGGTTGAGCTCTGCCTGCCGGGCGGCGGCTGCCGCACGGTCGCGCTGGGCAACGGTCTGTTCGCGCTCAGTCTGCAGCACCGGCACCTTATTCTGAGCCGTGACGAGGGCTGCCCGGTCGCGCTCGACGGCAGCAGCGGCCTGGTCACGGGCCGACTGGGTCTGTTCGGCGCGAGACTGGGTGCCGGCGCCGTTGGTGATCAGGCGGGCCGAGCGGGCGGCATCGGACACGGCAAAATCCAACGATGCCTGCGAGGCATCGATCGTCGCCCTCGCCTGCTCGATCACCGATTGCTGCAAGGAGATCTGGGCGTCGATATTGGTGATGGCGGCTTCGGCCGCCTTCACATCGGCTCTGGCCTGCGACAGTGCGGCCCGGAAGTCGCGATCGTCGATGCGGGCGAGAACCTGCCCGGCCTTGACCGCGTCATTGTCGTTGACCAGCACCTGGCTGATATAGCCGGCGACCTTCGGGGCGACAGTGGTGTAATCGGCCTTCACATAGGCATCGTCGGTGGATTCGATGAAGCGGCCGACCGTCCAGTAGCGATAGCCGAAATCGCCCGCGAAAGCGACGCCGGCAAGCAGCGCGGCGGCAATGACGGCGCGCTTGACGATCCGACGGCCGGTCTTTTTGGGCGCTTCCGCGACTGATGCGTCCGCAGCCGGTACTTCGGCGACCGGCGCTTCAGAGACAGGCATGGCGGGCGCCTCGGCGGCCGGCGCCCTGGCGGCTTCCTCGGCCAAGATCTGCTCGGCCTGCTTCGCACTTTCGAAAACTTGCCTGTGGGGTAACTCGACCATCGCAATTCTCCTTCACCGTTGGCCTCCTCCGTGAGAGGCCATGTTCGATGCGCAGGAAAATGCACCCTGACATTTATTTTGATAATCTGCTTAAATCGGGAAGGATCATCAACTCTCAGCGGATAATCCGAGGGCAATATGGATCGGCTGACAAGCCTCACAGTCTTTGGCCGGGTGGTGGAATGCGGTGGTTTTTCCGCCGCCGCGCGCCGGCTCAACATGTCCGTCACCATGGTCGGCAACCACGTGCAATCGCTGGAGGACCGGCTCGGCGTGCGGCTGCTCAACCGCACGACGCGCAAGGTCAGCCTGACCGAAACCGGCAAATATTACTATGAGCGCTCTTTGCAGATCCTGGCCGAGCTGGAAGAGGCGGACCGGACGGCGGGGGCGCTGAGTTCGACGCCGCGCGGCACGTTGAAGGTCTATACCAGCAGCGCCATCGTGCGTTTCCTCTCGCCTGTCGTCAGCGAATTTATGGAGCTCTATCCGTCGATCTCACTCGATTTCAGCGTCGGCGAGCGGATGGTCGACATGATCGAGGATGGCTACGATCTGGTGATGCGCACCGTACTGCCGCCGGATTCGTCGCTTGTCGCGCGCAAGCTGACGCCCTGGCGCCATATGCTCGTCTGCTCGCCGGCCTATTTCGAGAGCCGTCCGATGCCGAAGACGCCGGCCGAGGTCGCCGATCACAATTGCCTGCAATATGCCTATTACCCCTATGGCGACGAATGGCGCTTCGAGGATGGCGAGGGCAAAAAGGAGAGCGTCAAGATCAGCGGCAATGTCGTCTCCAACAGTGCCGAGATGCTGCGCTTCCTGACGCTGACCGGGCGAGGCATCTTCCTGGCGCCGAGTTTCGTGGTGTTCGATGACATCGCCGAAGGGCGGCTGGTGAAGATCATGCCGGACTACCGGCCGATCGAGTTCAACATCAACGCCGTCTACCCCAACCGCAGCCACCTGCCGACCAAGGTGCGGCTGTTCATCGATCTCTTGGCGGAGAGATTTGCGGAACATCGGAAGTGGATGACGTGAGGGTGCGCCCCGGGTAGGCCTGCTCTCACTTTTTTTGCGAATGGGCTCGGGTGTGGCTGGCACCGACCGCGCCGGCCCTGCGCTTGCGCTCCGGGCGTTCGCCACTGCAATCGATTCACTGGATCGATTGCTCCCGCTTCGCGGGATCGTGGCTCACTCCTCGCTTTCGCTCCTGCCGTAGGCCCAATCCATGTAGAGTTCCAGCGCCTTGCGGGTGACCGGGCCTTCCTGGAGATCGCGGTCGTCGAGGCGGGTGACGCTGACGACCTTGGAATAGTTGCCGGTAGTGAAGATCTCGTCGGCTTGCATGAAATCCTCGACGGAGAGCGTTGCTTCGTGCACGTCGAAACCGGCCTGGCGCAGCAGGCCGATGACGCGGGCGCGGGTGATGCCGGCGAGGAAGGTGCGGTTGGCAGCGGGCGTCATCACCACGCTGTCCCTGACCATGAAGATGTTCGAGGAAGCCGTCTCGACGACGTTGCCATTCAGGTCGCGCACCAGCGCATTGTCGAAACCGCGGCTGCGCGCTTCGGCGATCATGCGGCCGCTGTTTGGATAGAGCGAGCCGGTTTTCGCCTCGGTCATCGCGGTTTCCGGCGAGGGGCGGCGATAGGGCGAGACGGTGAGGCTGGTGCCGCCATGGCCGCCCATCGGCGCCTCGAACAGGCAGAGCGCGAAGCGGGTCGATTCCCCGTCGACGGCGACGACGCTGCCGGGCGAACCGTGTTCGCCCCAATACATCGGCTTGATATAGATTGCCGTCGCACCGTCGAATTTCGCAACGCCTTCCCAGGCAAGTGCGGCAATCTCCTCGGCTGATTTTACCGGCTTCAGGCCCATGGCGAGTGCCGAGCGGTTGATGCGCTGGCAGTGCAGGTCGAGATCCGGCGCGATGCCGTCGAACCAGCGGGCGCCGTCGAAGACCGTGGAGCCCAGCCACATGGCATGCGAGGTCGGCCCGATCAGCGGCGGATTGCCGGGGAGCCACTCCCCGTCGACATGGGTCCAGGTGGTTGAACGGGGTGATGTATCGACGGCCATGATGGTTTCCTCCTGAAGCCGGAGAAGGAAAAACCGCCGCGGCAAGCCGGGTCAAGGACAAATCCCGAGCGGAAACGCGGAAGCAAGAAAATGCCGGGGAATGGCGGCAGGCCGCAATATTCGTGCGCAGCACGGCGGCTTCATCGATGGGTGCATCAGCAAAAATGATGGAATGGAATGTTGGAATGGCTGCCTGCCGCATGGCATCATGCGCGCAATCGGGGATAGACAGCAAGGGAAGACACCGATGAAAGCCATGTTCTACGAAGCCTTCGAACAGGCGCCCGAAATCCGCACCCTGCCCGATCCGACGCCAACCGAGGATGGCGTCGTCATAGCGGTCGGGGCCAGCGGGCTCTGCCGTAGCGACTGGCACGGCTGGATGGGCCACGACCCGGATATCCGCCTGCCGCATGTGCCGGGACACGAGCTTGCCGGGCGGATCGTCGCCACCGGCCGCGGCGTGATGCGCTTCAAGGTAGGCGACCGGGTGACCGTGCCCTTCGTTTCCGGCTGCGGCCATTGCAGCGAATGCCATTCCGGCAACCAGCAGGTCTGCCCGAACCAGTTCCAGCCGGGCTTCACCCATTGGGGGTCGTTCGCCGAATATGTGGCGATCGATTATGCCGATACCAATCTGGTGCACCTGCCCGATACGATCGACGATGCGACGGCGGCAAGCCTCGGCTGCCGCTTCGCCACTTCGTTTCGCGCCGTCGCCGATCAGGCCCGCACCGGGCCTGGCGAATGGATCGCCGTGCATGGCTGCGGCGGCGTCGGCCTGTCGGCGATCATGATCGCCACGGCACTCGGGGCGAATGCGATCGGCATCGACATTTCCGAGGAGAAGCTCGCCTTCGCGCGGGAGTGCGGGGCGGTGGCGACGGTCAATGCGTCAGGTCTCGCCGACGTGGCGGAAGCGGTGCGCGAAATCACCAAGGGCGGCGCGCATGTCTCGATCGACGCGCTCGGCCATCCCGTCACCTGCTTCAACTCGATCAAGAATCTGCGCCGGCGCGGGCGGCATGTACAAGTGGGGCTGATGCTGGGTGAACACGCAACGCCGCAGATTCCAATGGCGCAGGTGATCGGCCACGAGCTGGAAATCTACGGCAGCCACGGCATGCAGGCCTGGCGTTACGACGCCATGCTGTCGATGCTTTCGGCCGGCAAGATCGCGCCGCAGAAGCTGATCGGACGGCGGGTCAGCCTCGAGGAGGCGGTGCCGGCGCTGATGGCACTCGACAAGGCTGAGGCCACGGGAATCAGCGTGATCACCAGGTTCTCATGAAGCGCGACTCCACCCTCCCCTCCTGTGGCGAGCACGGGAACCAGGGAGAGCGGGCCGGGCTTAGAACCTTATTCAGCTACGCCGATCGAGGCGAGAAAAGCTGATGAAGCCGGGATCTTCGACTTATCCTTGATCTCGATGATGAGGCGCGGATTGCTTTCGAGCTTGGCAAGGGCCCTGAAGACAGCGTGCCAGTGGATCGTGCCCTCACCGAGGCTCCAATGGCGATCGGCATATCCGTCGGCATCCTGCAGGTGGACATGCTGCAGGCGATTGCCGGCGGCCTTGACGTAATAGTCGACCGGCGGAGCACCGGTATAGCCATGGGCATAATGGGCGTGGCCGGTATCGATCGAGATGGCGACGGCAGGCGAGTTAAAGCTTTCGGCGAGCGCCACGCGAATATGCGGATCCTTGTCCTCGATGTTCTCGATGACCATGGTGCAGCCGATATCCTCGGCGCGCCTGACGGCATCGCGCAGGGTCATGTGCGTGCGCTCGACCAAGGCCTGGCGGGCGCCGGCATTGTCGTCGAGATTGTTGTAGGACCAGGACGTAAAGGGGCTGTGGATGACCATTTGGGTCGCGCCGATGGCGGCGCAGACATCGAGCCCCTGCAGCAGACGCCGGGTGACAATGGCGCGGATATCGGGATCTTCCGAGGCGATGGTGAAGCCCCAGAACGGGCCGTGAATGCCGAGGCGGCCACCATGACCGTCGAGAAGCCTTCTGGCGCGGGCGGCGAGCGGCGCCCAGTCGCCGTTGAGAATCTCGGCATCGACGAAGCTCTGCAATTCGAGATCGCGGGACTTTTCGAACAGCCAGTCACGGTGAAGTTCGACTTCATCGAGCGTCATGGCGGCGCCGACGACGGGAAGAGTAGACATGGATGCGCTCCATCAATGTGAATGATCAATGTGAATGTCGGGACGGCGTGGAATGACTGCCCCCAAAGAACGGCTAAGAACGGCCGCCGCGTTCTATGCGCCCCTTCTGTGTCGGCGGTATTACAGGCGCCGAGCCTTTCGAACTCTCCGGCCTCAATCATTTCCGCATAGCTGATGCGGCATTGGCGGCCCTTGCGGAAACGCCCCGAAGTACCGATATCGGCCCCGACAGTCTCGTGACGCAGTGGCGCGCGAGCGGCGCTGACCCCCTGGCAACGGAGCCGTTTGTTCATCGCTTCGACCGATGTAGCGCGTTTCTTTTGAAAGCGTTCGGAGATGTTACCCCCAACAACAGGGCGGGTTGTCAAAGGCGTCGCAAAGGTCTAACGGCTGCGCCCGCAAGAAAAAGCCCATAAGAAGAAGCCCTGTAAGAAAAAGAAAGAGACATGATGTCCAACTCATTTGTGAAAATGCCTGCGAGCGACCAGGCAAAGCGGTTTTTCGTCCTCGGCGACCGGGTCGAGCGGCGGCTTAGAATCAGCGGAGCCTGGCTCAATATCTTCGACGTCACCGTGCCATCAGGCAGCCGGACGCCGAAACATGCGCATGCGAGCCCGGAAGTGTTCCGCATCCTCGAGGGACGTCTGACGATCTGGCGCCTGAGCGACAGCGGCCCCGAAGAGATCGAAGCCAGCGCCGGCGACATCGTCACCATCCCGCCCTTCATGGTGCACGGCTATTCCAACCGCGGAACCGTTCCCGTGGTCTTTTCCGCGGTCGTCGATCGAGACATGGCCGAGTTTATCGAAGCGGAAGGCACGACCGAGCCACCGAAGGCCAGCCCTTCGGCCGAAACCATCGCCCGCATGACGGCGGCCGCCAATTCGTACGGGATCACCATCCTCGCGGCATGACGGCGTGAGCGCATGATGCCGTTTTGGACGACATCATGCGTTCCTTCGTCGGTTATGCTAGGCTTTTGGCGGGAGCGATTTCAATCGGCTCACCAGTTCATCCAAAGCCGCTTCCACCGTTTTCGAAGCCGTATCGATGAGGATTGCATCGTGCCATTCGTCATAGGCTCTTTCGGAAGTCTCT
>Ga0102590_1003296_pt1 | contig 16496 bp, 15 predicted proteins | sample AraplaMF_Col_mMF_FD_76859 | JGI IMG/M metagenome (GOLD analysis project Ga0102590, IMG submission 76859) | Arabidopsis root microbial communities from the University of North Carolina, USA - plate scrape MF_Col_mMF | ecosystem: Host-associated > Plants > Roots > Endosphere | place: USA...
AAGGAAGAGACGAGCTGGCTCAATCCGCATGAAGCCTATGAGAACGGCGTCAACAGCTTCATCGGGAAGATCCTCGATCCCGCGTTGTCAGGTGAATTCCTTGAATCGCTGCAGATGCTGGCCCGCCGCGTCGCGCTGCTCGGCGCATTGAATTCGCTGAGCCAGCTGACCCTCAAAGCCACATTGCCGGGCGTTCCCGACTTCTATCAGGGCACCGAATTCTGGGATCTGTCGCTGGTCGACCCGGACAACCGCCGCCCGGTGGACTTTGCCGCGCGGCACGCAGCGCTGCCGCAGGACGCTCCGGATTGGCACGGCTTGGTCAAGAGTTGGCCGGACGGTCGACTCAAGCTGGCCTGGACGCGGCACCTGCTCAAGCTGCGCAATGAGTTCGCCGATGTCTTCGCACAGGGCGACTACCAGCCTTTGGAAGTGCGCGGCGCGCACGCCGACCATATCATTGCCTTTGCCCGCCGCAATGGCCGGACTGCGGCGATCGTCGTGGTTGGACGCCAGTTCGCGCCATTCACGCAGGCGGGCCGGGAATGGCCGGCGCCGGACGTTTTCGACGCAATTGTCGACGTCACCGGTTACACCGCGCGGGGACTTGCGGGCAACGAACTGCCGCTGGCACAGGCCTTCCGCGAATTTCCTGCCGCTGTCATCGAGGCCCGCGCAGCGAGCGCCGTCAAGCCTGCCCGGCAGCGCCAGCGCGCCTAACGCCTACTTTCCGTCGTCCTTGGTCAGCAGGAGCTGACCGCGCTTGCGGATGGTGGCCTGCGCCATCTCGGCAAAGCGCTGCAAAAGCCACGGCAACACCACCTGCACCTTGACGTGGTCGTCGGCGACGTCGACCTGACCTGACGCGATCTGGCCCATCGCGCGAATGCGAAAATTCATGGTGTCGCCAGCCCAGCGCTCCTCCTCGACCTGCATCACGGGAATGCTCGCGGCAGCGCGGCCGAGCCCGGTCTTGAGCCGACGCACCGCCTCTTCGCGGCCAAGGCGATGCGGAATGGAAACGACTAGCGGTGCTGACATGATCCCTGCCCGTATTGACTGAACACTCACCTAGTTATGTCGGCTGCAAAGACAAAGGTTCCATGCGCCAAGCGCCTGCGGTCGTGTTTCATAAACGGAACTTTCAAACCTGCGGCAAGTTGCCCTCGGCACAACGGACAGAGGTGCCCCTTTCAGGAGAAAGGGGCCGGAGGAGATTCGCATGTCTATCGGTACAATCATTCTGATTATCCTGGTCATCGCCCTGCTCGGCGGCTTCAGCGGCATCGGCGGCGGCCCGTTCTACGGCACCGGCTATTATGGCGGCGGCGGCCTCGGACTCGTCATCGTCATCCTGCTGATCCTGCTGTTGCTCGGACGGATCTAACGGCGGACGGCGTAGGGCGGATTAGCGCGCAGCGCATCTGCAGGGCGTAACCCACCTATTTAGTTTCCGCGGAGACAGACAGGGTGGGTTACGCCTTCGGCTAACCCACCCTACTTCTTTTTCCCCGCCAGCTTCTTCATCGCCGACTTGATCGACGCGGCCGCATCGTCATAGCCATCCCACGCCTTCGAGCGCGCCAGCAAGCCCGGCACGGTTCGCACCGTATAGCGCTTCGGATCGAGATCGCTCTTCACCTGTGCCCAGGTCACCGGCATCGAGACCGTCGCGCCATCCCGAGCACGCGGAGACAGCGGTCCAACCGCTGTCGACATCCGATCGTTGCGCAGATAGTCCAAAAAGATCTTCCCGTTGCGCAGCTTCTTGGACATGTTGAGCAGATAGCGCTCGGGCTCGTCATCCGCCATCCACTGGCAGACGCCTTGTGCGAAAGCCTTGGCTTCCTTCCAGCTGACCCTGTCGCGCACGCCGTGGAGCAACGGCACCACCACGTGTAGCCCCTTGCCGCCGGTGGTCTTGCAGAAACTCTCCATCCCCAGATCGGTCAAGCGCTGCCGCATCTCCTTGGCGGCATCGACGACATCGGCGAAATCCACATCCGGCGCTGGATCGAGATCGAACACCAGCCGGCCGGGCGTGTCGTAAGCCTTCGGCGCGCAATTCCAGGGATGCAGCTCGAGGCCGCCGATCTGTGCGACCGCCGCGAGCCCCTCGACGCGGTCGATCTGCAAATAGGGCTTGCGGTCGCCCGAGACCTTGGCGAGTTCGAGCAGGTTCGAGCTGCCTGGCATGGCGTGGCGCTGGAAGAATTTTTCGCCGCCGATGCCGTCGGGCGCGCGCAGGATCGAGCAGGGGCGGCCTTTCAGATGCTCGATCATCCAGGCGCCGACCGCCTCGAAATAGCGGGCGAGATCGAGCTTTGACACGCCCTCCCCGTCGCCGGCGTCCGGCCACAACTCCTTGTCCGGCTTGGAAATCACGACGCCCATGACTTCGGCGCTGCCACTCGGCTTCGACGGCTTGGCCGCCTTCGCCGGAACGCGCCTTTTCGCGGAGGGCTTGGCAAGGGCGATATCGGCAGGCGCTTCCGCCTCGACCTCCTCGGCCGGCTTGTCCTGCCGCAGGCCCTTGAACGCGGCCTGGCGGATATTGCCATCGGCGGTGAAGCCGGCGAACTCGATCTCGGCGACGAGCTCGGGCTTGAGCCAATGCACGTCGCGGGTCTTCTTCGGCGCATTCTTGCCGCCGAACGGACTCTTGCTTGCCGCCGCCTCCTTCAGGAACGGCATGATGCGCTTGACCTTGTCGGCGCCAAAGCCGGTGCCGACCATGCCGACAAAGGCGAGGTGATCGCCGCGATGCACGCCGGCCATCAGCGAGCGGAATTTTCCAGCCGTGGTTTTCCAGCCGCCGATCACGACCTCATGTCCGGCGCGGCATTTTGCCTTGGTCCAGCTCTCGGTGCGGCCGGAACGATACGGCGCATCCAGCTTCTTCGACACGATGCCTTCGAGCTCGAGCTTGCAGGCCGATTGCAGCACCGCATCGCCGCCGCTCTCGAAATGCTCGACAAAGCGGATCTGGCTCGCTTTCTTCTTGGGTGCCTCCAGCAACTTCTTGAGGCGGGTCTTGCGCTCGCTGAGCGGGAGCCGGCGGCAATCGAGGCCCTCGGCGAACAGCAGGTCGAAGGCGAAGAAGATCAGCTCTTCGGTCTTGCCATCCGACAGCGCGGCCTGGAGCGAGGAGAAATTCGGTGCGCCGTGATGGTCGAGCGCGACGATCTCACCGTCGATCATCGCGTCCGGCAACGTGGCGGCTTCCTTCGCGATCGCGGCAAACTTGTCGGTCCAGTCGAGCCCTTTGCGCGTCCTCAGAGTGGCCTTGCCATCCTCGATCCGGAGCTGCACGCGGTACCCGTCGAACTTGATCTCGTGGCACCAGCCATCTCCCGACGGTGGGCGTTCAACCAACGTGCAGAGCTGCGGCGCGACGAAGTCCGGCATCTCCGAGACCTCCTTGGCAGTCGACGCAGTCATGGCCTTTTTCTTGGCCGCCTTGGAGGTCTTCAGTGCCGCGCGGGGCGCCGCTTTGACGGTACGCCCTTTGGTCTCCTCCGCGCGGTTCGACTGCCAGACTGCATCGGCCTTGGTCGTGGCGCCCTTCGCCAGCATGAACGGTTTTGGCGCGCGGCCCTTCCCCTTGGCGATCTCCGCCATCGCGCGGCCGGACGCCACCGACTTGTCCTCGCTGAGAATGTCCTCGCTCTCACTGGCGAACTCGTCGCGGTGCTTGATCAGAAGCCAGTTGGTGCGCTTGCCACCGGTGCGGTCGTTGCGCATCCGCACCAGCACCCAGCTTCCGTGCAACTTGTCGCCGTGCAGCGTGAACTTCAGATCACCCTTCTTGAAGCCGGCTTCGGGATCCTCGCAGTCCCAGGTGCCACGGTCCCACAGCATCACGGTGCCGCCGCCATACTGTCCTTCCGGGATGGTCCCTTCGAAATCGCCATAGTCGAGCGGATGGTCCTCGACCTCCACCGCCAGCCGCTTGTCGTGCGGATCGAGCGAGGGCCCCTTCGTCACCGCCCATGACTTGAAGACGCCGTCGAATTCGAGCCGGAGATCGTAATGCAGCCGGGTCGCATCATGCTTCTGGATCACGAAGCGCCGCTGCTTTGAACGTGTGACGGCGGTCCTGCCCGACGGCTCCGGCGTCTGTTCGAAATCGCGCTTCTGTCGATAGGTGGATAGCTTTCTCAGCACGACGAACCCGCTTTGTCTTAGACGTTTGAGCCTATCACGGCGAAAGTCCCGCCCGGAACCAAAACCCCACAGCCCGGTTGGAGTTCCTGAAAAGCCTTGAAATCACTGGAGAATGCAATGGCCCCCCGCGCCTATTGGAAAGGGACGCTGAAGCTGTCCCTCGTCAGTTGCCCCGTCGTGCTCTACCCCGCCACGACCTCGGCCGACAAGACGCGGTTTCACATGATCAACCGCGAGACCGGCAACCGGCTGAAGCAGCAGATGGTGGATTCCGAGACCGGCGATATCGTCGAGAGCGACCAGAAGGGTCGCGGCTACGAGCTACGCAAGGGTAAATATGTCGAGATCGAGCCGGAAGAACTCGAGGCGGTGCAGATTGAGAGCAACCACACCATCGACATCGAAAGCTTCGTGCCGAGCGAGGAGATCGACCAGCGCTATCTCAACCACCCCTACTATATCGCGCCCGAGGGCAAGGCTGCGATCGATGCTTTCGCCGTGATCCGTGACGCCATGAAGGACGAGGGCCGCGTGGCGCTCGCCAAGATCGTGCTCACCAACCGTGAGCACATCATCGCGATCGAGCCGCTCGGCAAGGGCCTGCTCGGCACTACGCTGCGCTTTCCCTATGAACTGCGCGACGAAGGCGAGTTTTTCGACGACATCAAGGCGCCGAAGATCACCAAGGACATGGTCGAGCTCGCCGGTCACATCCTGCAGACCAAAGCCGCGCATTTCGACCCCGGGAAATTCAAGGACGAGTACGAGACCGCGCTGAAGGCGCTGGTGAAGCGCAAGGCCAGCGGCAAGGCCATCGAGCTGCCGGAGCGCGAAGAAAAGCCGAGCAACGTCGTCAGCCTGATGGATGCGCTGAAGCAGAGCCTGAAGGGGAGCGGGAAGAAGACCGCGGCGAAGTCGCATGGGCGCCGTACCACCGGCGGGCGGCGAGCGGCGAAGAAGACGCAGCGGTCGACAGCGCGGCAGAGGAAGGCGAGCTAGCACGTCATTCCGGGGCGATGCGAAGCATCGAGCCCGGAATCCATCATGCCAAGCGTGACGGTCGGAGAAATGGATTCCGGGTTCGCGCTGACGCGCGCCCCGGAATGACAGCGGGGCCTAATCCCCCGCCTTCAGCCGATACCCGATCCCCGTCTCGGTCAGCACATATTGCGGCCGTTCCGGATCGGCTTCGATCTTCTGGCGGAGCTGGCGGACATAGACGCGCAGATATTGCGCGTCGGTCAGCTCGTCCCAGAGCTCCTTGAGCAGGAAGCGGTGGGTCAGCACCTTGCCGGCGTGCTGGACCAGCACGCGCAGGAGGTCGTACTCCTTTGGCGACAGCTTGATGTCGCGCTCGCCGACCTTGACGATGCGGCGGACGAGATCGACGGAGAGATCGCCGGTGCGGAATACCGGGCGTTCGCCCTGCACCTGAAGCTGATGCCGCAGCGCCGCGCGCAGGCGGGCCAGCAGCTCGTCCATGCCGAACGGCTTCGTCAGATAATCGTCGGCGCCGAGATCGAGCGCCTGCACCTTGCCGGCCTCGTCGCCGCGGCTCGACAGCACCACGATCGGTACGCTTTCGTTGCGCGCGCGTATCGTGCGCAGCAGCTCATGGCCCTGAACGTCGGGCAGGCCGAGATCGAGAATGATCAGCGCAGGGGCCTCGGCAAGCTTTTCCAGCGCGACCTTCCCGCTCGGCGCCTCCAGGATCTCGTAGCCCTGCGTCGTCAGCCCCATCCGCAGCAGCTTGCGGATCGGCGGCTCGTCGTCGATGACCAGAACCTTGATCGGGGCGGCGCTCATGCGGCAGTATCCAATGCTCGGGTCTGTGCCGGGATCGGCAGACGGATGGTGAGAACGGCGCCGCTGCGGTCGGTGCGGTTGGCGGCCGAGATCGTGCCGTGCATCGCCTCGACGAAGCCGCGGGAGATGGCGAGCCCAAGCCCGGTGCCGGGCCGAACATGATCGCCCTTCTGCGCGCGATAGAACTTGTCGAACACGCTCTCGAGCTCGTCGGGCGGAATGCCGTCGCCCTCGTCGGCAACCTGGAGCACCACATGGTCCCGCTCGCGCCAGCTGCGGATCGCGATCGTGGTGTCAACTGGCGAATATTTCGCGGCATTGTCGAGCAGATTGAACAGCACCTGCTCGAACAGCACGGCATCGAGCTGGAGCATCGGCAGGTCGGCGGCCAGCACCAGCTCGACCCTGTGGGCGGTGAGGATCTTGGCTGCCCGCCGGAGTGCACTGCCGACGATCTCGCTGAGATCATGCAGCGCCGTGTTGGGAACGATGGCGCCGGATTCGAGCTTTGTCATATCGAGCAGATTGGCAATGAAGCGGTTGAGCCGCTCGGATTCGTCGATGACCGTGGCGAGCAGATCGCGCTTCTCGGCATCGGACAGCGCGCCGGCGAGATCGCGCATGGTCGAGGCGGCGCCCAACACGGAGGCAAGCGGCGTCTTCAGGTCATGCGAGATCGACGTCAGCAGCGCCGAACGGAGCCGCTCGGATTCGACGGTGCGCTTGACGCGGTCCATGTCCTCGACCAGCAACACCCGCTCGATTGCCAGCGCGCCCTGGTCGACCAGCGCGTCGAGCAGCCGACGCTGGTCCGGCGTCAGCAGCGGACCCGTGCGGTCGTTGTCAATGCCGATAACGCCGATCGGGCCGCGCCCGGTGCGCATCGGCAGGAACAGCCGTTTGGCCCCCGGCAACGTGTCCGAGCCCCGGCCCGCGGGACGATCGTTGCTCCAGGCCCAGTTTGCGGCGGCCAGATCGGCCTGGTCGAGCTCATCCTCCGGCGGATAGCCGGATTTGACCGTGAGCAGGCCGTCCTCGGGCAGCAGCAGCACCACGCGAACCTTCAACATCAGCGCGGCCTGATAAGCGGTCGCCCACAGCACATCGTCGAGCGTGGCGGTGCCCGCAAGCTTGCGGCTGAACGCATAGAGCTGCTCGGTGGTGCGGATGCGGCCGATCGCAGTGTCGGCCTGGATCCGCACCCGCCCCGCAAGATTCGACACCAGCATCGCGATCAGCATGAAGAAGAAGAACGCGGCGACGTTGGTCGGATCGGTGATGGTGAAAGTGTAGACCGGCGGCAGGAAGAAGAAATTATAGGCGAGCGACGACACCAGGCTCGCAAGCAGCGACGGCCACAGCCCATAGCGCACCGCGACCGTCACCACCGCGGTCAGGAAAACCAAATCGACATTCTCGACGCCGAACCGCGGCTTGATGACGACCGCCGCCGCAAGGCCGAGCACGGTGATGCCGAGCGCCTTGAGATAGGGCAGCGCATCGAACGGCTCCGACCGCGCGGCGGTCTGCACGGTCGGCTTCGACTGCGACTGCTCGGCGAGCTCGTCGCCGGGGATGACGTGAACGCTGATATTGCCGGCCCGGCGGACGAGATCATGCACGACCGAACCGCGCGTCAGTTCGAACCAGCGCGAACGCGTCGACTTCCCGATCACGATCTGGGTGACGTTGTTGCCTTGCGCAAAACTGATGACGTCGTCGGCGATGCGGCGGCCGACGGCGGGAATGGTCAGCGCCTCGCCGCCGAGCGCTTCGGCGAGCCGCAGCGTATCGGCGAGACGGTCGCGCTGCTCGTCTGAAAGCTGAAGCGAGCGTCGCGTCTCGATCGAGATCGCGGTGAACGGCGCATGCAGCCGGTCGGCGAGCCGCTTGGTGTAACGCACGAGGCTGGCCGCGCGCGGATCCTCGCTGACACAGACCAGGATGCGCTCGCCCGCGGCCCAGGGACCGGCGATGGCGTTCGCCTGCATGTGGGTGAGCAATTGCTCATCGACCCGCTCGGCCGTTCGCCGCAACGCCAGTTCGCGCAGCGCAGTGAGATTGCCCGGCGAGAAATAGTGCTCCAAAGCCCGCTCGGCTTGCCGGGACACATAGACCTTGCCCTCCTTCAACCGCTGGATCAGATCGTCCGGCGTGAGGTCGATCAGCTCGATCGCGTCCGCACGGTCGAACACCGAATCCGGCACGGTCTCGCGCACCCGCACGTGGGTGATCTGGGCGACGACGTCGTTCAGGCTCTCGATGTGCTGGATGTTGACGGCGGTGTAGACGTCGATGCCGTGGGAGAGCAGTTCCTCGACGTCGAGATAGCGCTTCGGATGGCGGCTGCCGGCCGCGTTGGTGTGGGCGAGCTCGTCGACCAGCGCAATTTTCGGCCGCCGCGCGATCACGGCGTCGAGGTCCATCTCCTCGACGATCTGGCCGCGGTACTCAAGCCTCTGGCGCGGGATCACTTCCAGCCCGCGCACCAGCGCCTCGGTCTCGGCCCGGCCGTGGGTCTCGACGAAGCCGACCACGACATCGATGCCCGCCTTTCGCTTGGCATGGGCGCTTTGCAGCATCTCGTAGGTCTTGCCGACACCGGGGGCGGCGCCGACGAAGATCTTCAGCTTGCCGCTCGCACTCTCCTCCCGGCGCGCGGCTTCCAGCAGCGCCTCGGGAGACGGACGTTGTTCGGGATCGCGGCGCTCCTGGACCATCAGGCGAATATAATCATCCGGACGCCGCGAGCCTAGACCGCTACTTCGCGGCGATACGGTCGAGCGCGAGATTCAGCGCCAACACGTTAACCCTGGGCTCGCCCAGCAAGCCGAGGAAACGGCCCTGGACGTTGGAGGCCACAAGCTGCTTCACTGCATCTTCCGGCATATTCCGGGCCTTGGCGATGCGCGGCACCTGGAATTGGGCGGCGGCCGGCGAGATATCCGGATCGAGGCCGCTGGCCGAGGTCGTGACGAGGTCGACCGGGACGGCGGCGTTCGGGTTCTCCGCCTTCAGCTTGTCCACATCCTCCTTCAGCCGGTCGGCCAGCGCCTTGCTGGTCGGACCGAGGTTGGAGCCACCCGAATTAGCGGCGTTGTAGGGCGCCGACACCGTCTTGGTCGAATCATTCGGGTCCGGCGCCAGCGTCGCCGAGAGGCGGCCATGGAAATATTTGTCGTCCTTGAACTCCTGCCCGATCAGGGCGGAGCCGATCACCTTGCCGTCTTTCTCGATCAGGCTTCCGTTCGCCTGTGCGGGGAAGATCGCGCTGGCGATCCCGGTCATTGCGAGTGGATAGGCCAGTCCCGTGATGGCGGTGAGCACCAGCAACAGAACGATGGCGGGGCGGATTTCTCTAAGCATGTTAGGCCTCCTTTAGGCCAGGTGCAGAGCGACAACGACGAGGTCGATCGCCTTGATGCCGACGAACGGAATGACGATGCCGCCGAGGCCGTAGATCAGCAGGTTACGGCGCAGCAATGCACCGGCACCGACGGCACGGTAGGCGACGCCCTTCAGCGCCAGCGGAATCAGCCCGATGATGATCAGCGCGTTGAAGATGATCGCCGACAGGATGGCGCTTTGCGGGCTCGACAGGTTCATGACGTTGAGCACGTTGAGCTGGGGGTAGAACGCCAGGAACATTGCGGGGATGATCGCAAAGTACTTTGCGACGTCGTTGGCGATCGAGAAGGTCGTCAGCGCGCCGCGCGTCATCAGGAGCTGCTTGCCGATCTCGACCACCTCGATCAGCTTGGTCGGATTGGAATCGAGGTCGACCATGTTGCCGGCCTCGCGGGCGGCCTGGGTGCCGGTGTTCATGGCGACGCCGACGTCGGCCTGCGCGAGCGCCGGCGCGTCGTTGGTGCCGTCGCCGCACATCGCCACAAGCTTGCCCTTGGCCTGCTCGTCGCGAATCAGCTTGAGCTTGTCCTCGGGCGTTGCCTGCGCCAGGAAATCATCCACGCCGGCCTCCGCCGCGATCGCGGCCGCCGTCATCGGGTTGTCGCCGGTGATCATGACGGTGCGGATGCCCATGCGGCGCAACTCGGCGAAGCGCTCGCGGATCCCGCCCTTGACGATGTCCTTAAGCTGGATCACGCCGAGCAGCTTGCCGTCCTTGGCGACCGCAAGCGGCGTTCCGCCGGCCTTGGCGATCTCGTCGGCGATGGTCTGCACCTCGCGACCGACGTCGGACAACGCCGTGGACTGGAGGGCACGGGCGGTGTTGCCGGAGGCAACCGCCAGCGTCGCACCGCCACCGATATAGCTGAGCATGGCATCGACCGCACCCTTGCGCACCGACGAGCCGCCGGCATCGACGCCGCTCATGCGGGTTTGCGCCGTGAACGGGATGAAGGTGGCGCCAAGCTCGGCCATGTCGCGGCCGCGGATGCCATACTTCTCCTTCGCCAGCACGACGATGGAGCGCCCTTCCGGCGTCTCGTCAGCCAGCGAGGCAAGCTGGGCTGCATCCGCCAGCTCCTGCTCGGTGACACCGCGCACGGGACGGAACGCGGTTGCTTGCCGGTTGCCGAGGGTGATGGTGCCGGTCTTGTCCAGCAGCAGCGTATCGACGTCGCCGGCGGCTTCCACCGCGCGGCCGGACATCGCCAGCACGTTGAAGCGCACCAGGCGATCCATGCCGGCGATGCCGATGGCAGAGAGCAGCGCACCGATCGTGGTCGGGATCAGCGTCACGAACAGCGCGACCAGCACGATCACCGAGATCGAGCCGCCGGCATAGGCGGCATAGCTTGGAATCGTGACGGTCGCGAACACGAAGATGATGGTGAGGCCGGCGAGCAGAATGTTGAGCGCGATCTCGTTCGGCGTCTTCGCACGCTCGGCGCCCTCGACCAGCTTGATCATACGGTCGATGAAGGTCGAGCCTTGGGCCGCCGTGATACGAACGCGGATCCAATCGGACAGCACCTGGGTGCCGCCCGTCACGGCCGAACGGTCGCCGCCGGACTCGCGAATGACGGGAGCGGATTCGCCGGTGATGGCGGCCTCGTTGACCGAGGCGACGCCCTCGATCACTTCTCCATCGGAGGGGATGGTATCGCCGGCCTCGACCAGCACGATGTCGCCGACCTTCAGGCTTGTGCCCGGCACCAGCTTGAAGGGCTGGCCCGCGCCGGTCAGCAACTTGGCCTGGCTCTCGGTGCGGGTCTTGCGCAGCGACTCCGCCTGCGCCTTGCCCCGGCCCTCGGCGACCGCTTCGGCGAAATTGGCGAACAGGACGGTAAACCACAGCCAGAGGATGATCTGGAAGGTAAAGCCGAGATTCTCACCACCGGTGACGAGGTCGCGCAGGAAGATCACCGTGGTGAGCGCAGCCACGATCTCGACCACGAACATCACGGGGTTCTTGATCATCAGCCGTGGATCGAGCTTGGTGAAGGACGCGCCGATCGCGGGGACCACGATCTTCGGATCCAGCATCGCCGAAACCGCCGTACGCTTGTTGGTTTTGAGGACAGATTCCATGGACGTAACTCCGAAAGAGCTCGATCAGAAGACGTTGCCGGCGTTCATCGCGAGGTGCTCGACGATGGGGCCGAGCGCGAGCGCCGGGAAGAAGGTGAGACCGCCGATGATCAGGATCACGCCGACGACGAGGCCGACGAACAGCCCGCCGGTGGTCGGGAACGTGCCCGCCGACGGAGGGATCGATTTCTTGGCCGCCAGCGAGCCAGCGATCGCCATCGCCGGGATGATCATGAAGAAGCGGCCGACGAACATCGCGCTGGCGAGCGTGAGGTTGTAGAAGAGCGTGTTGCCGGTGAGGCCCGCGAAGGCCGAGCCATTGTTGCCGGTCGCCGAGGTGAAGGCGTAGAGCACCTCGGTGAAGCCATGCGGCCCGGCATTCGCCATCGATGCCACCGCCGCCGGATAAACCACGCCGACCGCGGTCCAGCCGAGATACATCAGCGGCAGCACCAGGATCGCGAGCATCGCCATCTTGACCTCGCGCGCCTCGATCTTCTTGCCGACATATTCCGGCGTGCGTCCGACCATCAGGCCGGCGACGAAGATCGCGAGCACGACGAACAGCAGCATGCCGTAGAGGCCGGCGCCGACGCCGCCGATGATGATTTCGCCGAGCTGCATGTTGATCAGCGGAATCATGCCGCCGAGCGCGGTGAAACTGTCATGCATCGCGTTGACCGCGCCACAGGAGGCGGCTGTGGTGATCACGGCGAACAGCGAGGACGCGACGATACCGAAGCGGACCTCCTTGCCCTCCATGTTTCCGCCGGTGAGGCCGAGCGCGTGCATCGTCGCGGTGCCGTTGGCTTCCGCCCAATATGTGATGGTGACGCCGGCGACGAACAGCACGCCCATCACGGCGAGGATCGCCCAGCCCTGGCGCTGGTTGCCGACCATCCGGCCGAACACGTTGGTCAGCGCGGCGCCTAGCGTGAAGATCGACAGCATCTGCACGAAGTTCGACAGCGCAGTGGGGTTTTCGAAGGGGTGCGCGGCGTTGGCATTGAAGAAGCCGCCGCCATTGGTGCCGAGCATCTTGATCGCGACCTGCGAGGCAACCGGGCCGACCGCAATGGTCTGCTTCGCGCCTTCGAGCGTCGTGGCTTCGACGTAGTCGCCAAGCGTTTGAGGCATGCCCTGTGAAATCAGGAACAGCGTGTAGACGACGCAGATCGGCAGCAGCACGTAAAGCGTGGTGCGGGTGACGTCGACCCAGAAATTTCCGACCGTGCGCATCGAGGCGCGCGAGAAGCCGCGGATCAGCGCCACCGCGAGCGCAATACCGGTTGCCGCCGACAGGAAGTTCTGGTGCGTCAGGCCGACCATCTGTACGAGATAGGAGATCGTGCTTTCGCCGCCGTAGTTCTGCCAGTTGGTGTTGGTGATGAAGGAGATCGCTGTGTTGAAGGAGAGGTCCTCCGCGACTGCTCCCTGGCCTGCCGGATTGAAGGGCAGCACAGCCTGGAGACGCATCACACCGTAGATGATGAGGAAGCCGCCGACGTGAAACAGCAGCATGGCGACCGTATAGGTCACCCAATGCTGCTCGCGCTTCTCGTCGACGCCGGAGAACCAGTAGATGCCGGCCTCGATAGGCCGCAGCACCGGCGAGAGGAACGTCCGCTCGCCGTTGAAGACGCGCGTCATGTACCAGCCGAGCGGCTTCGTGAGCGCGACGATGATCGCGCAGAAAAGAATGATCTGGAGCCAACCGATCATAGTCATGGAATTAACCCTTCAGGCTTTGTGTCCGGCGCAGCAGCGGCAGGAGCACCGTCAGCAGGCAGGCGACGAGCACGGCGTCCGCCAGCAGCAATTCGAGAAGCAGCAGCACGATCAGAACCGCTCAGGCCGCAGCAGCGCGTAGGTGAGGTAGAACAAGAGAGCGAGCGAGACGGCGCCGGCAAGCGAATAGTCGAAGATCATGGCACGCTCCTCACAACCGTTCGCAGGCATAAGTGTAGCCGATCGCGAGCGCGAAGAAGCCGAAGCTCAGCGCCAGCATCAGAATGTCCATCATGGAAGAACTCCTCGTTGCGCTCTGTCTTGGACGCAACCATGTCTCTGTTCCCGGCGGAGAACTTGCGATGGATCAAGCGCAAGGCAGGTCTCGCGGCTCCCAGCCGGAACTTCACCGTGCTCAAGTGCCACCACGAACATAGGTTTTCGAGATGAGGGCTATGGCGAAGATATAGGAATCTCATAAAGGCTGGGGTGATCGAACGGCGCTGGTGCAACGACCTCCGCTGTCGTCCCGGACAAGCGAAGCGCAGATCCGGGATCCATAACCACGGGGAGACGTTTGGCGAGGACTCGGAGTGACCTGATTTGGGCGGCAGCTACAGCCTGTGGTTATGCGTCCCCGCGTTCGCGGGGATGACAGCGGAGAATGAGGCGACTGCGCCCTTCACCCATCCCCTGCCCCATTTATGAAATCCCTATATCTCCCGCCCCGTCCCCATCTCGCTTTCAAATGCCCTCCCAGCCATCTTGGAGAGGCCGGCCGACTGACCGACGCCAAATCCAGGAGGCCTGACATGACCGCCGCTCTCCGACGCTTTTCCCCGCCTTCTCTCAGCCAGCAGCTTCGTGCCGCAGCTGCGATGACCAGGCCGTTGATGCTCGACATCATCGACAACGCCTGCCGGCGCTTCCCTTCGCTCGGGCAGAGCGAACGGACCGTGCGCGTCATGCGCCTGGTCGATGCCGAGGCGTGGGCCGATGCCGCACTGGCGCTGATCGAGCTCGAGCTGCCGATGTGGCAGGTCCGCCGCATCGCCTATGACCAGGGTGAGTGGCACTGCGCGCTCTCGCGCGAACGCGAATTGCCGGACTGGCTGGACGCCGCGGTCGAAGCCCGCCACGCCGACCTGGCGCTCGCCCTGTTGTCCGCTTTCGTGGAAGTTCAGGCCTTGGCCGTGGAAGTGTCGCGGCCGAGCGTTCCCACGGTGCGTCCTGCCCCGGACTCGTTCTACGAGCCCGTCGGCTGCGAGAATTTCCGCTAGTTCCGGACGGGTTCGCGCCTTGCCGCAATCCTCAAACATGTCGCGGACCCTGAGCCCGTCACGGGTGATCGCACGCTTTGCCGTCCGCATTGTGCTTCTCTCTGCCTTTGCCGCGTTCGGCAGCATCGGCTTCGGACGCAGCCTCAAGGCGCTGCTCTGGATGTCGATCATCCTGTGTGCGGCTGTCGCCCTTCTCAGGCGTGAGGCGCCGTTCGGCGCCGTTCTCAACCATTGGGACGAATGCGCCGCGTTCGGCGCGCTGTTCGCACTGGTTCATGTCGTCGGCGAGCTGACTTGATCGCCGGCCTTTATGCCGCGCTTATGAGATCGCTGCGCAGCCTCGCTCGAAATCATATCTGCTTGAAACGATATTGATCGGACGGTTGCGGGACATGCGCCCGCCACCTCTGTCAATCGGAAGGAATACGTCCGTGAAACTCGTCGAACCTCCCTCGTGCAGCTCGCCCTCGACCATCGTCTTCATCGGCCGCAACCACAAGGGCCAATGGGTCGCCCAGGAACAGAACGGCCTCTATGGCGGCCTGTTCATCAGCCGCGCCCAGGCCGTCAAATATGCGCTGTTCGAAAACGGGCAGCACCCTGAAGCCATCGTCGAGCTGCCGCGCGAGATCGAGCTCGACATGGGCAAGAGCCCCAGCAGCAACAGCGTACGTCGCGCCGCCTGAGCCGGCGCATACAGACGAAAAGCCATGTTCACTCCTCCCTCAGCCTGGTTCACCGGCTTCATCCCGGACATGCCGACCCCGTTCGATGCGGCGGACGCGATCGATCTGAAGGCGTTCGCCGCCCTTTGCGAGCGACAGGTCGCGGCGGGCGTTCCCGCGCTCGTGGTCTGCGAGACGGCCGGCGAAGCGCCGACGCTCTCGCCGGCCGAGCAGGAGCTGATCATCCGCACCGCGGTCGATGTCGCCCGCGGCCGCGTGCGGGTCATCGCCGGCGCGGCCACGAACGCAACCAGCCATGCCATCGAGCTCGCGCGGCGGGCAGAGGCAGCCGGCGCCGACGCCGTGATGGCGGTGGTGCCGGCCTACAACAAGCCGATGCAGGAGGGGATGCTCGCCCATTTCCGGGCGATCGCCGGCTCGATCGACTTGCCCGTGATCCTGCACGACATTCCCTCCCGCACGCTGCGCCCGCTCGCCGACGAGACGCTTCTGCGCCTCGTCGAATCCCGCCAGTTCGTCGGCCTGCGCGACGGCAGCGGCGACATCACCCGTCCGATGCGTATGAGTCGGCACCTGCCGGCCGGCTTTCGCTTTCTATCCGGCGACGACACCACGGCGTTCGGCTACATCGCCAGCGGCGGCGACGGGGCGATCTCGGAGGTCGCCAACATCGCCCCGGATCTGTGCCGCACGATCTTCTCGCAGGTCAGGCAGGGTCGGCTGCAATCGGCGCGCTACCTGCAAAAGCGTCTGATCCCGCTGATCGCGTGCCTCGCCAAAGAAAGCCCGGCCGCGCTCAAATACGCATTGAGCGTGCTTGGCTTGATCTCGCACGTCACGAGGTTGCCGATCGTACCGTTGGACGCAGCCGCGCAGAGGGAGGTGGTACGGGCCTTCGCCGCGATCGCCGACGAGGAGCTGATCGACAGTGTCGGCGCCTGACGCGTCGCGGAGTGTCGGGGTATCTCATGCTGCAATCGGTCAAGGAATCGCACAGGCTGCTCCGCGCCTGGCAGCTGGCGCTGCTGCGCTTTGCCGTGACGCTGGATGAGTCCGACAGGCTCAATGTAGCGGCGCTCGCGGCTGAGCTCGATCGCCCCAGTGGCCAGCGTGACCCCGATGGCTCGCTCCACTTCTTCCGGCGAACCAGCTCGCAGGTCTGCGCGGCCATCAGCGGGCAGCTTCAAGACGCTGATGCGATCCTCAACTGCTTCTGCAAGCAGATCGGGGAACCGCGGCTGAGGCTGGCCTTTGCCGCAGCGATCGGGATGACGCATCCCGATCCCGCGGCGTCCCAGGCCCAGCCGAAGCGGCGCCCTGATCTCTTCAGAGG
>Ga0102590_1003299_pt1 | contig 16479 bp, 16 predicted proteins | sample AraplaMF_Col_mMF_FD_76859 | JGI IMG/M metagenome (GOLD analysis project Ga0102590, IMG submission 76859) | Arabidopsis root microbial communities from the University of North Carolina, USA - plate scrape MF_Col_mMF | ecosystem: Host-associated > Plants > Roots > Endosphere | place: USA...
GTCATGTGGGTGTTGTGGACCGAGCGCTGCTTGCCCATCGCGCCCAGGCGCGGGTCGACCGGCCGGCCGGCCAGCATGTCGGCGACGATCTTGCGCTGGTTGGGGATGATGATCAGGAACACGTTGCCGACCATGCAGGTGCCGATGATCGCACCGACGTGGATGAAGGCCCCGCGGTCGCTGAACAGGTGCGTCAGCGCATAGGCCGCGCCGGTCAGGGCCAGGAACCAGACCGCGCCGAACAGCCGGGGCCTCGCGCCCAGGGGCGAACGGCACAGGCCCTCGTAGACCAGCAGGCCGCCGAAGATGAAGGCCAGGCCCGTCGCGATCGCGCCGGCCTGGCTGAAGGTGTGCTTGGAGGCGTCGATCAGATAGACCGGCGCGCCCACATAGTAGAGCACGATCAGCAGGGCGAAGCCCGACAGCCAGGTGGTGTAGGCCTCCCATTTGAACCAGTGCAGGTGGTCGGGCATGTGGGCCGGGGCCGTCATGTACTTCTGCGAGTGGTAGAAGCCGCCGCCGTGCACGGCCCACAGCTCGCCCTTCACACCGTCCTTCTCGGGGACCGGCGGGCGCAGGTTGTTGTCCAGCCAGACGAAGTAGAACGAGGCGCCGATCCAGGCGACGCCGGCGATCACGTGCAGCCAGCGCAGGCCCAGGTTCAGCCAGGTCGTGACGTCATAGTCCATCTAGGCGGTCACCGCGTCTTGCAGCCGAAGCTTGGAGATCAGGCCGATCTGCTTGATCGCTTCCGCGATCTCGGCGGCCCGGTCGTTGGAAAGGCGCGCCTGCATGGCGGCCAGGATCGAGGTCTTGTCGTTCAGCCGCACGGCGATGATGAACGGGAAGCCGAAGCGCTCGCGATAGGCGGCGTTCAGGGCGTGGAAGCGTTCGAACTCCTCGGGCGTCAGCCTGTCGAGGCCGGCGCTGGCCTGTTCGGCGTTGCTTTCGGCGGTCAGCTGCTTGGCGATCGCCGCCTTGCTGGCCAGCTCCGGGTGGGCGCGGATCAGGGCCAGCTTGTCGGCCTCGGGCGCGGCGTCCAGCACGGCCATCATGGCCGCGTGCATGGCCTCGACGCTGGCGAACGGCGCGGCGTCGTACGACCGCTCGACCACCCAGGGCGACAGCTCGAAGGCGAAGCCCAGGCTGGTGGCGAAGCCGGTGCGGTTCATCCGGTTCAGGTCGGCCAGGGTCAGGGGCGGGGCGCTCAAGCCTTCGTTCCTCGATAGGGGTGTGTGGCGATCCAGTGCCGGGCGATGTCGATGCGCCTGGCGACCCAGACCTTGTCATGGCTCGTGACGTGTTCGAGGAACCGGCGCAGGGCCATAATCCGGCCGGGCTTGCCGACGATCCGGCAGTGCAGGCCGATGCTCATCATCTTCGGCGCGGTCTGGCCCTCCAGGTACAGGGCGTCGAAGGCGTCGCGCAGGTAGGCGAAGAACTGGTCGCCGCTGTTGAAGCCCTGGGGCGCGGCGAAGCGCATGTCGTTGGCGTCCAGGGTGTAGGGCACGATCAGCTGCGGCTTGCCGTGCTGGTCGTCCCAGTAGGGCAGGTCGTCGGCGTAGCTGTCGGCGTCGTAGACGAAGCCGCCTTCCTCGACGACCAGCCGCGCGGTGTTGGGGCTGGTGCGGCCCTGATACCAGCCCAGCGGGCGTTCGCCGGTCAGGCGAGTGTGGATCTCGACGGCCTTGGCGATGTGCTCGCGTTCGACCTCCTCGGGGAAGTGCTGGTAGTCGATCCAGCGATAGCCGTGGGTGGCGATCTCCCAGCCGGACTTCAGCATGGCCTCGACGGCGTCGGGATGGCGCTCCATGGCCTGGGCCACGCCATAGACGGTCAGCGGCAGGCCGAATTCCTCGAACAGCCGCCGGATACGCCAGAACCCGGCGCGCGAGCCGTATTCGTAGAGGCTCTCCATCGACATGTGCCGGGCGTCGGGGATCGGCTGGGCGCCGACCATCTCCGACAGGAAGTGCTCGGCCTGAGGGTCGCCGTGCAGGATGGAGCGCTCGGCGCCTTCCTCGTAGTTCAGCACGAACTGCACGGCCACGCGCGCGCCGTCCGGCCACTGGGCATGGGGCGGGTGCTCGCCGTGGCCGATGAGGTCGCGGGGATAGGCCGTCATGCGAAGACCTTCGCCGCCGCGTCCACGCCCGCGCCCGCCGGAGCTCCGAAGCCCTCCCAGCGCAGCACCGCCTCCAGCGCCGCCAGGGTCTGCAGCACCGCGTGCTTGCGGGCGTTGACGCCCATCGCCCCGATCCGCCAGACCTTGCCGGCCAGCGGGCCGAAGGCCGCGCCGATCTCGATCTCGAACTCGGTGCGCATGCGGGCCTTGACCCGGTCGTAGTCGACGCCGGCCGGGGCGAGCACGGCGGTGACGTTGGTCATCTTGTGGGCCTGGTCGCCATAGACCTGCAGGCCCATGGCCTCGACCCCGGCCACCACCGCGGCGCCGGCCTGGGCGTGGCGGGCGAAGCGGACTTCCAGCCCTTCCTCCAGCACCACCCGGGCGCATTCGCGGGCGGCGAACAGCATCGAGGCCGCCTCGGTGTGGTGGTTCAGGCGCTTGTCGGACCAGTAGTCCATGATCATCGCCAGGTCGAAATAGTTGGAGGCGATGCGGCGGCCGTTGCCGACCGTCCCGCCGGTCGCCAGGCCCTTCTCCACGTGGCGACGGCCGAAGATGTGCTCGGCCGCGCGGTCGCTGATGGTGATCGGACCCGAGCCGGACGGACCGCCCAGACACTTCTGCAGGCCGCCGGTGACGATGTCGGCCTGCCAGGCGTCCACCGGGACCGACATGCCGCCGATCGTGGCCGTGGCGTCCACATAGAGCAGGGCGTCGTAGCGCCGGCAGATCTCGCCGATCGCCTCGATCGGCTGGGCCATGGTGGTGGAGGTGTCGCCGTGCACGCAGGCCACCAACCGCGGGCGCACGCGCTTGACCGCGTCCTCCACCGCCTGCGGGTCGACGACCGTTCCCCACTCGCCCTCGACCGTGGTCACCCGGGCGTCGCAGCGCTGAGCGATCTCCGACAGCAGCAGGCCGAAGCGGCCGGCATTGACGATCACCACGTCGTCGCCCGGGGCCAGCACCGAGACCAGGGCGGCCTCGATCGCGGCGCGCGAGGTGCCGTCGATCAGGAAGGTCCAGCGGTTCTGCGTCTGGAAGACCTGGCGGTACAGCGCCATGGTCTCGTTCATGTAGCCGGTGAATTCCGGGTCGAACTGGCCCAGCAGCTGCACCGACATGGCTCGCAGCACGCGCGGATGCACGTTGATCGGGCCGGGGCCCATCAGCAGGCGGGCGGGGTGGTCGAGTTCGCCGAAGGTCTGGGTCATGCGCGTTCGCGTCGTTCTAGCTGATCGATGAAATGAAGCATGGCCTGGGCGGCCAGGGCGCAGTCGGCTTCGGTCACCGCCTCGCGCGGGTTGTGGCTGATCCCGCCCTCGCAGCGGATGAACAGCATGGCGGTCGGGCAGAGGTCGGCGACGACCATGGCGTCGTGGCCGGCCCCGCTGGGCAGGCGGCGCGGGGCCTGGCCGGTGGCGGCGACGGCGTCCTCCAGCAGGGCGGTCAGGCTGGGATCGCAGGGACTGGCGGCCAGGTCCTGCATCAGGGTGACGCTGACCTCCAGTCCGCGCCGGGCGGCGATGGCCTCGATCTCGGCGGTCACCGCCTCGACGGCGGCGTCGCGGGTGGCGGCGACCTCGGCCCGGACGTCCATCGAATATTCGACCGCGCCGGGAATGACGTTGAAGGCGCCGGGCAGAGCGGCGATCCGGCCGACGGTGCCGACCAGGCCGTCCTGGCCGCTCGAACAGAGGCGCTCCAGCGCCAGCACGGCCTCGGCGGCGGCGGGGCCCGGGTCCTTGCGCAGGGCCATCGGCGTCGTGCCGGCGTGGCCGGCCATGCCGGTGAACCGCACCATCAGCCGCTTCTGGGCGGCGATGGCGGTGACCACGCCCAGGGCCAGGCCCTCGGCCTCCAGCACCGGGCCCTGTTCGATGTGGGCCTCCAGGAACGCGAGGATCTCGCCGGGCTTGCGGGCGGCCTCCTCCAGGCGCGTGGGATCCAGGCCGAAGGCCGCGAAGGCCTCGGCCAGGCTGACGCCCTCGCCATCGGTCATTTCCATCACGCTGGGGCTGGCGGTTCCGGCCACCGCGCGGCTACAGGTCATCGAGGCGGGAAAGCGCGAGCCCTCCTCGTCGCCGAACGCGATCACCTCGACCGCGAAAGGCAGGCGGCGGCCGGCCCGGGCCAGGGCCTCGACCACGTCGACCCCAAGCATGACCCCCAGGGCGCCGTCATAGCGACCGCCGTTGCGGACGCTGTCGATGTGCGAGCCGATCAGCAGGGCGGCGGCGCCGGGCGTCTCGCCCTCGTAGCGGCCGACCAGATTGCCGGCGTGGTCGCGCCGGGCGGTCATGCCGGCCTCTTCCATCCAGAAGGCCAGGGTCTTGAGCGCTTCGTCGTGGGCGGAGGTCAGGAAGCGGCGCACCAGCATGTCGTCGGCTTCGCTGTAGGGCGCCACGCCCATCAGGTCGCAGCGGGCCTTGGCCCGAACGCCGATCTCGAAGGCTTCCGCCACGCTGCTGGGTTCCCCTTTGCCGTTCGGGCCATTCATGACATCCTGCCTAGCATCGCGAACGGCAAAGCCCGCGATGATTGCGGCGTGCTCCGGCCGATCGGCGCGGATGCCTCGACAAGCATCACACCCCGCGGTCGGCGCCTGAAGCTAAGTCATAAATCACTTACTTAGTGAAGGGTGAACTTAGTGAAGAGCGAACCTGCGCCAGCGGCGCGTCGGCGGCCAGGTCGAGGTGCAGGAACTGGCTGAACCCGCTGTCCTCGTAGTCCGAGAACGGCCCGCCATCGACGAAGCCTCGCCGGCGATAGAGCGCCAGGGCCGGTTCGAACGCCGCGCCGCTTCCGGTCTCCAGGCTCAGCCGCGTCAGGCCCAGGACGCGAGCGTGGGCGATGACCGTATCGAGAAGCTTGGCGGCCGCGCCCCGCCGCAGGTGATCGGGGTGGGTGCGCATCGACTTGACCTCGCCCGTCCGGTCGTCGAGCTGCTTCAGGGCCCCGATCCCGCAGATATCCGAACCCGACCAGGCGCTCCAGACGGTGACGCCAGGCGCCGTCAGGCCCGACAGGTCCAGGGCGAAGACATGGCCCGGGGGCGAGGTTTCGTGCATGCCCGCCAGGTGCAGCCGCAGCAGCGCCTGGGTCTGCGGACTGGAAAGATCGTCTTGTCGAACGTCCATCGGCGGGGCTTGTGGCGCGCGTTGCATCATCGGCTTCTCCGGGTCTCTAGCGTCGGTCGATGACGACGACGTACTGGCAGGGCTGGTCGGTTTCGTTGGCCAGGGTCACGTCGGCGGGCGCTCCGAACGCCAGGCAGTCGCCCGCGTCGAGGATATGCCGCTCGTCGCCCTCGACGACGGTCAGGGCGCCGGCGCGCACCCAGATCGCCTGGCGGATCATCGCGTAGGCCGAGGCCGGGAAACTCACGCGCTTTCCGGCCGGCAGGTCGATGTCTGCGAGCTCGACGGGATGCTCGGGCATGGCCAGCACCTGGCGCCGGACGTAGCCCGTCTCCGGATCGGTCCATCGCGGCTGGCTGGCGGCGCGCGACACGCGGCCCGCCGCTTGCTCGGCGCGGACCAGAAGGCCGGCCAGGGTGAGGCCGAAGGCGGTCGACAGCCGCACCAGCAAGGCCGCGGTGGGGCTGGTCTCGCCGCGTTCGATCTTGCTGATCATCGCCTTGGATACGCCCGAGTGCTGGGCGACGTCCGCGAGCGACCAGCCGCGCGCCTCGCGCTCCAGGCGCAGGCGTCGGGCCAGGGCGGCGTCAATGTCAATTTCAGAACCCATTCGTCCACTATAGTGGATATTCGTGGCGTGCCAAGCCGCAGGTCGGTTTCGTCAGCCCGCCTGGGCTTCCATCGTTGCGGATGCTTCGTCCGCCAGCGAGAGCCGCTGCCGCGCGAGCGCCTCGGGGACCTCGTCGCGCAGGAAGGCCATCATCTTCTCGCGCACCTCGCAGCGCAGGTCGAAGGTCCGGGGCGCGCTGCGGGCGCTGACCAGGCAGCGCACCTCCAGCACCTGGGCGGTGACGTCGGTGACCTGCAGGTTGACCACCTTGCCGTCCCACAGGGGCGAGCCCCTGGCGATCTCCTCCAGCTTGGCGCGCAGGCGGTCGATCGGGGCGGCGTGGTCGACATAGAGCATGGCCGTGCCGATCAGGGCGGCGGACTCGCGGGTCCAGTTCTGGAACGGCGTCTGGATGAAGTAGCTGAGCGGCAGCACCATCCGCCGCCAGTCCCACAGCCGCACCACCACATAGGTGGCGTTGATCTCCTCGACATTGCCCCACTCCTTCTCGACGATCACCGCGTCGTCGATGCGGATCGGCTGGGTGATGGCGATCTGGATGCCGGCGATCAGGTTGGTCAGCAGCGGCTGCAGGGCCAGGCCGACGATCAGCGAGGCCGCGCCGCCGGCCGCCAGCAGGCTGACGCCCCATTGGCGCACGCCCGGAATGGTCATCAGGGCCAGGCCCGCCGTCACCAGCGCCACCACCACCGCGCAGGCCCGGCGCAGGATCTTGACCTGGGTCAGGTGCTTGCGGGCCAGGAGGTTGTCCTCGACGTCGATCTTGAACTTGCGCAGGTGCAGGGCCGCGGCGATGTCGAGGGCGGTCAGCACGATCCAGCCGACCAGGACGATGAACAGCACCAGCAGCGCCTGCTTGCTCGCCGCCGCCTGGCCGGGGGTCAGAGGCGCGACGGCGACGGCCAGGCTGAGGGCGGCGGTGATGAAGGCCAGCCGCGTGGGGCGACGGGTTCGCACCGCCAGGGCCGACCAGAAGGCGTCGCTCTGCAGTGAGCGGCGGACGATCCGCACGATCGCCCAGTGCGCGGCCAGGGCGACCAGCACGGCGGCCACGATCAGGCCCAGGCTGGTAGCCCACGGCGGGGCCCAGGCCAGGCGCAACGCCAGGTCCGCGAGCCGGGGAGGGGAGGTGGCCATGACCTCACAACGCCCGAAGGCCGTGTGAGGTCCCCGGCGCTTGGCCCGGGCTGGCGTCGCGCGGACGGCTTGACGGCTAGGCTTGAAGCGAACAACTTCAGGTAAGTTTGGAGTTCGCGATCATGTTCTCGGTCTTGGCGTTTTCCTTGTTTCTCATGGGCGGTTCGGCCGAGACGCTCGACACCGACGGCCTGAAGGCGGCGATCCAGGACGCGCGTTCCGGCTCGACCGACCACGGCGCGGCGCTGAACGGCCGCCGGTTCAGGGTCACCGTGCCGGTGCGCTACGGCGATCGCCAGAACTTGAAGACCTACAAGGCTCCGGCGCGCTGGCGCTACGATTACAAGAACAGCGAGCTGGAGATCACCATCGGCCTGGGCGAGATCTCGGCGGCGAACTACGACCAGTTCGGCGCCCAGGGCCTGGACAAGCTGCCCGCCCTGCAGACGACCTATTTCGACGTCGAGGAGCGCAAGGTGACGACCGCGTTCGAGACCAAGGAAGCCAACAAGGACCTCAAGGCCGACATCGGCATCCGCTCGCTCGGCGCCAGCTACGGCATCGCCACCCCGTATCCCCGCGCCGGGGAGGTGGGCTTTCCGGCGGGGTTCGAGCCGCTGATGATCGCCCGGGTGAAGGTCGAGGGCAGCAACGTCAATCGCACCGTCGACGGCATGACCATGGTCGTCGAGGGCGAGGTGGCGCCGCTGGCCGAAGGCGGCACGGTGTTCTGCGGTAAGTTCAACGGCAACCTGCTGGCGCTGAACATCACCGGCGACAAGCGCAAATACCTGCAGGACAAGCAGTGCTTCGTCACGGCCAAGATCGACCGGGTCAGCCTCTATGCGGGCAAGAACTCGCTGTTCAAGAACCCGCTGCTTCGGCGCTGGGGCGAATAGGCCTCAGTCGCCGGCCAGCCATCCGTCCAGGTCCGCCAGCGCCCGCACGCTCATCAGCCGCTTCTTGGCGCGGCCGCGCTCCTTCAGCGGGATCTTGACGCCGTTCTCGTCGACCTTGGGGGCTTCCAGCGGCGGCAGCAGGCCGTAGTTGATGTTCATCGGCTGGAAACTGGCCTTGCCCTCGGGGCCGCCTTCCAGGTGGCCGCCGGTCACGTGGTCGACCAGGGCGCCCAGGGCGGTGGTCGGCGGCGGGGCCTCCAGGGTCCGGCCCAGACGCTCGGCGGCGGCGAAGCGGCCGGCCAGCAGGCCCGTGGCGGCGCTTTCGACATAGCCCTCGACCCCGGTCATCTGGCCGGCGAAGCGCAGGCGGGGGGCCAGCTTCATCCGCAAGCCCCGGTCCAACAGGCGCGGGCTGTTGATGAAGGTGTTGCGGTGCAGCCCGCCCAGCCGCGCGAACTGGGCGTTCTGCAGGCCCGGGATCATCCGGAACACCTCGGCCTGGGCGCCGTGCTTCAGCTTGGTCTGGAAGCCCACCATGTTCCACAGCGTGCCCAGGGCGTTGTCCTGGCGCAACTGGACGATGGCGTACGACTTGACGGTCGGGTCGCGCGGGTTGGTCAGGCCGACCGGCTTCATGGGGCCATGGCGCAGGGTCTCGCGGCCGCGCTCAGCCATCACCTCGATCGGCAGGCAGCCGTCGAAATAGGGCACGTGCTCCCAGTCCTTGAACTCGGCCTTGGGGCCGTCGAGCAGGGCGTCGATGAAGGCCTCGTACTGCGCCTTGTCCATCGGGCAGTTGATATAGGCCGCCGCGTCGCCGCCCGGGCCTTCCTTGTCGTAGCGCGACTGGCGCCAGGCGATGTCCATGTCGATCGACTCGACGTGGATGATCGGCGCGATGGCGTCGAAGAAGCTGAGCTGGCCCTCGCCGCTGAGCTCCAGGATCGCGTCGGCCAGGGCGGGCGAGGTGAGGGGGCCGGTGGCGACCACCACGCTGTCCCAGTCCTCGGGCGGCAGGCCGGCGACCTCCTCGCGGGCGATGGTGATCAGTGGATGGGCCTCGATGCGGCGGGTGACCTCGGCCGAGAAACCGTCGCGGTCGACGGCCAGGGCCCCGCCGGCCGGCACCTGGTGCTGGTCGGCGGCCGACAGGATCAGCGAGTCCAGTTTGCGCATCTCGGCGTGCAGCAGGCCCACGGCGTTGAACTGCCAATCGTCGGAACGGAAGGAGTTGGAGCACACCATCTCGGCCAGGCCGTCGGTCTGGTGGGCGTCGGTGCCGCGCACGGGGCGCATTTCATGGAGAACGACGGGCACGCCGGCCCGGGCGATCTGCCAGGCGGCCTCGGAGCCCGCCAGGCCGCCGCCGATGACGTGGATGGGGGCGCCGGAAGAAGGGGGAGAAGACGGAGGAGTGCTCATGCGCGCCCTCATACCCCCGCTGGTCAGCCGGCGAAACCTGCGTGTAGGTTGGGCGAGACTCAGGGTTGCGGGGATGGGCATGGCGAGCTTTTCGGCGACGGACGCGGCGACGGCCGGGTTTGGGGTGATCGGCCGCGCGCCGTTGGCGGTGCTGGCCTGGGGGCTGGTGATCCTGGTGACCCTGGTCGGGCCGATGGTGGGCCTGATGTGGGCCCTGGCCCCGCAGATCATCGAGATGGTCAAGGCGATGCCCGACCCGGCTTCGTCGTCTTCGGGCGCGGCCGATTCGGCGATGATGGCGCGGATGATGCAGCTGCAGGGCAGCATGATGGGCGTGAACCTGATCAGCTGGGTGGGCGGCACGCTGGTCAAGGCGGTGGTGGCCGGGGCGGTGTTCCGCGCCGTGCTCCAGCCCGACCAGAAGCGCTGGGCCTATCTGCGCCTGGGCAAGTCGGAGCTGTGGCTGGGCCTGGTAACCCTGGTCCAGGGCGTGCTGTTCATGATGGCCTACTTCGCGGTGGTGATCGTCGGCCTCATCCTGGGCCTGATCCTCTTCCTGATCGGTTCGGCGGCGGGGGACGCCGGCAAGCTGGTCGCCGGCCTGCTGATCGCCCTGGTGATCCTGGCCGGAATCGGCGTCCTGATCTGGGGCGTTCTGCGCCTCTCGATGGCCGGGCCGATGAGCTTCGCCGAGGGCAAGTTCCTATTGTTCGAATCCTGGGCCTTCACCCGCGGCCAGAGCGGCCGCCTGCTGGGCATGGCCGTGCTGCTGATGCTGATCCTGATCGCGCTGGAACTGGTGCTCTACGCGATCCTCGGCGTGGTGGTCTTCGGGTCGTGGGCGGGACTCCAGGCCACGGTCGGGACCTTGCAGGACCAGCCGCCTCAGGCCTGGCTGCACGCGTTCTGGAAGGTCGCGGCGGTCGGGACCGTGGTGCTGTCGTTCCTGGCGGCCTTCGCCATGGCCCTGGTCTGCGCGCCGTGGGCCAAGGCCTATCAGGCCTTGGCGGCGTCCGGCGCGGCCAAGTCCTGAGCCGCGCGGCGTCCACCACGCGGCGCCAGGGCCACGGATGGTGAAATTCAGCGTGACACCTGTCGCGACTCGTCGCCAAGGCGGGGGCGAACCGCTTATGACTCTTGGGATTCGAGGGGTTCGCGCGGTCGCGGACGAGTGAGGGCTTCATGGCGGAGGGATCGGCGGCGATCGGGCGGACCGTTCGCGCCGGAATGGCGGGGTGGGCGCCAGGTCTGCGGACCTGCTGGGCGGCGCTGGTCGCGGGCGCGGCCCTCGGCCTGCTGCCCCGCGCCCTGCCGCCGGCCCTGGGCTTCCTGGGCCTGGCCCTGGAGCTGGCCGCCACGACCCTGGCCTACGGCGCCCTCTACCGCGCCGCGTTCGATGGCCCCGCCGGCTTCAAGGGCCTGCGCTGGGGCGTCCAGGAATGGCGGCTGCTGGCGGTCCAGGTTCTGGTCACCGTCATCATGACCGTCGTCATGGCGGTGCTGGCGGTGCTGGTCGGGGCGGTGGTCGTGGGCGTGGCCAAGAGCAACGCGCCGGGCCTGGACATCACCTCGGTCGACGCCTGGCGCGCCGCCCTCGACGGCCCCGGCGCCCTGGCCGCCAGCCTGCCGCCGCTGCTGTCGATGGCGATCATGGCCTGGCTGTTCCTGCGGCTGTCCCTGGCCCCGGCCGCCACGGTCGACCTGGGCCGGATCCAGGTGCTCAGCGCCTTCGGACGCACGCGCGGCGTGGTGCTGGTCCTGGCCGCGGCCGGGGCCGTGCTGGCCGCGCCGGCCATCATCCTGGTGGTCCTGATCGGCTACCTGCGGGCGATCGCCGGCTTCGCGGAAGGGACCCTGGTCCCCGAGCTGGTCAGCGTCGCCCTGGTGTTCTTCTACCTCATCCCGGTCTGGACCGCGGCCCTGGTCGAGGTCTATCGGCTGCAGCCCGCCCCGCCCCCTGGAACCCTCCGGACATGACCACCTTCTCGCCCGTCCAAGCCGCGCTCGAAGGGGTCCGCATGACCCAGCGCAAGCCGCTGGTCGTGCTGGCCTGGGCCGCCTGCTACTTCGCCATGCTGGTCGTCCTGGGCCTGGTGGTGGCCTTCGCGTTCGGCGGCACGGTGCGGACCGACCTGGCGCTGCTGTCGCGGACCAACGACCTGCGCGAGCTGATCGACATCGTCGCCCGCCGCAAGGGCACGCTGCTGCCGCTGATCGCCTTCGCCGTGGCCCTGCAGTCGGTGATCAGCGTGGCGATCATGCGGGCGGTGGTGCGGCCGGAAGAGCGGCGCCTGGCCTATCTGCGGGTGGGCCGCGAGGAGGCGCGCCAGTTCGTCGTCGCCCTGGTCGGCTGGGTGGTGGCCCTGGTCGTCACCGCCCTGCCCAGCGCCGTGCTGGTGCTGATCGGCGCGGGCCTGATCAGCCTGGGTGCGGTCGAGACCAACCGCTGGGTCGAGGTGCTGGGCGCCATCGCCGTGGCCGGCCTGTCGATCTGGTTCGGCATCCGCCTGTCGCTGCTGTCGATCACCACCTTCGCCGAGGGCAAGCTGTCGCTGCGGCGGACCTGGGCCCTGACCGACCACCATTTCTGGCATCTGCTGGGCATGTACGCCCTGGCCTTCGTGATCACCTTCCTGGTCAGCGTGGCCCAGACTGTCGTGGCCGGCGTGATCCTCAGCCTGTCGGGCGGGGCGACCAACCTGGTGATGCTGGCCCTCAGCGGCCTGTCCAACCTGCTGCTGGCCCCGTTCTTCTTCACGGTGCAGATGGTGATCCTGACCGCCGCGCCGGCGCGGGCCTATTACGACCTGCACGAAAGCGAGCTGGCGCCGGCGCCGGCGGCGGCGGCGGTCTAGGCGCTGGCGCTCGGCCGCGCCGACGCCCGTTCCCGCCAGGCCTTCAGCCGTTCGGCCTCCTCCGGGACGTCCAGGCCGATGAAGCCGGCGAAGTCGAGGGTCGTCAGGGCGACGATGTCGGCCATGCCGTAGGCGTCGCCGGCGATCCATTCGCGGCCGTCGGCCAGCTCGCGGTCGAGCCAGTTCATGGCCTTGGCGGCGATCGGTCGATTGGACTCGCCGAACTTGCGGTTCTGGACCAGCAGCGACGCGGTCAGCGGGTGGGCGTGGCGCCAGTACAGGCCGACCGGGATCATCACCTGGAACTCGATGCGGCGGACCCACATGTCGGTGCGCGCCTGGGTCAGGGCGCAGGTCCCGAACAGCGGCGGCGTCGGGTGCAGGGCCTCCAGGTAGCGGCAGATGGCGACGCTTTCGCTGATCGTCTGGCCGTCGGCCAGCTCCAGGACTGGCACCTGGCCCAGGCTGTTGCGGGCCCTGTGCTCGGGCGACTTGTGGCCGCCCTGGCGCATGCCGATGCGGATCTCGGGCAGGTCCAGCCCCTTCTCCGCCGCGAAGATGCGCACCCGGCGCGGATTGGGCGCGGGATTGGCCTCACCGTACAGCTTCACGACGTCCTCCTTGGCGCGGCCTGTCCCGACCGCTTCAAACGAACGTTAGAATCGGCCGGGGCGTTTGGACAGCGGAAACGCCCGGCGGGGCTGTCGCGCGGCCGCGAACCTTGTTAGGCGTGGACGAGATGGAACGGGGCATGGCGATGGATCAGTTTTCGGCCACGGACGCGGCGCTGGCCGGCTTTCGGGCGGCGCGCGAGAAACCCAGGGCGGTGGCCGTCTGGGCCGGCATCATGGCCATCCTGTCGTTCGCCGTCGCGATCGTCGCGATCTCGACCTTCGGCGACAAGCTGACCGCCCTGACCACGGCCGTGGAGGGCGATCCCGACCCGCAGACCACGATGGCGGCGATGAGCGGCCTGTGGCCCCTGTTCGTGGGCTCGATGCTCTATGTGCTGATCACCAATTCGGTGCTGCTGGCCGCCGTCAACCGCCTGATCCTGCGGCCGCATGACGGCGCGGCGGCCTATCTGCGCCTGGGCGGGGACGAACTGCGGCAGGCCGCGGTCCAGGTGCTGCTCTACCTGGTGCTGTTCGGCGCCTATTTCGTCGGCGTGGTCGTCGTGGCGCTGCTGGGCGTGATCGGCGGGGCGATCGCCGGCGCGGGGCTGGGCGTGCTCCTGGGCCTGCTGGCCGGCCTCGCCTTGCTAGCCGGCCTGGTCCTGCTGTCGGTGCGACTGTCGTTCGTCAGCACCCTGGCGTTCGACACCGGGCGGATCGACCTGCGGGCCTCGTGGGACATGACCAACGGCCGGTTCTGGCAGCTGTTCGGGACCTATATGATCGCCACCGTCCTGGCGGTGGTCGTCTATCTGCTGCTGTTCGTGATGATCGCCGCCGTCGGCGCGATCGCCAGCGTGGCCATGGGCGGCGGCCTGGCCGCGGCCGGCGACGCCCTGCACGGCGAGGCCACCACCCTGGCCGAGCTGTTCTCGGTGTCCGGCGTCATCCGGGCGCTGCTGTCGGGCCTGATGTCGGTGCTGGTCTCGCTGATCGTCTTCGCCCCGGCCCCGACGATCTACGCCCAGCTGAAGGGCCGCGACGTCACCGAGACCTTCGGCTAGGGGCAGGTGCAGGACTTCGGATTCGCGCGGGCGGCGTTCGCGGGCTTCGACCTGTTGCGCCGACGTCCTGTCGCGGTGCTGGCCTTGATGCTGGTCGGAACGCTGATCAGCTTCAGCGGGCGGACGATGTCCATCGTCAGCACGCATCTCCAGCTCTTCGGGCAAATGTCGCCCTTCCTCCGCGGCGCGCTTTTGACCGTCGTCATGATCGTGGCGAGCGCTGGAGCGGTCGCGATCATCGGAGCAGCCGTCGCCCGGCTGGCCGTCAAGCCGAACACCCGGTCGCCCGGACTGCGATTGGGCGGCGATGAGGCCCGCCTCTTCCTGCTGGCCTGGCTGGTGCTTCCCGGACTGCTGGTCGTGCTGGCGGCCGTGGCGATTGGAGCGGCGATCGGGGTGGCGACGGGCGCGCCCGCCCCGATGCAGGACGGGATCATGTCGACCTCGGCGGCGGTTGGCGGCATAGCGTTGTTCGGTCTTGCCAGTCGGCTATGGCCGGCCGGGGTCATGACCCTGGAGACGGGGGCGTTGCGGCTGCGCGTGGCCTGGCGGATGACGGGCAAGCGACCGTGGAAGATCTTCGCCCTCTTCTGCCTGGTGACGGGCGCGGCCCTGCTGATCGGCATCGGCGGCAACATCATCCTGACCAATGTCCTGGGAAAACTTCCCGCCCTGCAATGGAGCGCCTACCAGCCGCTGGAGGAAGCCCTGAAATCGGGCTTCCGCCCGGCGCAACTTGGGCATCTGCTTCTGCAGGGTCTGCTGTTCGGCGCCGCGATCGTCCTACAGGCCGCGCCAGCGACCGTGATCCTCGACACCTTGGCCGAGGATCGGGCATCGGATCAGGCCGCCGTGTTCGACTAGGCGGCCGCGCTTCGGCCAGGACTCTTGCCATCGAGCGACCGCAACGCGAGGATGCGGGCTGGTTTCAAGGGGGCTCCAATGCAATTCAAGGTGACGGAAGCCGCGTTCGAGGGCTTCCGGCTGGTCCGGCGCGAGCCCAGGACGATCGCGATCTGGGCGGTCTTCAGCCTGGTCGCCAGCGTGGTGCTGATGGCGGCGATGATCGCGTCCGGGTTCGGTCGCTTCATGGGCGCGTCGGCCCAGGGGACCATGACGCCCGAGGCGCTGATGGGCTTCCTGGCCGGCGAGGCCATCGCGATCGGCGGGGCGATCCTGATCGCCTCGGTCATGGGCGCGGGCGTCTACCGGGCGATCCTGCGGCCGGCGGAGTCGCCGCTGACCCGGCTGCGGTTGGGCGGCGACGAACTGCGGCTGGTTCTGCTGTCGCTGATCATGGGGGTGGTGTTCACGGGGCTGATGATCGCGATGGTCATCCCGTTGGCCATACTGGGCGCGGCGATCGGGGGCGCGGGTTTTGCGGGACAGAATGGGGGCGAGCCCAACGCCGGCGCGATGGTGGGCATCGTCCTGGTGGTGCTGCTCGGCTACCTGCTGGTGTTCGCCGGCCTGGTGTTCTTCGCGGTCCGGCTGTCGCTGGCCGGCGTCATGACCTTCGCCGAGCGCCGGCTGCGGGTGTTCGAGTCGTGGCGGCTGACCAAGGGACGTTTCTGGCGGCTGCTGGGCTGCTACGGCCTGGCCGTGGTGCTGATGCTGCCGATCTACATGGTGATGATGACGCTGTACGTCGCCATCACCTTCGCCTTCTCCGGCGGCGACATCGGCTGGGCGATGAGCGAGATCGCGCGCCCTGAAATGACGTCCCTGGCCGCCTATTTCAGCCCGGCCCGCATCGTCTATTTCGTGTTGGGCGGCGCGATGAGCGGCGTGCTGAACGCGGTGATGTACGCCCCCGCGGCGGCCGTCTATCGTCAGATCGCCGACACCCGCCCGGAAAACCAGGCCGAGGTGTTCAGCTGATCGGGCGTCGGGCGGGACGAGCCGTCGTCCCGCCGGAGCCGCCTCAGGCCCGTTTGGCCGCCTTCAGCGCCGCCACGCGCTCCAGCCGCCGCTCCTCGTGGCGGGCCAGGACGTCCTTCAGATAGCGGCCGGTCCAGCTGGCCTCGGCCTTGGCCACCTCCTGGGGCGAGCCCACGGCGACGATCTCGCCGCCGCCGTCGCCGCCCTCCGGACCGAAGTCCAGCAGCCAGTCGGCGGTCTTCACCACGTCCAGGTTATGCTCGATGACGACCACGGTGTTGCCCTGGTCGACCAGCTCGTGCAGCACCTCCAGCAGCTTCTTGGTGTCCTCGAAGTGCAGGCCGGTGGTCGGTTCGTCGAGGATGTACAGCGTGCGGCCGGTGGCGCGCTTGCTGAGCTCCTTGGAGAGTTTTACCCGTTGCGCTTCACCACCGGACAGGGTCGTGGCCTGCTGGCCGACCTTGATGTAGCTGAGGCCCACGCGCTTGAGGGTCTCCATCTTGTCGCGGATCGGCGGCACGGCCTTGAAGAAGTCGGCGGCCTCTTCCACCGTCATGTCCAGCACGTCGGCGATGGTCTTGCCCTTGAACAGGATGTCCAGGGTCTCGCGATTGTAGCGCTGGCCCTTGCAGACGTCGCAGGTGACGTAGACGTCGGGCAGGAAGTGCATCTCGATCTTGATCAGGCCGTCGCCCTGGCAGGCCTCGC
>Ga0102590_1003302_pt1 | contig 16443 bp, 13 predicted proteins | sample AraplaMF_Col_mMF_FD_76859 | JGI IMG/M metagenome (GOLD analysis project Ga0102590, IMG submission 76859) | Arabidopsis root microbial communities from the University of North Carolina, USA - plate scrape MF_Col_mMF | ecosystem: Host-associated > Plants > Roots > Endosphere | place: USA...
GTGTAGGGCATCCGCGGATTAGCGAACAATTCGCGGCCCTCGGCGATCTCGACGATGCGGCCGAGATACATCACGCCGATCCGGGTCGCCATGTGGCGGACAACGGCGAGATTGTGGCTGATCAAAAGGTAGGTCAGCCCGAACTTGTCCTGCAGGTCGCGCATCAGATTGAGGATCTGCGCCTGCACGGAGACGTCCAGCGCCGAGGTCGGCTCGTCGCAGACGATGAATTCGGCCTCCGACGCCAGCGCGCGCGCGATGGCGATACGCTGGCGCTGGCCGCCGGAAAACTCGTGCGGGTATTTCAGGCCGTCGTCGGGATGCAGGCCGACGAGGCTCAGCAGTTCGCCGGCACGGGAGCGGATATCGCGCTCGCCCTGGATCAGGTCGAAAGCGCGGATCGGTTCGGAAACGATGGCATCGACCCGGAAGCGCGGGTTGAGGCTCGCATAGGGGTCCTGAAAGATCATCTGGATGCGGCGGCGCAACCGCTGCCGCGCCTGGGCCTGCCGGGGATTGGTCATCGAGACGCCGTCGATGACGACTTCGCCCGAGCTCGGCGGCAGCAATCCCACCACCATTCGCGCCACCGTCGTCTTGCCCGAACCGGACTCGCCGACCAGCGCAAACGTCTCGCCCTTCCTGATATCGAAGGTGACACCGTCGACGGCTTTCAAGTATTCGAGATGGCCGCCTTCAAGGACGCGGTTGAGCCACGGCTTTGAGACGTCGAACACGCGACGCAGGTTTCGTACGTCGACAAAGGGGGCCGTCATGCCGCGGTCTCCGTGGCCTTGTCGTAGAGATGGCAGGCGACCGCATGCGAACCCTGCCTGATCGGCTCCGGCCGCTCGACGCGGCAGCGGTCGAATGCAAAGGCGCAGCGCGGGTTGAATGAGCAACCGGGAGGAATGGCCGACAGCCGCGGCATCGAGCCCGGAATCTGCACCAGACGTTTTTCTTCACCGACCAGCGTCGGGATCGCGCCCATCAGGCCCTTGGCGTAAGGATGCAGCGGGTTCTGCACCACGTCCTGCACCGGGCCGATTTCGGCGATCCGCCCCGAATACATCACCGCAACCCGATCGGATGTCTCGGCGATCACGCCCATGTCGTGGGTCACCAGCATCACCGCCGTGCCGTGATCGCGGCCGAGCCGCTTGATCAGCGAGATGATCTGCGCCTGCACGGAGACGTCGAGCGCGGTGGTCGGCTCGTCGGCGATGATCAGCTCCGGCTCGGCGCAGATCGCGAGCGCGATCACGACGCGCTGGCGCATGCCGCCGGAGAATTCATGCGGATAGGCGTCGATGCGCTTCTCCGGCGCGGGGATGCCGACTTCGGCCAGGAGATCGATGGCGCGCTTGCGCGCCGCGGTCTCGGACAGATTCATGTGGGTGCGGATCGTCTCGATGATCTGGTCGCCGATCCGGTAGAGCGGATTGAGGCTGGTCAGCGGATCCTGGAAGATCATGCCGATCCGCTTGCCCCTGACGCGGCGGATTTCCTCCGGCGGCAGATGATCGATCCGCGTGCCCGACAGGTAGATCTCGCCGCCCGAGATGCGGCCGGGCGGATCGATCAGCCCGATCACGGCAAGCCCGGTGACGGATTTGCCGGCGCCGGATTCGCCGACCACACCGAGCACTTCGCCCTTGGCGATATCGAAGGAGACGCCGTTGATGGCGCGCAGCGTAGAGCGGCGGGTGAGGAATTCCACCTCGAGGTTGCGAACGGAGAGGACGGGCGTGGTCATCGGAGTTTCGGATTGAGCGCGTCGCGCAGCCAGTCGCCGAGCAGGTTGATGGAGAGGATCAGGCCCGCCAGCGCGATGCCGGGGAAGGCGACGATCCACCACTCGCCGGCGAACAGATAGTTGTTGCCGATCCGGATCAAGGTGCCGAGCGAGGGCATGGTGTCGGGCATGCCGGCGCCGAGGAAGGACAGCGTCGCCTCGGTGATGATGGCGAGCGCGAGGTTGATGGTGGCGATCACGAGGATCGGGCCCATCGTGTTCGGCAGCACGTGGCGGAACATGATTTTTGGCGCGGGCAGGCCGATCAGTTGGGCTGCGGCGACATAGTCCTTGTTCTTCTCGACCATCACCGAGCCGCGCACCGTGCGGGCATATTGCACCCAGAAACTGAGACCGATCGCGATCACCAGCACGCCCAGCGTGCTCATCGCATCGAGCCGGTTGCCGAGCACGGATTTGGCAACACCATTGACCAATAGCGCGATCAGGATCGCGGGGAAGGTGAGCTGCACGTCGGCAATGCGCATGATCAGGCCGTCGACCGCACCGCCGACATAGCCCGCAATCAAGCCGAGCGCGATGCCGAGCGTGCCGGCAAGCACCACGCCCAGCACGCCGACGATGAGCGAGATTCGCAGGCCGTAAAGGATGGCGGAGAACACGTCGCGGCCCTGCTCGTCGGTGCCGAGCAGGAACGGGCTCTGCCCCTCGGCGGTCCATAGCGGCGATATCCGCGAATTCATCAGTTGCAGTTGTGCCGGATCGAACGGGTTCTGCACCGCGAGCTGCGAGGCGAAGATCGCCAGCAGGAAGAACAGAACGGTGACGGCCGCCGCCACCATGGTCATGCGCGAGCGGCGGAACGAATAGAAGATGTCGCTGTCGAGCGCGCGCTTCAGCCAGTTCGTTCCGGAACGCGGTGTTGATGCATTCGGCTCAACTCGGTGTGGGACCACGGCGTCGGACATTGGATTTCTCGCTTATGCCGGACGGCGGATGGTCGAGCGCAGGCGCGGATCGACGACGGTGTAGAGGATGTCGACCACCAGGTTGATGGTGACGAAGATCAGCGAGACCATCAGCAGGTAGGCGGCCATGATCGGGATATCGACGTTCTGGACGGCCTGCACGAACAACAGTCCCATACCCGGCCACTGGAAGACGGTTTCGGTGATGATCGCAAATGCAATTACCGAGCCAAACTGCAGGCCGGCGACGGTAATGACCGGGACCAGCGTGTTCTTCAGCGCGTGGCCGAAATGGATCGCCCGCGTGGTCAGGCCGCGGGCGCGGGCGAAGCGGATGTAGTCGGTACGGAGCACTTCGAGCATTTCAGCGCGCACCAGCCGCATGATCAGGGTCATCTGGAACAGACCGAGCGTGATCGAGGGCATGATCAGCGCCTTGAGCCCGGACAAAGTGAGCAGTCCGGTGGTCCACCAGCCGATCCGCACCACGTCGCCGCGGCCGAATGAAGGCAGCCAGCCCAGCGTCACCGAGAACAGGTAGATCAGGAGAATGCCGATCAGGAACGTCGGCAGCGAGATTCCGATCAGCGACACCGCCTGGAAGAATTTGGTGAGAATCGTGTCGCGCCGCAGCGCCGAATAGACCCCCATCAGGATACCGAACATCATGGCCAGCACGGTGGCGCAGGCGGCCAGTTCCAGCGTCGCCGGCATCCGCTCCATCAGAAGGTTCGAGACCGGCTGGCGGAACTGATAGGACACCCCGAACTTGAACTGCGCGGCATTGGCAAAATAGCGGACGAACTGCACCGGCACCGGATCGTCGAGGCCGAGCGACTTGCGCACCGCCTCGCGTTCGGCCGCCGGCGTATCGATGGAGACGATCTGGTTAACGGGGTCGCCGGCGAAGCGGAACATCGAGAACGCGATGACGCCGACCGCGATCATGACGCCGATGGCCTGGATTGCGCGGCGAAGAGTGAAAGCGAGCATAGATTCCTTTCACTGCTCTCTGGTGCGGCGGCAGACGTCGCCGCCACCTCGAAAAGAAAAGTCCCGGTAGCCCTGAAGCCGCCGGGACCTGTGCCGAAGCCCAACTAGTCCTGTTTGGTCGCCCAGTACAGCAGAACCTGATTGTCGGCGCGCTGGCTCAGCTTGACCTTCTTCGAAACGCCCCAGGCCAAGGCTTGCTGATGCAGCGGGATGTATCCAAAATCCTTGGCGCCGATTTCGTAGGCCTGCTTGATCAGCAGGTCGCGCTTGTTCATGTCGGATTCCTGCAGCACCTGGTCCGTGAGCTCGTCGAGCTTCTTGTTGCAGTAGCCGCCGAGATTGGCCTCGCCGCGGCTGGATTTCGGATCGTCGCGGCAGCCCATGATGTCGAACAGGACGTTGTGGGAATCGAGCGTGCCGGGCGTCCAGCCGAGCAGGTAGAACGAGGTCTGGTAGCCGCCGGGCTTCAGCACCTTGGCGAAATACTGCGCCTTGGGCTGCGCCAGCAGCGTCACCTTGACGCCGATGCGGGCCAGCATGCCGACCACCGCCTGACAGATCGCGGCGTCGTTGACGTAGCGGTCGTTCGGGCAGTCCATCGTGACTTCGAAACCGTCCGGATAGCCGGCCTCGGTCAGCAGCTTCTTGGCGCCGTCGGGATCGAGTTTCGGCCGCGTGAAGTCGCCGGAGAGCTTGAACAGTTGCGGCGCGATCATCAGCGGCGAGGGTGTCGACAGGCCGCGCATGACGCGGGTCTTGATCAGCTCGATGTCGATGGCCTTGTAGAAGGCCTCGCGCACCTTGATGTCCTTGAACGGGTTCTTGCCCTTGATGTTGGAATAGAGCAGTTCGTCGCGCACCTGATCCATGCCGATGAAGATGGTGCGCAGTTCCGGTCCCTTCAGCACCTGGGCGTTCGCGCTGGAATCGACGCGCGTAATATCCTGGATCGGCACCGGCTCGATGACGTCGACTTCGCCGGAGAGCAGGGCGGCGACGCGCGTGGCGTCCGAGCCGATCGGGGTGAAGATGATTTCCTTCAGATTATGCTCGGCCTTGCGCCACCAGGTCGGATTGGCCTTGAAAACGGTCTTGACGCCGGGCTGATGGCTTTCGACCGAGAAGGGGCCGGTGCCGTTGGCGTTGAGCGAGGCGAAGCTCGGCGTCGTCGCAGCAGCGGGCGTCGGGTCGACGGAATTGTTCGCCTCGGCCCATTTCTTGCTCATGATGTACCAGGTATCCCATTGCGAATTGAGAATGGGATTGGGCGAGGTCAGGACGAAGTCCACCGTGTGGTCGTCGACCTTGACGACCTTGGCGTCGGTCGGAATGCGGGTCTGCAGGTTCGAGCCCTTCTTGCGGACGCGGTCCGCCGAGAAGACCACGTCGTCGGCGGTGAAGGGGTCGCCGTTCTGGAATTTCACGCCCTTGCGCAAATGGAACCGCCAGCGGGTCGGCTCCGGTATTTCCCAGCTCTCGGCCAGCGCCGGGATGATCTTCAGGTCCTTGTCACGCGCGGTCAGGCCTTCGAAGACATGTGCGAGATGGGCGTGGGTGGTGCTCTCGTTGAGGGTATAGGGGTCGAGCGATTTGAGGTCGCCCTGGTTGGCGTAGCGCAGGGTTTGGGCCGATGCCGGCGCCATGGCCAGGGCAATAATAGAGGCCGTGGCCGCTGCTAGCAAAGTCTGACGTACCGACATCTGTTCGATTTCCCCGCTTTGATCAGCAATTTCCAGCGGATATTGCCGAGCCATGTTGCCAGAGTCCAGCCGCCGCGCAAGCATCATTATCCCGCACTGCGTGCCGGTTTGCGCGGCGGTGCGGCAAAGACTAGGTTGCACCTTAAGACGTGCGAGCGAGCGCGTGACATTGAACTTTCGGAGTGTTGAATGGCGGAACTGAAGGCCGACGTTTTCGTCCTCGGTGCGGGCATGGTCGGCGTCAGCGCTGCCTTGCATCTGCAGAAGCGCGGCCGGAACGTGGTTCTGATCGACCGGCACGAGGTTGCCGGCGAGGAGACCAGTTATGGCAATGGCGGGTTGATCGAATGCGCCTCGGTCTTTCCCTACATGTTTCCACGCAATGTTGGCCAGATCCTGCGCTACGCCTTTTTGCGCGCGCCGCAGGTAAACTACCATTTCAAGGATCTGCCGGCCTTCCTGCCGTGGCTGACACGTTATTTCCTCGCCTCGTCGCCGGAGCGTGCACTGCACAGTGCAAAGGCCGAATTGCCGCTGATCCAGCGCAGCCTGATCGAGCATGAGGCGCTGATTGACGAAGCCAACGTGCCGGACCTGCTGCGGCGGACCGGCTGGATCAAGCTGTTTCGCTCGGAGGAGACGCTTGCGGAGGCGCTGAAGGATCTCAAGCGCGCCGGCGAGCATGGCGTCACCGGCGAGGTGCTGGATGGACCCGCGGTGATCGCGCGCGAGCCGCATCTGACCGGCGAATTCAGCGGTGCGATTCATTTTCCGGCGCCCGGATTCGTGCCCGATCCCGGTGGACTGGCCAAGGCCTATGCGGCGCTGTTCGGCCGCAAGGGCGGGCGCTATCTGGTCGGCGACGCCCGGACCCTCGAACAGTCCGGCGGGCGGTGGAAAGTCGCGACGCTGGAAGGCACCATCACGGCGCGCGAGGTCGTGGTGGCGATGGGGCCGTGGTCCGACCAGATCTTCAGGCCGCTCGGCTATTCGATCCCGCTTCAGGTCAAGCGCGGCTATCATTTGCACCTCAAGCCGCGCGGCAACGCGGTCCTCAATCATCCCGTGCTGGATACCGATCTCGGCTTTCTGCTGGCGCCGATGAACCGCGGCATCCGCCTGACGACTGGCGCGGAGTTTGCCCACCGCGACGCGCCGCCGACGCCGGTCCAGGTCGAGCGGGCCCTGCCGCGGGCGCATAAGCTGTTTCCGCTGGGCGGACCGGTCGACAGCAAGCCTTGGATGGGCGCGCGGCCCTGCCTGCCCGACATGCTGCCGGTGATCGGCAAGGCCCCGCGCCATGACGGGCTGTGGTTCGATTTCGGCCACCAGCACCACGGCCTGACGCTTGGCCCCGCCACCGGCCGCCTGCTGGCGGAAATGATGACCGGCGAGACCCCGTTCGCCGATGTCAGGCCTTTTGCCGTCGAGCGCTTTGGTTGACCATATCGGGAATTGAGGGGGCGGGGGCCCGGGTGTTTTCCTTGCGCAATCAGGGCCATCGTGGCGATACTGCAAGGAGCCAGCAAGAGGAGCGGTCATGAAAGTTAACGTTGAAATCGATTGCACGCCGCTGGAGGCCAGGCAGTTCTTCGGGCTGCCCGACGTCTCGCCGATGCAGACCGCCGTGATGGACAAGATGCAGCAGCAGGTGATGGCCAATATCGAAAAGGTGTCGCCGGAATCGCTGATCCAGAGCTGGTTCACCTTCGATCCGAAGATCGCCGAGCGGTTCCAGGATATGTTCGTGACCATGACCGGTCTTGGCGGTATGGGTTCGAAGGACAAGAAGTAAGTAACCATCGCGGAGGGCGGGGTGGCGACGGAAGAGCAAAGACTTCGGCCGCCGAGCCTGTTCCTGATGCTGGCGGAGGCGAGGGGCCTGTTCGAATTGAATTCGAGCCTCCTGCTGTCGCCGCTGTTGTTGCGCGCGCCGAGAGGCGACGGCCATCCGGTGCTCGCGCTGCCCGGCTTTCTTGCCAGCGATATCTCGATGGCGCCGATGCGGCGCTACCTGAAAGAGCTCGGTTACGATGCCCATGCGTGGAACATGGGCCGCAATCTCGGCGGCATCGCTGCCAGGCGCGGTGCGCTACGCGACCTCGTGCGGCGCATTCATGAATCCACGGGGCGCAAGGTCAGCCTGGTCGGCTGGAGCCTCGGCGGCGTCTATGCGCGCGATCTCGCGCTGCAGATGCCGGAGATGGTGCGCTCGGTGATCACGCTCGGCAGCCCGTTTGCCAATGACATCAGGGCAACCAACGCCACGCGGCTCTATGAGGCGCTGTCGGGGGAGACCGTCGACGACAATCCGGAAATCCGCGAGGCGATCGCCGGCGACCTGCCGGTGCCGGCGACCTCGATCTATTCCCGCACCGACGGCATCGTGAACTGGCACACCAGCTTGTTGCGCCCGTCCGCGACCGCCGAAAACATCGAGGTATACTTCGCCAGCCATATCGGGCTCGGCGTCAACCCCGCAGCCTTATGGGCGGTGGCCGACCGCCTGGCGCAGGCGGAGGGGGAATTTAAGCATTTTGACCGATCGGGACCATTTGCCATTGCCTATGGCCCCCCTGAAAATGCACAATCCTGACCAACGCCCTGAGCTTTAAGGGCATGATCCCGAACGGTCCCGCCCTGCAATTGCCGCGGGATGGCTAGCGGTCCTCGGATATGCTCCAATAACAAAGACATTCCAGACGCCAGAAGCGCCGCCAAGGCGCCGCGTTTTCTACTGCGGGAGGAAAATATGGCGGATGCCAAGAAACTGTCTTCGCTGGACGCGTCGTTTCTGTATCTGGAAACGCCGGAGATGCCGATGCATGTCGGCAGCATGGCAATCTTCCGCCTGCCCGACGGCTACAAGGGCGACTTCTTCGAAGAGTTCAAGGCGATGATCGCCTCGCGGCTGCACATCGCGCCGATCCTCAAGGCGCGCCTGGAGAAGGCGCCGCTCGACATCGATCATCCCTCCTGGGTCGAAGACGACCAGTTCGACATCGACCGCCACATCTTCCGCGCCAGCCTGCCGGCGCCGCGCGACCGCGCGACGCTGGAACGTATCGTCGGCTGGATGCACGCAAAGCTGCTCAACCGTGCCCGCCCGCTCTGGGAGTTCTATGTCTTCGAGGGCATGAAGGACAACGAGATCGGGCTTTATTCCAAGATGCACCATGCCTGCATCGACGGCGGCGCCGGCGCCGCGCTCACCAGCATGATCTATGACATCACGCCAGTGCCGCGTCAGGTCGAGCCGCCCACCGCGCCCAAGGTGGCGCAGGAGCCGCGCGACATCGCCGCCAATTTGATCGATTCCTATCAGGCGCTCTGGACCCAGCCGTTCGACGCCAAGGCCGCGCCGAAAAGCCTCGAACTGCCGCGCACGGGCAAGAGCGATCTCGGCTCGATCCTGTTCGACAACGCCATGTTCCAGATTGAGACCGCGGTGAAGTTCGCAAGCTCCGTGCCGACCGTGCTGAAGTCTCTCTCCGACGTGGTCGGCAAGATTTCCGATCCCAAGTCGCGCGACAGCCTCGTCAGCATGGCGTCGCCGCCCACCATCCTCAACAAGACCATCTCCTCGGAGCGCAGCTTTGCCGGCGTCTCGATCTCGCTGTCGCGCGCGAAGGCGCTGGCCAAGGCATCCGGCGGCAAGCTCAACGACGTCGTGCTCGCGTTGTCTTCCGGCGTGGTGCGGCGCTATCTGATCAGCCAGGGCGGGCTGCCGAACAAGTCCCTGACGGCGGCGGTGCCGATCTCGCTGCGCGAGGAGGGCAATGCCGACGCCAACAACCAGGTGTTCGGCATGATCTGTTCGATCGCCACCAATGTCGACGATCCCAAAACGCGGCTGGAAACCATCATCGCGCAATCCACCAAGTCGAAGGAGATGTCGCATCCGCTGCGGGCCTTGGTGCCGCAGGTCTCCAACCTCTCGATGCTGGGCGCGCCGATCGTGACCCAGATCCTCGCGCTGCTGTACAGCCGTTCCAATCTCTCCGACGTGCTGCCGCCGGCGGCCAACATCACGGTATCGAACGTGCCCGGGCCGCGGCAGACGCTGTATGCGGCCGGCGCCGAGCTCTTGCACATCTTCCCGGTGTCGATCTCGACGCATGGCATTGCGCTCAACATCACCGTGCAGAGCTATCGCGATCAGCTCGATTTCGGCTTCATCGCCGGCGCCAACATCATCCCGCATGTCCAAATTCTCTGCGACATGCTGCCGGCCGAGTTCGATGCGCTGGAGGCGGCGTTTGCGCCGCCGCCGAGCATGACCAGCGCTGCTGAATAGGAAGTTGCAATGATTGAAATGCCGCCGCTGCAGTTCGCCCAGGTGAACGGTATTCGCATGGGCTATTACGAGGCGGGGCCCAAATCCGACACGCCGCCGGTCATCCTCTGCCATGGCTGGCCGGAGCTGGCGTTTTCCTGGCGTCACCAGCTCAAGGCGCTGAGCGAAGCCGGCATCCGCGTGATTGCGCCGGACCAGCGCGGCTATGGCGCGACCGACCGCCCCGAAGCGGTCGAGGACTACGACATGGAGCATCTGACCGGCGATCTCGTCGGTCTGCTCGATCATCTCAACATCGACAAGGCGATCTTCGTCGGTCACGACTGGGGCGGCTTCATCGTCTGGCAGATGCCGCTGCGCCATCCGGCTCGCGTCGCCGGCGTCGTCGGCGTCAACACGCCGCATTGGGACCGCACGCCGGCCGACCCGATCGAACTGTTCCGCAAGCGGTTCGGCGACAGCATGTATATCGTCCAGTTCCAGGATCCCGCGCGCGAGCCGGACAGGATCTTCGGCAGCCGCGTCGAACAGACCTTCGACGCCTTCATGCGCAAGCCGCTGCCGCGCAAGGACGAGCCGGACGCGCCGCCGATCGCGGGTGTCGGCGCTTCGGCCAAGACCAACCTGGCGTTCCCGCAGATGATCGCGGCCTATGACGCCAAATTCGATCCGCGCACGCCGATCCTGTCGGCGGAGGAGAAGAAGGTGTTCGTCGACACCTTCAGCAAGACCGGCTTCACCGGCGGCATCAACTGGTATCGCAATTTTTCGCGCAACTGGCAGCGCTCGGAAGGGCTCGACCATACGGTGCGGGTGCCGTCGCTGATGATCATGGCCGAGAACGACGCGGTGCTGCCGCCGTCCGCCACCGAAGGCATGGAGCGGCTGGTGCCCGATCTCGAGAAATATCTGGTGCGCGACAGCGGCCATTGGACGCAGCAGGAAAAGCCTGATGAGGTCAGCGCCAAGCTGATCGAATGGCGTAGGAATCGGTTTGGCTAGGTAGAGGGGCTATCTCCCCGTCATTGCGAGGAGCGAAGCGACGAAGCAATCCATTCTTTCGTCTGTGGCACGATGGATTGCTTCGCTTCGCTCGCAATGACGGTTGAGGCAGGCAGGGAGACACTTCGACAATGGCGTCCGGCAATAAACTGAGCCCAATCCCGCATCCGCCGAAAAAACCCGTCGTCGGCAACATGCTGTCGCTGGATCCCAACGCGCCGGTGCAGCATCTGGTGCGGCTGTCCAAGGAACTCGGGCCGATCTTCTGGCTCGACATGATGGGGGCGCCGATCGTCATCGTCTCCGGCCATGACCTGATCGAGGAGCTCTCCGACGAGAAGCGGTTCGACAAGACGGTGCGCGGCTCGCTGCGCCGCGTCCGCGCCGTCGGCGGCGATGGGTTGTTCACCGCCGACACCACCGAGCCGAACTGGAGCAAGGCGCACAACATCCTGCTGCAGCCGTTCGGTAACCGCGCCATGCAATCCTATCACCCGAGCATGGTCGATATCGCCGAGCAGCTCGTCAAGAAATGGGAGCGGCTGAACCCCGACGAGGAAATCGACGTCGTGCAGGACATGACGGCGCTGACGCTCGACACCATCGGGCTGTGCGGCTTCGACTATCGCTTCAACTCGTTCTACCGCCGCGACTACCACCCGTTCGTCGAAGCGCTGGTGCGTTCGCTCGAAACCATCATGATGACCCGCGGCCTGCCGCTGGAAAATCTCTGGATGCAGAAGCGGCGCAAGACGCTCGCCGAAGACGTCGTCTTCATGAACAAGATGGTCGACGAGATCATCGCCGAGCGCCGCGGCAACGCCGAAGCCGCCGACGGCAAGAAGGACATGCTGGGCGCCATGATGACCGGCGTCGACCGCGCAACCGGCGAGCAGCTCGACGACGTCAACATCCGCTACCAGATCAACACATTCCTGATCGCGGGCCATGAGACCACCAGCGGACTGCTCTCCTGTACCCTTTATGCGCTGCTCAAGCATCCCGAGGTGCTGAAGAAGGCCTATGAGGAAGTCGACCGGGTGCTCGGGCCCGACGTCAACGTCAGGCCGACCTATCAGCAGGTCACGCAGCTCACCTACATCACGCAGGTCCTGAAGGAGGCGCTGCGGATGTGGCCACCGGCGCCGGCCTACGGCATCACGCCGCTGCAGGACGAGACGCTCGGCGGCGGCAAGTACAAGCTGAGGAAGAACACCTTCATCACGGTGCTTGTGATGGCGCTGCACCGCGACCCCAGCGTCTGGGGTCCGAATCCGGACGTGTTCGATCCCGAAAATTTCAGCCGCGAGGCCGAGGCCAAGCGGCCGATCAACGCCTGGAAGCCGTTCGGCAACGGCCAGCGCGCCTGCATCGGCCGCGGCTTTGCGATGCACGAGGCGGCGCTGGCGATCGGCATGATCCTGCAGCGCTTCAAGCTGTTGGATATTCACCGCTACCAGATGCACCTGAAGGAAACGCTGACCGTCAAGCCCGACGGCTTCAAGATCAAGGTACGACCGCGCGCCGACAAGGACCGCGGTGAATTTGCCGGCCGCGCGGCGGTGGCCGCGGCCGCCTCGAACGCGGCGGCGCCGCAGGCCCGCACGCGGCCCGGGCACAACACGCCGCTGTTGGTGCTCTACGGCTCCAACCTCGGCACGGCCGAAGAGCTGGCGACGCGCGTCGCCGATCTTGCCGAGGTCAACGGCTTCGAGACCCGGCTCGGGGCGCTCGACGATTATGTCGGCAAGCTGCCGCAAGAGGGCGCGCTGCTGATTTTCTGCGCTTCCTATAACGGCGTGGCCCCCGATAACGCCACGCAGTTCGTCAAATGGCTGGACAGCGGCCTGGCGAAGGATGCGTTCGCCAAGGTGCGCTATGCCGTGTTCGGCTGCGGCAACAGCGACTGGGCCGCGACCTATCAATCGGTGCCGCGCACGATCGACGAGCAGCTGACGGCGCATGGCGCGCGCAGCCTCTATGGCCGCGGCGAGGGCGATGCCCGCAGCGACCTCGACGGCCAGTTCGAGAAATGGTTCGCGGCGGCTGCGCCCGCGGCGATGAAGGAGCTGGGCGTCGATACCGGATTTGCCCGCAGCGCCGACGACGCGCCGCTCTATTCGGTCGAGCCGGTGGCGCCGTCGGCGGTTCATGCCATCGTGGCGCAGGGCGGCGTTGCGCCGATGAAGGTGCAGGTCAATTCCGAACTGCAGCAGAAGGCCGGCGACCATCCGTCCGACCGCTCGACCCGGCATATCGAGGTGCAACTGCCGCCCGGCATCACCTACCGGGTCGGCGATCATCTCAGCGTCGTGCCGCGCAACGATCCGGCGCTGGTCGATTCCGTCGCCCGCCGTTTCGGTTTCCTGCCCGGCGATCAGATCCGGCTGCAGGTCGCCGAAGGCCGCCGCGCGCAATTGCCGGTCGGCGATGCCGTTTCGGTCGGGCGCCTCCTGACCGAGTTCGTCGAGCTGCAGCAGATCGCGACCCGCAAGCAGATCCAGATCATGTCGGAGCATACGCGCTGCCCCGTCACCAAGCCGAAGCTGCTGGCCTATATCGGCGACGATGCCGCATCCACCGAGCTCTATCGCTCGGACGTGCTGACCAGGCGCAAATCGGTGTTCGATCTGCTGGAGGAACACCCGGCCTGCGAATTGCCGTTCCACGCCTATCTCGAAATGCTGTCGCTGCTGGCGCCGCGCTATTACTCGATTTCGTCGTCGCCCTCGCTCGATCCCGCGCGCTGCAGCGTCACGGTCGGTGTGGTCGAGGCGCCGGCAAGCTCGGGCCGCGGCGTCTACAAGGGTGTCTGCTCCAACTATCTCGCCGGCCGCCGCGTCGGCGACAACGTGCATGCCACCGTGCGCGAGACCAAGGCCGGCTTCCGCCTGCCTGATGATGCTGCCGTGCCCGTGATCATGATCGGGCCCGGCACCGGGCTCGCGCCGTTCCGCGGCTTCCTGCAGGAGCGCGCGCACCGCAAGGCGCAAGGCGCAAAGCTCGGCCCCGCGATGCTGTTCTTCGGCTGCCGGCACCCGGATCAGGATTTTCTCTACGCCGACGAGCTGAAGGCCTTTGCCGCCGATGGCATCACCGAGCTGCACACCGCGTTCTCGCGCGCCGACGGGCCGAAGACCTATGTGCAGCATCAGGTCGCCGCGCAGAAGGACCGCGTCTGGAGCCTGATCGAAGCGGGCGCGATCATCTATGTCTGCGGCGACGGCGGCAAGATGGAGCCCGACGTCAAGGCGGCGCTGGTTGCGATCTACCGCGAGAAGTCAGGCGCGGATGCCGATGCCGGCCTGCGCTGGATCGACGATCTCGGCACCAGGAACCGCTACGTCCTCGACGTCTGGGCGGGCGGGTAATTCTTCGTAAGGTGGGCAAAGCGAAGCGTGCCCACCATCTTCCCGAAATCGTTGGCGTCAATGGTGGGCACGCTGCGCTTTGCCCAACCTACGGCTGATCGTGCTAAGGCTTCGGCATGATTCCCTGGGAAAAACTCGACACCGCCCGCATTCCCGGCACCGACGACGAACTCCGCCTGATGCGGCGCGGCACTGAATTCTCCATCAAGCTCGGAACCAACGAGCTGATGAACAGCCGCCTCTCGGGCTCGGAGGAGGCGCTGGCGACGCTTGCGGCGAGGAAGATCGAAAAGGTCGCAAGCCCGCAGATGCTGATCGGCGGCCTCGGCATGGGCTTTACCTTGCGCGCCGCGCTCACGGTTCTCGGCAGCAAGGCTGGGATCGTGGTCGTGGAACTGGTGCCGGCCGTCATCGCCTGGGCGCGCGGTCCGATGGCGGAAATTTTTGGCGACAGTCTGAACGATCCGCGCGTCTCCATCCGCGAGGCCGATGTCGCCGAGATCATCCGCGCGCACCGCTCGAAGTTCGACGCCATTCTGCTCGATGTCGACAACGGCCCGGAGGGGCTGACGCGCAAGGGCAACGACGCGCTCTATAGCGCGAGCGGATTGAACGCCGCGCGTAGCGCGCTGCGGCCGGGCGGCGTGCTCGCGGTCTGGTCTTCCGGGCCCAATGCAGCCTTCGCAAAGCGCCTTCGCAGCGCGGGCTTCGACGTCAACGAAATCAACATCCGCGCCACCGGCAAAGGCCGCGGCGTCCGTCATGTCATCTGGATGGCGGCAAAGGGGTGACAACTCTCGCCGTCGTCCCTGCGAAAGTTGTAGGGTGGGCAAAGCGGAGCGTGCCCACCATTCGCGCTATCTACGCCGCCTTCGCCGCGGCGCCATGCGCGTGCTTGTCGATGGCGTCGATGATCTGCGGCCACATCGGGATCGGCAGCGCGTGGCCCATGCCTTCGATCATCAAGAGCTTTGCGCCGGGAATGGAAGCCGCAGTGTCCTTGCCGCCTTCGGGGCGCACCAGCGGATCGACCGTGCCGTGAATGACCAGCGTCGGGATCTTCAGATGATGCAGCCGTTCCTTGCGGCTGCCCGAGGCCAGCACCGCCCGCAATTGGCGTCCGACGCCGGCCGGATTGAGGCCGCGCTCAAAGGTGCGCGCGGCGCGCGCCGGGTCGAGCGCCTCGTCCTCTGGGAACGAGCCGACGCGCAGCACCTTCCAGGTTTTTGCGAACCGCTCGAAATACTCTTCCTTCGTGGTCGGCGGTGGCGCCATCAGCACGGCGGCGGCCTCGCGCGTCGGCGGCGGCACCTTGGGATTTCCGGTCGTCGACATGATCGAGGTCAGCGAGCGCACCCGCTGCGGAAATGACAGCGCGACTTCCTGCGCGATCATGCCGCCCATCGAGGCGCCGACCAGATGCGCCGATTTGATGCCGAGCGCGTCCATCAGCCCGACCGTATCCTTCGCCATGTCGATCAGTTTGTAGGTCGACGCGACCGGGATCTTGAGGAACCGCTGCTTGAGCAGTTCGAACGGGGTCAGGCGCTTGCCGCCGGAAAGATGCGAGGATTTGCCGATGTCGCGGTTGTCGAAGCGGATGACACGAAAGCCGCGCCCTGCGAGCTGGCGGCAGAAATCGTCGTCCCAATGGATCATCTGGGCGCCGAGCCCCATGATCAGGAGCAACGGTTCCGCGGCCGGATCGCCGAAAATCTCGTAGCAGATGTCGATGCCGTTGGCGCGGGCGATCTGTGGCGGCTGATGGGCGAGCATCGCGTCTTCCCTCTGACGATCTGAACTTCGGGTAACTATGGCATGGTTTCCCGCACCGCAGAAGGCTCGGTCGCGGTTGACCGGCCCGCCGCAACGGTGTGGTATGGGGACAATAGAAGCGAAGCGTGGCAAGCGCTCGTAACCTTTGAGGGAGAGGGCGCCGATGGCCGACAAAGGCAACGATCCTGCCGCGATCTGGCAGGCCATGATCGGAGAGATGGAAAAGGGGTTCAACTCCTTTGCCAACCAGGCGATGACGTCGCCTGAATTTTCCAAGGCGATGAACCAGGTCGGCGGCGTCACCGCGGGCGCTCAGAAGCAACTCGGCGAACTGATGGAGAAATATCTCCTCGCCATGAACCTGCCGAGCCGCGCGCAGATGGTCGGCATGGCCGAGCGGCTGCAGAACATCGAAGGGCAGCTCAACGAGATCAAGGCGCTGCTGCATCAGGTGCATCACAATTCGCTGGCGCCGGAGGGCGGCACGTCACGACCGCCGCGCACCAGGCGTCCGCCCTCGGAGGGAGAGCCGAAATGAACGCCCCGACGGGTCTCGATTTTGCTTCCATCTCGGAGCGGG
>Ga0102590_1003304_pt1 | contig 16439 bp, 20 predicted proteins | sample AraplaMF_Col_mMF_FD_76859 | JGI IMG/M metagenome (GOLD analysis project Ga0102590, IMG submission 76859) | Arabidopsis root microbial communities from the University of North Carolina, USA - plate scrape MF_Col_mMF | ecosystem: Host-associated > Plants > Roots > Endosphere | place: USA...
TGCACACCTTCTACCTGCGCCGCTTCTACGGCCAGAACGCAATGGCCCGCGGCGAGCTCAGCCTGGGAGACGTCCAGATCGATCTCTCGAAGGTGAAGGTCCCGGTTTACGTCCAGTCCTCGAAGGAGGACCACATCGCCCCGGCCCGCTCGGTCTACAAGGGCGCGAAGCTGTTCGGCGGCCCCACCACCTTCACCATGGCGGGCTCGGGACACATCGCTGGCGTGATCAATGCCCCTGTCGCCAACAAGTACCAGCACTGGACCAACGACAAGCTGCCGGCCACGCTCGACGAATGGCAGGCGGGCGCCGTCGAGGCGGCCGGTTCCTGGTGGCCGCACTGGCTGGGCTGGCTGCAGGCCAAGTCGGGCAAGAAGGTCCCCGCGCGCGATCCCGCCAAGGGGCCGCTCACGCCGCTCGGCGACGCGCCGGGCGAGTATGTGAAGGTGAAGAGCTGAGCCGGTCCCGCCGCCTTCGTCCAGCCCTCGCCGCCGCGCTATTGATCGTTGCGACGCCCGCGTTCGCTCAGAAGCGGCCGGACCTCGATGGACCCACGCAATACGACATGAACGTACAGGCTGGGACCCGCCACGAGATGGCCGACAAGGAGCTCAACCACGTCTATGCCAAGCTGGTGGCCGAGGCCTCGCCTGAGGGGCGGCAGCGGCTTCGCGCCGCCCAGCGGGCCTGGATCGCCTTCCGCGACCTGGACTGCGCCGCGCGGGCGGGTTCGCGCGGCGGTTCGTTCTACTCCGCGTCCCTGTCGCTCTGCCTGGAAGCAGTGACCGACGAGCGGACCAGGACGCTCCAGGCCGAGTTGGACTGCGCCGAAGGCGACATGGGCTGCGGCGGCCACAGGGAAGACTGACTACAGCTGCTGGTCGGCCAGCAGCACGGCCCTGGGGTCGGCGATCGCCTTCGCCCGCTCCGCCTCGCTGCGGGGCGTCGAGACCAGCGGCTTGGCAGCGGCGAGAGCGCGGCCATAGGCCTCGGTCAGGGCCTGGTCCGGCGCGGTCTCGACGTCGGGCTTCACGCCGACACCCTCCCAGTTCCCGCCGGTCGTCGGATGCACGACCTTGCCGGTCGGGATGAAGACGCGGAAGCCGTAGTCGAGATGGAACGGCCGGTTGCTCGGGTTGGCCGCGCCCGCCGTCGTCTCCCCGATAAGCAGCGCGCGCTTCGCGGCCTGCAGGTCGTAGGCGAAGGCCTCGGCCGCCGACCCGGTCTCACGCGACACCAGCACGAACACCGGCTTGTCGGCATAGAGCGGCTGGCCCTTGGGCGTCCTGGGCTCGCGCTGCATGACCTCGGTCCCGCCGGCCTCGGTGCGCCAATAGATCTTCGCCATCGGGATCGGCGTGCGCGAGAGGTGCCCGAGGAACGCCTCGTCGCTTGCCCCGCCGCCGCCGTGGTTCTCGCGCAGGTCGATGATCAGGGCGTCGGTGTCCTTCAGGAGGTCGAGCGCGGTCTCCACCAACTTCGCGCCCTCTTCCGTCTGTTCGAAGTAACTGGTCTTGAGGACGCCGATGTTGCCCGGCAGATGCCGGATCGCCATCAGGCCGTAGGCGAGGCGCCGGTCGACCAGCGCCTGCTGTTCGTCGGTCAGTCGCGCGCGGCGGCCCGCGTCCAGCGTCTCCAGCGAGACCTTCAGGTGCCTGTCATGCGACACCGCGTAGAGATCGCGGCTCACCGCTTCGGCGAAGGCGGCGCGGGTGTCGAGCTTCACATACTCGGCCTTGTGGCGGTTCAGTTCGGCCCGTACGGCCGCGCCCACCTTCGGGTCCATGTAGCCGTCCATGTTCTTCACCAGCTGATCCACCACCTCGCCCGCGGCCTGGGGCGTGAGGTCGCCCGCCAACGCGGCGGCGGGAACGGTCGCGACGACCGCGGCGAGCAGGAGACTCCGGAACATGCGCCCCTCTTCGGTGATGCGGCGCGCTGGGTCGCACGGCCGCGCCCGGCTGCCGAGTTACGTCGGAGTCATGACTAAGGTTTAATGCCAGCTACCTTGCGTCGCCCAATACCTTGCCGTACCTCATGGCTCAGCAAGGAGGGACCAACCGGGTGCCCGAAGCCATCGAAATCCAGCTGAAGAAGGGGGCGCTCGAACTCTGCGTTCTGGCCCTGCTCCATCAGTGCGACAACTACGCTTACGAGATCGCCAGCCGCCTCGCCGACGCCATCGGCATGGGTGAAGGCACGATCTATCCGCTGATGCGCAGGCTGCAGTCGGACGGCCTCGTCGAGACCTATCTCGTCGAGAGCCCGGCTGGCCCGCCGCGCAAGTACTACCGGCTGAGCGAGGCCGGAAAGAAGAGCTTCAACTCGCAGTCGGCCGCCTGGAAGTCGTTCTCAGGCGCCGTCAACGACATCCTTGGAGGGGCGCAATGACACGCCAGGCTTTCATGGCCCGGCTGCGGGAAGGCCTGCGCGGCCTGCCCCCGCAAACCGTGGCCGACATCGTGGCCGACTATGAGGCCCATTTCGTGGACGGCGAAGCCGCCGGCCGCACCGAGGCCGAGGTGGCCGCGGCGCTGGGCGATCCCGATCGCCTCGCCCGCGAAATCCGCGCCGAAAGCACGGTCAACCGCTGGCGCGAGGAGCGCAGCCCGTCGTCGGCGGCCGCCGCCGTCTTCGCGGTGCTGGGCCTGGGCGCCATCGATATCCTGATCCTGCTGCCGATCCTGATGGGCGTCGCCAGCGCGATCATCGGGCTCTTCGTCGCCGCCATCGTCTGCTTCTTCGCCGGCGCCTTCGTCTTCGCCGCGGGCCCCTTCATGGACCCGCCAGGCGGACCGGCCACGGCCCTGCTGGGCGGCCTGGGCGTCATGGCCGGCTCGACCTCGGCCGGCGCGGTGCTGACCATCGTCTCGATCGGGCTGATGAACGCGCTCGTCTGGTACGGCCGCCTCCACTACCGGCTCTTGAAGCCGGCCCTCGAACCGCAAGCCTAAGGGGGCACAGCGATGATCCGCGTTCTTTCCATGATCGCCCTCGCCGGCTTCGTGCTCTCGGTGGCGTCCCTCTCTGGCGCGGTCGCCATCGGCGGTCCCGACGCCATCGCCCGCGGCGGCTGGAGCATCCTCTCCAACCACTGGGGCGACTGGGACGACGACGTCCGCTGGGACAAGGACTGGGACAGCGACGACTGGGGCCCGCACCGCCACGCGGACCTGGGTCCGCAAGGCACGCGCACCCTGGCCTGGACCGGGGGCGACCGTCTCGATGTCGAACTGCCCGCCGACGTCCGCTATGTGCAGCAGGCCGGCCCCGCGACCGTCGTGGTCACCGGCCCGCAGCGCGCGGTGGACGAGGTGGTCGTCCGTGGCGACGCCCTTCGGTACGACCATCACGGCGCCCACTGGCGGCCGAAGCTGACCATCGTGGTCCGCGCGCCCGACATCAGCCGCTTCGAGATCTCGGGCGCCAGCCGCCTGGCCATCGAGAACTACCGTCAGAAGAGCCTGAAGCTGCACGTCTCCGGGCTGGCCGAGGTCACCGCCGCGGGCGAGGTCGATGACGTCGACATCGACATGTCTGGCAAGGGCGAGGCCGACCTCGGCGACCTGAAGGCCAAGGGCGCCAACGTCGACATCTCCGGCGCCGCCGAAGCGACGATCGCCCCCACCGACTGGGCCAAGCTGGACATCTCCGGCGCCGGCGACGTGCGGCTGCTGACCAGCCCGAAGCAGCTCGAGACCGACGTCAGCGGCGCGGGTCGGGTCCGTCACAGCGAGCCGTCGGCCAGTCCGTCGCCCTCGCCCTCGCCCTCGCCCTCGCCTTCACCGTCTCCCAGCCCGAAGAGCGCCAAGCTCTAGGCTGATACTGGCGGCCCGGGACCTATTGCGCCGTCCCGGGCCGTCCTTTCTGCGTCAGGCAGGGATGAACTTCAGCGCCACGCCGTTGTTGCAATAGCGTAGGCCGGTCGGGCGCGGGCCATCGTCGAACACGTGGCCCTGGTGGCCGAGGCACTGGGCGCAGTGGTACTCGGTCCGCGCGACACCGATCTTGAAGTCCGTCTTGGTGGTGACCGCGCCCGGCAGGGCCCGGTAGAAGCTGGGCCAGCCGGTGCCGCTCTCGAACTTCGTCATCGAGCTGAACAGCGCCAAGCCGCAGCCCAGGCAGGCGAACGTGCCCTTGCGGTGCTCGTTCAGCAGCGCGCTGGTCCCCGGTCGCTCGGTGTCTTCGTGGCGCAGCACCTGGTAGCTGGCGGCCGGCAGGCGCTGCTTCCACTCTCCGTCGGTGATCTTGCGGAACGGCGAGTTCGCATAGGCGTCCTTGGCCGCGGCCAGGGACGAGGCCGGTACGGCGAACGCAAGCGCGGACGCGGCGGCCAGGAAGCCGCGGCGGTGGAGGGGCGTGGGGGTGCTCATGATCCCGATTACGTGCGCGCTCGGAGCCGAGATGCAAGGGCTCGCGGGCGCATGGCCTCCATGCGCGCCGGGCATTTCCTTGGACTAGAGCCCCTCGCCCTCCGGCAGGCCCAGCATCAGGTTGAGGTTCTGCACCGCCGCGCCCGATGCCCCCTTGCCCAGGTTGTCGAGCAGGGCGACCAGCCGCGCCTGGCTGCCGTCAGCGTTGCCGAAGGCGAAGAGGCGCATCCTGTTGGTCCCGTTCAGCGCCTCGGGATCCAGGGCCTGGACGTAGCCGGCCGCGCCGGCGCGCACCTTCTGCAGCTCGGCGCACTCGGCGCCGCTGGCCACCTCGACGAAGGCCTCGCCGGCGTAGGCGGCCTCCAGGGCGACATGCAGGTCGGCCGGCGACGGCTTGCCCGGCAGCGCCCAGAGCTGCAGCGGAACCTCCACCAGCATCCCTTGAGCGTAACGGCCTACCGAAGGCGCGAACACCGGCGGATGGGCCAGGCCCGAGTGGATCTGCATCTCCGGCAGGTGCTTGTGGGCCAGAGTCAGGCCGTACGCGCGGAAGGCGTCGTTCGTGCCGGCCGGGGCGGCCGCGCCCTCGAACTCGGCGATCAGCCCCCTGCCGCCTCCGGAGTAGCCCGAGATGGCGTTCACGGTGATCGGGAAGTCGGCGGGGATCAGGCCCGCGGCCACCAGCGGCCGGACCAGGGCGATGAAGCCGGTCGGATAGCATCCGGGGTTGGCCACCCGGTTCGACGCCCGGATCTCGGCCCGCTGCTCCTTCGACATCTCGGCGAAGCCATAGCTCCAGCCCGGGGCCGTGCGGAACGCGGTGGAGGCGTCGACCACCTTCACGCTGTTGGACGTGATCATCGACACCGCCTCGCGCGAGGCGTCGTCGGGCAGGCACAGCACGACTGCGTCCGCCGCGTTCAGCAACTCGGCGCGGGCGTCGGGGTCCTTGCGCCGGACGGGATCGATCGAGAGAACCTCGAGATCGGAACGCTTCGCCAGCCGGTCCCGGATCTGGAGCCCCGTGGTGCCGGCTTCGCCGTCGATGAAGACTGTGTGGGCCATGGTGGTCCCCAGATAGGAGCAAGCCTGAAAAGAGAAAGGGCGCCTCGGTTGCCCGAAGCGCCCTTCCGCAAACGCGAGTTTTCGCGCGCGATTAGCGCTTCGAGAACTGGAAGCTGCGTCGGGCCTTGGCCTTGCCGTACTTCTTGCGCTCGACGACGCGCGGGTCGCGGGTCAGCAGACCGTGCGGCTTCAGGACCTTGCGCAGGCCCGGCTCGTAATGGGTCAGGGCCTTGGAGATGGCGTGGCGAACGGCGCCGGCCTGACCCGAAAGGCCCGAGCCTTCCACGGTGCAGACGACGTCGAACTGGCCGGCGCGATCCGTCAGTTCCATCGGCTGGGCGATCATCATGCGCAGCACCGGACGCGCGAAATAGACTTCCTGGTCGCGGTCGTTGATCGTGATCTTGCCGGTGCCCGGCTTGATCCAGACGCGGGCGACCGCGTTCTTGCGCTTGCCGGTCGCATAGGCGCGGCCTTGGGCGTCGATCTTGGGCTCGCGGACGACCTCTTCAGCCGCTTGCGTGCCCAGGCCCTTCAGGGCGTCGAAGCCGGTGGCTTCGGTCGTGTTGGCTTCGCTCATTACGCGCTCCGCACGTTCTTGGCGTTCAGCGAGCCGAACGCGATGGTCTCGGGGTTCTGAGCGGCGTGCGGATGCTCGGCGCTGTTGTAGATGCGCAGGTGCGTCATCTGCTTGCGGGCCAGCGGGCTTTCCTTCGGCAGCATGCGCTCGACGGCCTTCTCCAGCACGCGCTCGGGGTACTTGCCGCCGAGGATCTGGCCGGCCGTGCGTTGCTTGACGCCGCCCGGGTGGCCGGTGTGCCAGTAGAAGATCTTGTCGCTGAGCTTCTTGCCCGTGAACTTCACCTTGTCGGCGTTCACGACGACGACGAAGTCGCCGCAGTCGACGTGCGGGGTGTAATCAGCGCGATGCTTGCCGCGAAGACGCATGGCGATGAACGAAGCCAGGCGGCCGACCACGGCGTCCTGGGCGTCGATCACGATCCACTTCTTCTCGACCTCGGCGGGCTTCAGCGAAGCCGTGGTGCTCTTCAGCATGAGGGACGATCCAATAGAACCAAAGCGGGTTCGCGGATGCGTCCCCGACGTGAGGCGCGGCATATGCAGGCGAAGTGGCGGAAAGTCAACAGCGCGCGCGCCGCGGGAATCTAAGAAAAGCCCGTAAAATCAATATGATGAGCATTGCGGTAATATAATACCGCGCTTTTCTTCCGCGTCAGACCCGCCGGACGCGCCAGGCAAAGGCCACCGCGAGGCTCAGGACCAGGGCTGCGACGAGCTGGTGGACGATGCTCATCCCGAGCGGCGCGCGCAGCATCAGCGTGGCCACACCCAGGCAGGCCTGCAGCACCACGGCGCCCGCTACGGCCACGCCCAGCAGCTTGGTGTCCCGCGCGAGATAGCTCGATCGCCAGGCCGCGACGCCCATCGCCGCCGCCACGATCGTCAGCAGATAGGCCACCAGGCGGTGATGCAACTGCACCGCGCCCTGCACGTGGGCGAGCGTCGCCCAGAGGCCAGCGCCCGAACCGTAGTCGTCCGGGACCAGCGCGCCGTTCATCAGCGGCCAGTCGTTGTAGACGAGCCCGGCGTCGTTACCCGCGACGAGCGCGCCCAGCAGGATCTGCAGGTAGATCAGGCCGATCAGCCAGGCGGCCCGCCGGCCCCAGGGGCTGGGGAGCGTCTGGCGCGCCGCGCCGGACCAGGCGTCGAAGGCCGTCCACAGCAGGAGGCCCAGCAGGGCGAAGGCCAGGCCCAGGTGGACCATCAGCCGCTCGGGCGCCACCGAGACCCGGTGAGCCAGGCCGCTGGAGACCATCCACCAGCCCACCGCGCCCTGCAGCCCGCCCAGCACGAAGATGCCGCCCAGCCGCAGGAACAGCCGCCGTGGCAGGTCGCGCCGGACGGCGAACACCACGAACGGCACGAAGAAGACCACGCCCAGCAGCCGCCCCAGCAGCCGGTGCGACCATTCCCACCAGTAGATGGACTTGAAGTCACCCAGTGTCATGCCGGCGTTCAGCTGGCTGTACTGCGGGATCTGCTTGTAGAGCGCGAACTCGCGCTGCCAGTCTGCGCTGCTCAGCGGCGGGATCGCGCCCGTCACCGGCTTCCACTGGGTGATCGACAGGCCGCTGTCGGTGAGGCGGGTCGCGCCGCCCACGATCACCATGCCCAGCACCATGGCGGCCACCACGAGCAGCCAGATGGCCACGGGCTTGGAACGGTCGGAACGCAGGAACGAAGTCATCGATGGGCGGTGGCGCAGCTTCTGGGCTGAACTTTGGCGGGCTCTCTAGCTCTCTTCCGCCTTCGCCTCCAGCGCTCTATGACGCGCCAATGTCACCGCGCCTGCGCAAATTCCTCGGCATGATCGGCATCCTGGCGTTCTGCGGCTTCTATGTCGTGGCCGTCTCGACGATCGGCGACTACGTCCCCGACCACTGGGCGGTCCGGCTCCTGTACTACGCCGTGGCCGGCACGCTCTGGGGCGTGCCCCTGTTCCCGCTGATCCGGTGGATGAACCGGGAGCCGAAGCCGAAGGCCTGAACTTGGCGCTTGCGGTCGGCGGGCTATCCGGTAGAAGACGCGCCTCGCCGCCTGGCCCTTCGGAGCGTGGCGCAGCTTGGTAGCGCACTTGACTGGGGGTCAAGGGGTCGCAGGTTCAAATCCTGTCGCTCCGACCAGCGGCCGGCGGCGAGATTTTCCTTCAGTCCTTCAGCAGCCCGTCGAGACGCGCCTTCGCCGTCTCGAGATCGCGCAGCGCTTCCAGCAGCGCCGAGGTGCCGCCCTTGGGCTTGGCAGGCGTAGCCGTCGCGGCAGGCTTCGCCGCCGGAGCCATCGGCTCGGCCGGAACCTGCGACGCACCCTCCCCAGCCGCGACGAGCCGCTTCAGGCCCTGCTCGCGGTGGAGCTTCTGGACGCCCTTGATGGTGTAGCCTTCGTCGTGGAGCAGCCGGCGTACGCCGCGCAGCACCGCGATGTCCGCCGGGCGATAGAACCGCCGCCCGCCGGCGCGCTTCATGGGCTTGATGAAGCTGAACTTGGTTTCCCAGAACCTCAGGACGTGCTGGGGCACATGAAGCTCGTCCGCCGCTTCGGAGATGGTGCGGAAGGCTTCGGGCCCTTTGGCCACCGGACTACGCGGCCGTCACCGCTGGAGGGCTCGGTCGACGCGCGCCTTCATCACCTGCGACGCGCGGAAGCCGATGACCCGGCGCGGGTCGATGGCGGCCGGCTCCCCGGTCTTGGGGTTGCGGCCCATGCGGGCGCGCTTGGCGCGGACCTGGAACACGCCGAATCCCGACAGCTTGACCTGTTCGCCGCGCTCCAGCGCCTGGCACATCAGTTCAAGGACGCGTTCGACCAGTTCGGAGCAATCCTGACGGGTGAGACCCACCTGCTCGTGCACGGACTCGCACAGGTCGGCCCGCGTCACCGTCGCGCCCTTCATGATGGCCATTGTCCCCGCAGAAACGTCGTTCATGCGTCTTGATTGTCCCATTGCGACAAAGACTTCAAGTCACGCTTTACAGCTTAAGCCTAACTGGGCGTCAAAGGCGCAGGACGCAGGCGCCCCACGTAAGCCCGCCGCCCATGGCTTCCAGCAGCAGCAGCTGGCCTGGCTGGATACGACCGTCCTTCACGCCCTGGTCCAGCGCAAGCGGAATTGAGGCCGCGGAGGTGTTCGCGTGCTCGGCCACGGTGGAGATCACCTTGCCTTCCTCGATGCCCAGCCGTTTGGCCACGCCTTCGAGAATCCGCTGGTTGGCCTGGTGCGGGATGAACCAGTCGACGTCGGGCACGGCCACGCCGGCGTCGGCGGCCGCGGCGGTCACCGCCTCGGAGATGTTCACGACGGCGTGGCGGAACACCTGGTTGCCCTGCATGCGCAGGTAGCCGATCTGGCGGTTGGTCGAGACTCCGCCGTCCACGTAGAGCAGCTCCTGCTTCGTGCCGTCGGCGCGGAGCGCGAAGCCCAGCAGGCCGCGGTCGGCGGTGGTCCCCTCGCCTTCGCCCGGCTCCAGCACGACCGCGCCGGCCCCGTCGCCGAACAGCACGCAGGTGCCACGGTCGGTCCAGTCCATCAGGCGCGTCATGGTCTCGGCGCCGATCACCAGCGCGCATTTGCTGCGGTTGCGCGCCACGAAGCCGTCGGCGGTCGACAGGGCGTAGACGAAGCCCGAGCAGACCGCCTGGACGTCGAAGGCGATGCCGACCGGGCAGCCCAGCTTGCGCTGGACGATGGTGGCCACCGCCGGGAAGGTCAGGTCGGGCGTGGTGGTCGCCACGATGATCAGGTCGACATCGTCGGGCGTTCGGCCCGCGGCGTCCAGGGCGCGGCGGGCGGCCTCGACGGCGAGGTCCGAGACCGGCGTGCCGTCGTCGGCCTGCCGGCGCTGGCGGATGCCCGTGCGCTCGCGGATCCATTCGTCGGAGGTGTCCACGAGCTTGGCAAGCTCGTCGTTCGTCACGATCCGGTCGGGCAGATAGCCACCGACCCCGGTGACGACGCTACGCAGGACTTTGGGCAATTCAGACGGCTCCGTCCGCGGATGCGGGGTTCGCCGGCGCAAGGGCGGCGGGAAGCCGCCTCATATTCCGTTCGATCTCGGAGGCAAACCCGCTTTGCGCGATATCCGCCGCCGCGCGGATGGCTTTCGCGAAGTCGCGGGCGTCGGCGCCGCCGTGGCACTTCAGCACCAGGCCGTTCAGGCCGAGCAGCGGCGCGGCCGGCGGCGGGCTCATCTTGTCACGGAACCGGCGCAGCGACGGCCGGGCCAGCAGGGCGCCCAGGCTGGTGATCGGGCCCGAGGTCAGAGCATCGCGCAGCTCGCCGTACATGAAGCGCGCGGCGCCCTCCATGGCCTTCAGCGCGACGTTGCCGGTGAAGCCGTCGGTGACCACCACGTCGACCGAACCGTGGGTGATGTCGTCGCCTTCCACGAAGCCCTTGTAGTCGAGGTCGATCTTGCCCTCGCGCAGGACGCGGTTGGCCTCGCGGACCTCCTCGTGGCCCTTCATCTCCTCCGAGCCGACGTTCAGCAGGCCGACGGTCGGCTTGGCCACGCCATGGGCCGCGCGGTGATAGGCCTCGCCCATGATGGCGAACTCGACCAGGCGCTCTGCGTCGCAGTCCACGTTGGCGCCGACGTCCAGGAAGGTGGTGACGCCGTTCGCGTGGGGGATGCTGGCCACCAGCGCCGGGCGGTCCAGGTCGGCGCTCATCCGCAGGATAAGCTTGGAGATGGCCATCAGGGCCCCGGTGTTGCCGGCCGAGACCGCCACGCCGGCCTGGCCCTCGCGGATCGCCTCGACGCAGGCCCACATGGACGTGCCCTTGCCGCGGCGCAGGGCCTGGGCGGGCTTCTCGTCCATGGCGATCACGCGCTCGGCGTGGCGCACCTCGACGCGGGACCCGCCCAGCTTGCACCGCGCCATCTCGGCGCGGATCGCCGTCTCGTCGCCGTGGATCAACAGCCGGGCGGTCGCGGGCAGGTTATCGAGGGCGATAGCGCAGGCCGGAACAACCACAGACGGGCCATGGTCGCCGCCCATGGCGTCGACGGAAATCACCAGGGATTGGGTCAAATGAAGTGCTTTCGTCCCTCGGCGAACCGGATTCGCGGCGCGACCTTACTCCCGCCCGTCAAAGACTGGAAACTAAAGCGCGTCAGGCGAAAGTGTGAGCGGTTTCGCCGCCAAACGCGCTTTGATTCAAGAAGATCGCGCCTGCTTATCGTGTCCGGACGAACACGAAAGGCTCTCAGCCCTTCGGTTCCTGGAGTTTCTTCAGCGCCGCGAACGGCGAGGTTTCCTCTTCCGGCGGCTGATAGTCGAAGGTGACCCCCGGCTTGCGCGGGAACGGGTCCAGCTCCAGCGCCAGGTGCTCGACCACATAGCCGGCCACGTCGACGGTGTCGCTCTCCAGCACGTCGGGCGCGTCCGGCGCGTCAGGGTCCAGCTCCAGCTCGCCGCCCTCGTGGGCCGTGGCGTGCAGGCTGCCGGCCGGCACCGCGCGGACGTCGATCTCGCCTTCGACTGGCTGTTCGAACGAATCGAGGGAAACGCCGCAAACCTGCTCGACCACGGCCTGGAAGCGTCCGCTCAGCTCCACGCCGTCCAGCCAGGGCTTCGCGGTCACCCGCGCGGTGAACGCCGGCAGGCCGCGCAGGCCGAGTTGCTTGGCGATCGCGGCGCGCTCGGCCTCATTTGGCTCGAGCTCAAGGCGCACCGGCCCACGGGCCAGCTCGTGCAGCTTGATGGACTTGTCCCAGCTCACGGCGAGCCCCAGGCCAGCTCGCCGGCGTTGAAACTGTCGACGGGCTGGGCGGCCAGCGCCTCGCGCTGGGCCAGCACATAGGCTGCCAGCTCAGGCGCCTTCGAAGCGTCCGCGTTGGCGTAGACGGTGCGGGCCAGCACGCCCGTGAGTTCGGCGCGGTCCGGCAGCGCGGCCAGCGCCGCTTCGTAGGAATGGACCCGGCCGTAGAAGGCCTCGCCCAGCTTGCGCATCCGCTTGCCCACCGACAGGTCGCCGACGCCCAGCTCGCGCAGGCCGTTGTCCAGGCCGCTGAGGAAGGTGTCGAAGAACACCTGCGCCGTGTCGGCCGCCTGGGCCCCCTGCCCCTTCAGCCGCTCCAGGATCAAGTAGGTGTGCAGGCTGTAGATCTCGAAGCGGCCCTCGGCCGTGTCGGGCGCGCTGAGGTCGGCGTAGAGCGCCGGCTGACGGGCCTGGGCGACCATCTTCGCGTAGAGCGCCTCCGCGGCGACCTGGGTCGGTCTGGGCTTGAACAGCCGCTTGAGCATGGAAACTGGCCTCGATTTCGCCCTTACCCGGGACTAAACGCGCATTGAACTAGGGGGCGGCCGGCGATAGGTCAAAGGCTCTTGCCCGCTTGGCGACCAGAAACGAGTCCTGATGCCCCGCAACGCCGCCCTCGCCGCACTCGCCGCCGTCACCCTGATGGCCGCCGGGCTCTCGGCGTGCTCGCCGATCACCAGCTACTCCGGCTTCCAGGCGATCGACAGCGATCCCAAGGACGTGAAGGTGGGGACCGACACCAAGTCGACTGTCCGCGCCAAACTGGGTTCGCCCTCGGTGCAGTCGACGTTCGACCCGAACGTCTGGTTCTACGTGAACCAGGTGAAGGAGCGCGTGGCGTTCCGCAAGCCGCGCGTGACCGCCCGAAACGTCACCGCCATCGCCTTCAACAAGGAGACCGAGATGGTGGAGACGGTGAACGTCTACACCCTCAAGGACGGCAAGGTGATCGCCTACAACAACCGCGAGACGCCGACGCGCGGCCGCGAGATGACCGTGCTGGAACAGCTGCTGGGCAGCGTGGGCCGCGGCACGATGCTGCCGCAGGACGACGAGGGCGTCCCCGGCAGCCGCCCGGGCGACCGGCGCTAGGTTTCCCGCGTCCCGAAAGGACAAGGCCCCGGAGATCGCTCTCCGGGGCCTTTTTCTTTGCGCCTGAGGCGGGTCGGGCTAGCCGACCGCGCCGTGTGCCAGGATCGCCAGCAGCAGCAGGGCCACGATGTTGGTGATCTTGATCATCGGGTTCACGGCGGGACCCGCCGTGTCCTTATAGGGGTCGCCGACGGTGTCGCCGGTCACGGCGGCCTTGTGAGCCTCCGAACCCTTGCCGCCGTAGTGGCCTTCCTCGATCAGCTTCTTGGCGTTGTCCCAGGCGCCGCCACCCGAGGTCATCGAGATGGCTACGAAGAGGCCGGTCACGATGACGCCCATCAGCATGGCGCCCAGGGCCGCAAAGCCGTTCACCTTGCCGGCGATGGCGTTGATCGCGAAGAACAGGACGACCGGCGACGCCACGGGCAGCAGCGACGGGACGATCATCTCCTTGATCGCGGCCGTGGTCAGGATGCCGACGGCGCGGCCGTATTCCGGCTTCACCTCGCCGGTCATGATCCCGGGGTTCTCCTTGAACTGGCGACGCACCTCGGCGACGACCGATTCAGCGGCCCGGCCCACGGCGGTCATCGACATGCCGCCGAACAGGAAGGGCAAGAGCCCCCCGAAGAGCAGGCCGACCACGACGTAGGGGTTGGAGAGGTCGAAGGCGACCGGCCCCATGCCCTCGAAGAACGACCCCGGCAGCGCATTGGCCGCGAAGTACTTCAGGTCCTCGGTGTAGGCGGCGAAGAGCACCAGGGCGCCCAGGCCGGCCGAACCGATGGCGTAGCCCTTGGTCACAGCCTTGGTGGTGTTGCCCACGGCGTCCAGGGCGTCAGTCGTCACGCGGACTTCCGGCGGCAGGCCGGCCATTTCCGCGATGCCGCCGGCGTTGTCCGTCACCGGGCCGAAGGCGTCCAGCGCCACGATGAAGCCGGCGAGCGACAGCATCGAGGTGGTGGCGATGGCGATCCCGAAGAGGCCCGCCAGGTTGTAGGTGACGATGATGCCGGCGATGATCACCAGCGCCGGCGCCGCGGTGGATTCCAGGCTCATGGCGAGGCCCTGGATCACGTTGGTGCCGTGGCCCGAGACCGAGGCCTTGGCCACCGACTTCACCGGCCGGAAGCCCGTGCCGGTGTAGTACTCGGTGATCACCACGATCAGGGCCGTGACGACCAGGCCGGCGAGGCCGCAGTAGAACAGCTCGTTCGCCCCGAACGACTTGTCGCCCACGGTCAGGGTGGTCTTGACCAGGCTGTTGATCACCCACCAGAGCGCACCGATCGAGAGCACGCCGGTGATGATCAGGCCTTGGTAGAGCGCGCCCATGATGTTGTTGGACTTGCCCAGGCGGACGCCGAAGGTGCCGATGATCGACGTGACGATGCAGACGCCACAGATCGCCAGCGGCAGCATCATCATGTCGCCGACTTCCGGGAGGCCCCGGAAGAAGATCGCGCCCAGGACCATGGTGGCCACCGTGGTCACCGCATAGGTCTCGAACAGGTCGGCCGCCATGCCGGCGCAGTCGCCCACGTTGTCGCCCACGTTGTCGGCGATGGTGGCGGCGTTGCGCGGGTCATCCTCGGGGATGCCGGCCTCGACCTTGCCCACCATGTCGCCGCCGACGTCGGCGCCCTTGGTGAAGATGCCGCCGCCCAGACGGGCGAAGATGGAGATCAGCGAGGCGCCGAAGCCTAGGGCGACGAGGCTGTCGACGACCTCACGGCTGGTGCTCTCGAGGCCCATGCCGACGGTCAGCACATAGTAGTAGCCGGCCACGCCGATCAGGGCGAAGCCCGCGACGAGCATGCCGGTGATGGCGCCCGAGCGGAACGCGAGCGAAAGACCCTTGGCCAGGCCTTCCGACGCCGCCTGGGCGGTCCGGACGTTGGCGCGCACCGAGATCAGCATGCCCGCGAAGCCGGCGAGGCCCGACAGGATGGCGCCGATGGCGAAGCCGATGGCCGCCTTGACGCCGATCAGGACCGCGACCGCGATCAGGATCACAACGCCGACGATGGCGATGGCCGTGTACTGCTTGTTCAGATAGGCCTGCGCGCCCTCCTGGATCGCCGCGGCGATCTCCTGCATGCGCGCGTTGCCTGGTGAGGCGCGCAGAAGCGAAGCTGTCTGGAGGATGCCGTAAAGCACCGCCAGCGCTCCCGCGCCGATCACCAACAATAGAACGGAACTCATATTGTATCGCCCCTTTGCGAATTGATCGCGGAGGGTGACCGGCGGCCGCCTCTGTCGGGCGGTACGTCGGTGGCTCCCATCCCCCCGTCGCGTTTCCCCAACTTGTTCCCGGGCACGGCTATGCGCCGCCGGAAAGACCGGGGAGCCTAGTCAGGTTTTCCCGGGGCGTGCAACCGGCGACGCCGGGGAAGCCGGCGGCGGGGGTCAGGCGTCGGGCGCGTGGACGCCCAGGCGGCGGCGCGGCGCCTGCTGGGTGACCTCCACCGAGCGCACCTGGCCGGGGCCGGTGATCCGGGCGGCCTCGCGCGTCAGGGTCGACGTCAGCATGGGGACGTTGATCAGGGTCAGGTTCTTGGGGTCGGTGAAAGGCGTGCGGTGCCCGGCCCGGACCAGGGCGTCGCGGAAGTAGGGCTCCTTCTCGCGGAGCTTCGCGGCGTTGGCGGTGCTGGTCAGGTTGATGCGGACGTAGACGAAGATGTAGTTGACCAGCTGGCCCTTGCTCACGATCGGCAGGCCGACCGGCTGCAGGTCCACGTACTGGCCGACGTCGCCCTTCTTCCCCTCGCCTTCCGCCTTGCCCTCGGCGGCGTGCGCGCCCGTGGCGGCCAGGGCGAAGGCGGCGGCGATGAGGGCGCGGCGAATCATCCTTCGAGCATCCCAGCAATCGGTTGCCGCAAGGTTCATACCGTTCACTGGACGTTGCGTGGCGGGGGTCGGCGAACGGTGATAGCTTCACAACAATGACATATGGGAGGAGGACGGAGCATGTCTCCGACCCGTCGTAACGCCGCCCTCGGCCTTCTGGCCGCCAGCGCGGCCGCCCTGCCCGCGGGCCGCGCCCTCGCGCAGGACAACACCGCGGCCCCTGCCGCGCTGGAGCTGCCGGACGAGGACCATCCCGCGACCGAGCTCGACACCAGCCGCGACCGCAACGAGCACATGCTGGCGCCGGTCTCGATCAACGAGCAGGGACCGTTCAACTTCCTGCTCGACACGGGCGCCAACGTCAGCTGCGTCTCCCACCGGCTGATGGAGCGGCTGGCGCTCAAGTCGGCCGAGTCGATGCCGGTGCACACGGTCGTGGGCGTCAAGGAGCGGCCGATCGTCACCCTGGACCGGCTGCAGGTGGGACCGCGCAACCGGCGCAGCGTCCGCGCGCCGGCCCTGCCGATCAAAGGCCCGGAGGTGGACGGCATCCTGGGCGTCGACTGGCTGAAGGGCCAGCGGCTGGTGCTGGACTTCAAGAACAGCAAGCTCGAGATCACCAAGTCCCAGCAGGACCAGGCCGAGCCCGGCCGGATCGTGGTGGTGCCCGCGCGGCGCCGGCACGGCCAGCTCACCATCGTCGACGCCGACCTCAGCGG
>Ga0102590_1003305_pt1 | contig 16432 bp, 12 predicted proteins | sample AraplaMF_Col_mMF_FD_76859 | JGI IMG/M metagenome (GOLD analysis project Ga0102590, IMG submission 76859) | Arabidopsis root microbial communities from the University of North Carolina, USA - plate scrape MF_Col_mMF | ecosystem: Host-associated > Plants > Roots > Endosphere | place: USA...
CAATCGGCGTGCGCATCGCGCTGCCGACGATCTGGCAGGCGCCGGCCAGCCGGTCCGACCGGGATGCATCGTCCGCGTCGTGATCGAAGCGCCGCACGATGATGCCGGACAGGCGATCGAAGGCTTCCATCGATTGCGCGGCCGCGAGCGCGTTCCGGTTCGCCAGACGCGCGCTTTCGTCCACCCGCTCACGGGCCAGCTTGCCCTGCACGCATGCGACGAAGCTCTGGTGAAACTGATCGATCGCCGGCCAGATCTCGCCGACGGCCGGTCCTGCGCTGGAAGCGATCGCAGCACACCCCTCCTCGCCTGCCTCGACCCACAGGCCGGACGTCAAGGGCAGCGGATGGCTTCCTGCCGCGCAAGCCGTCCCTGCTCCCATCAGCCTGAGTTGACCGCGCACCACGGTCAGCCAGAGCAGGCCCCGCATCGGACCGCGGCCGCACGCGCCCGGCGGCAATGCAGCCTCGCCTTCCGGCACTTCGGCCATCTGCCACGGCGGTGCCGGTCCCGCAACGAAGCGCGCAAGCCGCTCGATCCAGCGCGTTGCCTGGGCCTCTGATGACAGCGCGGCTCTCCAACGCGCAGACGCGCGCGAGCCGTCGGTTCCGACCGCAATGAAGCTCAAGCCGCTCGCCGACGGCAGATCTGGAACGATGTCTCCGCTTTCGACCCGAAACAGATGATGTCTGCTGCCGTATCCACCGTCGCCGACATCAACGGCAAAAATATCGACATGTCCGGCGACGATCTTGAGCACGCAGCCATGGTGATCGAGCAGGATGGGGCGGCGGCTATCCAGCGCCAGCTCGATCGGCAATTCCGCCGACGCGACAAGGCTCGCACCCGACGCAATGCTTTCGACGTGACCCGTCATTCCTGCGACACCAGTCGCGCATACTCGCCGCCCAGCGCCAGCAGGGTCTCGTGCGTTCCGCGCTCGGCGACCTTGCCCTGCCGCAACACGACGATCTCGTCGCAATCCCTGATCGTGCTAAGCCGATGCGCGATGATGATGCAGGTGCAGCCGGAGCGGCGCAGATTGTCGTCGATCGCCTTCTCCGTGACCGGATCGAGCGCGGCGGTCGCCTCGTCGAGAACCACGATGGAGGGACGGCCGACCAGCGCCCGGGCGATCTCGATGCGCTGACGCTGCCCGCCGCTGAAATTCGTTCCGCCCTCGTTGACATAGGATTCGTAATTGCCGGCCCTGATGGCGATCTCGTCCTGGATCTCGCCGTCCTTCAGCGCCCGGGTCAGGTCGACATCCGCAACGGTCCGGTCCCACAGCGTGAGATTGTCGCGCACCGTTCCCTCGAACAGGAAGATGTCCTGGTCCACATAGGCGATGGAGTTTGCCAGGATGCTTGGCGGGACATCCTGGAGCGGAGCGCCGTCGACCAGGATTTCACCGGCCCACGGCTTGTTGAGCCCGCAGATCAGGCGGCCCAGAGTCGACTTTCCGCTGCCGGACGCGCCGACGAGCGCCACGCGCGATCCCGGACTGACGGCGATCGAGAGATCGGCGATCAGAGGCGGCTCGAGCAGCGAATAGCCGAACTGCACGTTCCGGAGTTCGATGCGTCCGGCGAGCTTCGCGGGGAAGCGCCGGCCCGATGCATCATCCTTCGCCGTGTCGCCGAGCGGATAGTTGTAAACGTCTTCGAGGCGGTCGAGCGCCCCTCGGATCAATTGGAATCCGCCGGCCTGGTTGACGAGCGTCGCCACCGGCTCGGAGAAGCTGGCCATCAGCGACTGGAAGGCAACGAGGCTGCCGAGCGTCAGCGATCCCTCGATGACCCGCAGACCGCCGAGGATCAGGATCGCCGTCATGGTCATTCCGGAGATCAGGGTCGGGATCATATCGAGCATGATCGAGGACGAGGCCAGGTCGCGCTCGGCATTGAGAACCTTGGCCTGAATGCCGGACCATTGCCCGAACGCCTCGTCTTCGAGGCCGCTCGCCTTGATCGTTTCGATCGACCTGACGATGCTGACGACCGCTCCCAACGACTTGCCGCGCTCCTGCGACAGTCCGCGGCTGAGATCCTCCCGACGCCGGTGTGAGAGCCGCAGGGACAGGACATTGAGCAGCGACAGGCCGATGCAGATCGCGGCCAGCCACACATCGTAGATCGCCATCGCGGCGGCAAAGAATACGACGGAGGTGAGATTGAGCACATTTGCTGCAATTCCGCCCGCCAGCAGCCGCGCGATCTGCTCGTTGGCGGCGACGCGCGTCGCGATGTCGCCGGCGTGGCGCTGGGTGAAGAACTCCATCGGCAACGCCATCACCCGCCAGAGAAACCGGCTGATCATCACCACCGAGAGTTTGGTCTGCAATCTCAGCAGCAGCGATTGCTGCAGCAGCGTCAGAATCGTGCGGATCAAAGCGGTGATGGCCATGCCAACCAGCAGCGGCCGCAGCCACCCCGTCAGATGCTGGATCAGGATGTCGTCGATGAAGATCTTCGAGAAGCTCGCGGCGACGAGGCCGGGAATGACCATGACGAAGCTGAGCAAGACAAGCAATCCGACCGCTGCCTTCGAGCCGCGCAGCTCGCGGACCAGCAGGCGCAGCCCGCCGGGCTTGCTGCCTTGCGGAACGAATCCGGCGTCCGGCTCCATGGTGAGCACGACGCCGGTAAAGCTCCTGTCGAGCTCGTCGATGCCGATACGGCGCCGCCCGAAGGCGGGGTCGTTGATGTAAGCGTACTTCTCCTCGATCCCGTCGAGGACGACGAAATGGTTGAAGTTCCAGTGAATGATGCATGGTGTCGGCGCCGAGCGCAGCGTCGCGAGCTCCTGCCGGAATCCCTTGGCGGACAGGCCGAAGCGCCGCGCCGCCCTGACGACGTTGCTCGCCTTGCTGCCGTCGCGCGAGACGCCGCATTCGACGCGCAATTGTTCGAGCGGCACCCACCGGCCATGGAACGCCAGCACCATGGCGAGGCAGGCCGCGCCGCATTCCGCCGCTTCCATCTGCAGAATCGTCGGCGTCTTCTTGATTCCAGAGATCGGTGAAGCCTGACTATCCATCGACCCCGGTCAGCTTCCTGAGGAGGGGGACGACGAGATCCAGCGGGCGCCGGTTCCGGGTGGTGATTTCGGCCTGGGCCAGCGTGCCGCTGGTGAGATGAACCTGCGGCCCTTTTCCGACCGCCCATCGATACCCGCTCACCGTCGACGCATCGGGATTCAGCGACACGGCGACCGCGTACGGCGCGCCGTCATGCGAGAACACCTTGACGAGCTGATCGTTGTGGAGGACGGCTGTCATGCCCTGGGGAGTCACGGGAAATTCGGAGACGCTCGAGACGACCCCGATCATCGTGCCGAATTCCTCGCGCTTGACGGTGCTCGGCGCAACGCGCACCTCAAAGCCCGGCTTGACGCTCTTGCCCTGATCCGCGGGGATATAGACCACCGCCTCGAGCTTGGCGCCCTCGTCCTCGATCAGGACCACCGGCGTGCCGACGCCAAGGACCGAGCCGGTCGATGTCTTGATCTCCAGCACGCGTCCTGCAATCGGGCTCAAGACCTGCGAATTGCGCCCCAGTGTTCCCGCCAGCGCCTGCATTTCCCGGCGCGCATTGTTGGCGGCGAACTCGGCCTGCTGCAATTCGCGCGCGCGCTGGGTTTCGAGGTCGGTCTTCTGCGCATGAAGCTTGAGGATCTCGTTCTGCGAATCCGTCCGCCGCTGCTGGGCTTCGGTCAATTCGAGGCGGCGGTCCTCCAGCGTCTTGCGCGTGGTCAAGCCCTTTGCCATCAGCTGCTCGAGGTTCTTCACGTCGATATCGAGCGACTGAACGCGCTGGCTAGTTGCCTCGATCACCTTGTTGAAGGCGGCCTCCAGCTTCTCGAAATTGGAGGCCTTGACGGCAAGCTCGGCCGCGACCTTCGCGGCCATGTCGTCGTGCTCGCGCTGACGCTCCTTGTAGGTTTCCGCGGCGTTGCCGTATTTCTGCTCGATCTCCGTTTGCGAGATCTGCGCGATCACCTGCCCGCGCTCGACATGGTCGCCGACCGACACGCCGAGCGACGCGAGCCGTCCTTCCGCGGCGGAGACCGCATCGACGACGCGACCGCTGCCGACCAGGATTCCCTGCCCCGACACGCGCGACGGAATCCGGCCGAAGATGCCCCAGACGATCGCCGCGATCAGCGCAGCCGTGACGACGGCGGCGAAGATCCAGTCGGCCGGCCTGGTGATCGCGACGAGATGATCGAGTTCGTCGGGCGATGCCGCACGCTGCAACGCGCTGGCGCGGAAAATCTGTTCGGCACCGCTCGTCACAGTTCACTCCCCTGTCGCGATCCGAGAATGCGATTGAGCGATCCGCCCGGCGGCGTTAAGCTTGCGACGAGACCGGATCGAACCTGTCGAGGCGGAAGAGATCGGACGCAGCTGATGAGATGGCAAACGGATCGCATCACACCTGTCGCAACGGCACGCGTGCTCGCCACACGGTGCGCATGGCGATGCCTTGGCGTTCTGCTCGCCACCAATGTGTGCGTGAACGCGGGCCTGGCCGGCATTCTCAGCCAGGCCGATTTGAAGAAGGTCGAGGATCTCCGGCCGATGTTCGCGGGCCTGATGGGCGATCTGGTCCAGACCGCGAAGCGGCCCGACATCACCGCCGTCGATGCAGATTGCGTCAAGTCCACGATGCAGAACCTTGTCGAGATTTCGCAAGAGCTGTCCAGTTACGAGTATCTGATCACGATCGAGAAGGAGCTGACCAACGTCGGCGAAAACGACCCGACCCGCGATGTGGTGAGATTTGCCATCGATCAGTCGACCAGTATCCTTGCAAGCCAGCGTAAGAAGATTGCGCAGCTTCCCGATCAATGTACGAGATCCGCGCTGGCGCTGACCAAGTCCCAACAGGCGCTTCAAGTCGTGGACACGACGGCCGGGATTCTTGGTTCTATTCGCTCCCGGCTTTGAGCCGCCCGACCGCCGCGCGCGACGACGGAATGGAGACCGCCGATGGCGGTGACGGCTGACAGGCGTGTCGCATAGGGTCGGACCTTGCCGGATCGTGAGCTGAAAGAGGTCATCCGATCGGACGATGCGCTGCGAATTATTGACTGGCCTGTCCGGCGAAATATTCCATGACAGGCTCAATTGCGCGGTGACCGTCGTCACACTGGGCGGACGCACATCCTTCAATTGAATATCCCGGGCCGAAGGCCCGGGATGCGCAAGTTGAACAGCTGTGGACCAGGATGGCCGTCAGGACATTCTGCGCGGCACGGTCGGACCCGGGCCGGGGCCCGTCGGGGGATGCGTAATCACCTTGATGATGGCTTCCGCGACTTTCAGCCCATCGTGCTTGAGCCAGTCCCAGGCCGAGGACGCTTCGTGCTTGATCCAGCCCCACAGTCCGCCACCAGCGACCGAGTCGAGTTCTTCAAGCGACAGTTCGCAACTTGCAAGGTCGTTGTTCTCAGGAACGCTCATCGTCGTGTCTCCCGTTGACGCTGCGAGTCCATCCCGCAACCACGGGCAACATGTCGGCGCGCGGCCGGAGCTGCTGTGATCCCGGTCACCCGGTCGTCATGGGCGGTGTCTTGTCGCTGCGATCCGAAAGATCTCACGGGGCTATTGTGGCGGCAGGGTCATTCGTCTGTCTGGTTGCCGAAAATATGTCCCACAGCGCGATGAACATGGCCGCGATCACCGGGCCGATGACGAAGCCGTTCAGACCGAACGCTTCGATCCCGCCAAGGGTGGAAAAGAACACCACATAATCGGGCATCTTGGTGTCCTGGCCGACGAGCATCGGCCGCAGGAAATTGTCCACCAGGCCAATGACGAAGGCGCCATAGGCGATCAGGACGATTCCCTGCCAGGTGGCGCCGGTTGCGAGAAGATAGATTGCCACCGGCATCCAGACCAAGCCGGATCCTATCGCCGGAAGCAGAGAGAGGACGGCCATCAAGACGGCCCAAAGCAGTGAGGCGTTGATGCCCAGGAACCAGAACATCACGCCGCCGAGAGCACCTTGCAGAAGCGCGATGAGCAGGTTTCCCTTCACTGTCGCGCGGATGACAATGGTGAACTTGAGCAGGAGAGCATTCAGTTGTTCGGAGCGCAGCGGTATTGCACTTCGCACCCGCTTCGACAGGGTGGTGTGGTCCCGAAACAGGAAGAACAGCAAGTACAGCATCGCAAAGAGGTCGACAAAGAATCCGAACGTGCTTTGGCCGATGTCGAGCGCCTGCGCGGCAATGAACTGGCTTCCCTTCAAGAGGGCAGCGGAGAATTTCTCCTGGACCCCGCCCAGGCTCGCGAGGCCGAAGCGGTCGAGCAGACCGGTGATCCAGAGGGGAAGTGCGTCGACGATCTGTTGAAACGACCGAACGAGATCCAATTCCCCGGACTGAATGCGCCCATACACGGCGGATGCCTCCCGGGCGAGCGCCGCGCCGACCAACGCCAATGGCAGAATGACCATCGTCACAACGATCATCACCGTTGCAATCGCAGCCAGGCTTCGCCTCTGCCGGAAGATGTCCGCGAGTCTCCGGTAGAGCGGCGCAAATACGACCGCCGCGACGACGCCCCAGAGAATCGCGCCGTAGAATGGCCAGAGAACCCATCCGAACGCCACTGAGACCGCGACGATCAAGCCGAGGAAAACTCTGTCTTCGAAGGTGCTCATATCGGCTTCCCGCTGTCCAAGTGTATGACACTAAGGCCGCTTTTGCGGCGATCTCAAGAGGAGGGACGCTCGGCACGAGACTGGTAGCACTTAAGCGCTGGTTTGCGCCGGATCGCAACGGTGGCTGATTTCCGTGGAACGGGTCCCGGTTGGCGGCCGGGACAGGCAGATGCCCCATGAGACGACTGGACGCGCTGGATTGCGCTGGATCAACCCGCGCAGCACGCGCGATGCCACAAGCGGGGCACCGCTGGATTGGCGCTTCTGAGCGTGACATCGTCCGAGCTGCCAACGACCGCTGCAGAACCCAGGGCGACTATCTCGCTGAGGAGAACTTTGAATGTCTGCCCTTCCTGCGCCAGCACAAGAGGCCTCACCACGCCTTGTCCGGGCGCTGACACTGCCACACGCGGTTCTGTACGGGATGGGCGTCACCATCGGAGCCGGCATCTACGTTCTCGTCGGCATTGCTGCCGGACGCAGTGGCATGCACGCGCCTCTTGCCTTCGTTGGCGCAGCCCTCGTCATGGCCTTTAGCGCGGCATCATTTGCGGAATTGGGTACGCGCATGCCGGTGAGCGCCAGCGAGGCGGCTTATGTACAGGCTGCATTCAAGCGCGACTGGCTCAGTTTGGCCGTCGGGCTTCTCGTGGTCGCGACCGCATCGGTATCGGCCGCCACGATCAGCGTTGGCAGTTCAGGTTATATTGCGGTCTTTGTCTCTGCACCGGCGTCCTGGATCATTGGTGCGGTTGTCCTGGCGATGGGCGGCCTGGCATGCCTCGCTACTGTCCAATCGGTCACTTTCGCGGGTGCCATGACGCTTGTCGAAGTCGGCGGCCTGGTGCTGATCATTGTTGCCGGCCTCGGCCACGGCACCGACGTTGTCACCCGCCTTCCAGAGCTCTGGCCTTCGGTCGGTGATGCCGCAGCCTGGACCGGAATCGCCGGGACGTCACTCATCGCGGTATTTGCCTTCATCGGGTTCGAGCATGTCGTCAACGTTGCAGAAGAGCTGAAGGATCCCAGTCGGACCTTGCCCCGCGCGCTGTTCCTGACCCTGGGTCTGACCGCCCTCATCTACGCCATGGTCGTATGGATCGCCGTGACGGCAGTGCCTCCACAGGAACTCTCGCAGTCCTCAGCGCCCCTTGCTCTCGTCTTCGAACGTCTCACCGGCATGCCGCTCATCACCATGAGTGCAATTGCCGTGGTGGCGACACTCAACGGCATCATTGTTCATATGATCATGATTGGCCGGGTGATCTACGGTCTTGCCGATCAGGGCAACCTGCCGAGGGTCCTCGCAAGACTGAACCCGGTCACGCACACGCCTCTTCTGGCGACCGCGATTGGCGTCGCGGCTATCTTATCGCTCGCGCTGGCGGTTCCTCTTGCGGGCCTTGCGGATCTGACGGCGCGCTTCACGCTCGTGGTCTTCGCCACCATCAATCTCGCGCTCATCAAGATCAAAAGCGGCAACGACGTGCCGCCGCTGGGGGCATTCATCTGCCCGCGCTGGGTGCCGTTCGCGGGCCTGATCTCCAGTCTTCTGCTTCTTGCGCTCGATCTCATCATTCGATGATGCCATCGAAGGGCCTGGTCCAGCGTGTCGCAGAGCTGTGCAGCCAGCCAGATCGGTTTTGCACGCAATTTCAGCGGAAGCGGAGCTCCTGGCTGGGGCGGGAGGGATCGAACCTCCGAATGGCGGAATCAAAATCCGCTGCCTTACCGCTTGGCTACGCCCCAACAGGCGACGAACGGAACGGGGCGGAAGAACCGGCACCCGCGGATTCCCTTCAGTCGCAGCCGGTCTATAGGGAGCGGCGCGGCATTTCAACCGCCCGGAGGGGCAAAATACCACCGGGCGGGGCCGACTCCCGCCACACTCTATTATAGTCCCGGCCCTGGCCCGTTCCCGCCCATTGAGACCTCCGCCGTTTCATGGGAATACGGCGCCAATATCCGTCCCCGGGAGTGAGTCATGACCTACCGCGCGCCGATTTCTGACATGCTGCTGTCGCTCAACCATGGTGCCGGCCTCAAGGCCGCCGTGGAGGCCGGCCATTACGGCGATTTCGACGCCGACATCGCGGCCGCCGTGCTGGAGGAAGCCGGCAAGTTCGCGACCGACGTCCTGGCCCCGCTCAACAAGGTCGGCGACCAGCACGGCATCAAGCTCGATGCCGGCAAGGTCACGACCGCGCCGGGCTGGCCCGATGCCTACAAGCGCTGGACCGAGGGCGGCTGGAACGCGGTGTCGGGCCCGGAGGATTTCGGCGGCCAGGGCCTGCCGATCGCGATCAACGCCGCCTGCACCGAGATCTGGAGCGCCGCCAACGTCGCCTTCGGTCTCTGCCCGCTGCTGACGGCCTCGGCGATCGAGGCGCTCGATGCACATGGCAGCGACGAACTGAAGAAGATCTATCTCGAAAAGCTCGTCTCCGGCGAATGGACCGGCACGATGCAGCTGACCGAGCCGCAGGCCGGCTCCGACGTCGGCGCGCTGCGCACCCGCGCCGACAAGCAGGCCGACGGCACCTATCGCATCAAGGGGACGAAGATCTTCATCACCTATGGCGAGCACGACATGACCGACAACATCGTGCATTTCGTGCTGGCGCGCCTGCCCGACGCGCCCGCCGGCACCAAGGGGATCTCGCTGTTCCTGGTGCCGAAGTTCATGGTCAATGAAGACGGCTCGCTGGGGCAGCGCAACGACATCTTCGCCAGCGGCGTAGAGCACAAGCTCGGCATGCATGCCTCGCCGACCTGCACCATGACCATGGGCGATCATGGCGGCGCGGTCGGCTTCCTGATCGGCGAAGAGAACCAGGGCATGCGCTGCATGTTCACGATGATGAATCAGGCCCGGCTCGGCGTCGGCCTCGAAGGCGTCGGCGTCGCCGATCGCGCCTATCAGCAGGCGCTGTCTTATGCGCAGGAGCGCAAGCAGGGCCGCGCAATCGGCAAGAAGGGCGAGGGCTCGGATGCGATCTTCGTGCATCCCGACGTCAAGCGTATGCTGATGCGGATGCGGGCGCAGACCGCGGCCGCGCGCACCATCTGTTATGCGACCGCGGTTGCGCTCGACGTCTCGACCCGCGCCAAGGATCCGAAGGTCAGGGCCGACGCCGCCGCGCGCGCGGCGCTGCTGACGCCGATGGCCAAGGGTTATTCCACCGATATCGGCAACGAGGTCGCCTATCTCGGCGTGCAGGTGCATGGCGGCATGGGCTTCATCGAGGAGACAGGCGCCGCGCAGCATTACCGCGATGCGCGCATCACCGCGATCTACGAGGGCACCAACGGCATCCAGGCGATCGACCTCGTCACCCGCAAGCTGGCGGCCAATGGCGGCGCAGCGGTGTGGGCGCTGCTCGACGAGCTCTCGGCCACCGTCAAGCAGGTCGAGGCCTCCAACGATCCCTCCTTCGGCACCACGGGGACAAAGCTGCGCGAGGCGCTCGAGGCCCTGACGCGCACCAGCAAATGGCTGCTGGAGCGCGTTGCATCCGCGCCGAACGACGCGCTCGCCGGCGCGACGCCGTATCTGCAGCAGTTCGGCGCGACGCTCGGCGGCTGCATGCTGGCCTCCGAGGCGCTTGCGGCGAAGGCCGACGGCAATGCGGACGCCGCGCGCTACGTCTCGCTCGCGCGATTCTTCGCCGAGAACATCACGGTGCAGGCCGGCGCGCTGGAGCGTACCGTGACGGAGAGCGCGGAATCGGTCGCGGCGGCGGATGCGGTGTTGCTGGGGTGAGCCGCCGAATGTGTCCCGGACGCGCTGCAACGCATAGCGTTGCTGCGCAGAGCCGGGACCCATTCCAAAGTGGCGATCGCGGCGACATGGGCCCCGGCTCTGCAGCGCACCGCTGAAGTAGCGCTGCGCTGCGTCCGGGGCACGTGGACGCATAATCCATCCGGACTACAACGCGGCGAGCTTCGTCCTTGCTCCCGGCCGCCACAGCACGATCCCCGCAGCCACGAGATCGAGCGCCACGCACATCGCGAACGCCATCGTGTAGCTGCCGGTGAAGCTCCGCACGAGGCCGACGATGCCGGGGCCGAAGGCGCTGACGATGCCGCTGATCGACGTGCCCAATCCCATCGCCGCGGCGAAGGCGGCAGAACCGATCTCGCGCTGGATGATCAAGGGCGGGAACGTGATCATGTTGCCGATCGAAAAGCCGTAGACGGCGCAGCACACCAGCAGCACCGCAGGACTCGTGCTTTGGAGAAGCACGAACAGCGCCGCCGCCTGGCTCGTCATCGACGCCGAGCAGGCCAGCCGCGGATCCAGCCTGTCGACGAACAGGCCGAGCGACAGGCGGCCGACCACCGCCATCGCCGCCATAATGGTGACGGCAAGGCCAGCGCTGGCACGCCCGATCAGCGGCTCCAGGAATGTCACCTGGTGGATGATGAATCCCATCTGCGCCAGCAGCGCGATCGCGATCGGCAGCACCATGGTCCAGAACGCGGCGCTGGCGAGCAGCGTCTTGCGGGAATGAGCCGGTGCGGCCGCGGCCCCGCCGGGGCGCCCGCCCGTTGTCCGAAAGCTCTCGGCCGGCCAACCGATGAACCCAACCACCACCGGCAGCACCAGCACCACCATCACGATCGTAGCCACCAGCATGGCCGAGCGGAAGCCGATGCTGCCGGTCAGCGACAGCAGCAGCGGGACGAGGACGATGCCGCCGCAGGTCGCGCCGTTGAAGGCGAGGCTGAGCGCCAGCCCGCGGCGCCGTTCGAACCAGGAGTTCAGCACGGTCGCGATCACCACGGTCCCCATGCCGGTCCACCCGACTGACATCAGCGCATAGGCCAGATAGAGCTGCCAGGGCGTCTGCATCAGCGCCAGCAGCACGGTCGAAGCGCCGAGCGCCGCCAGGCCGCACAGGATCAACGACCGCAGCCCGATGCGGGCCAGCAGATCGTCGGTGAAGATGACGAGGACGGCGGTGAGCAGAAACGAGAAGGTGCTGGCCGCGGAGACCAGAGTGCCCGGCCAGCCATGGGCGCGCTGAAGCTCGGCGAGATAGACCCCCTGCCCGTAGAGGCCGAAGCCGAACATGAAGAAGGCCATCAGAAAGCAGGCCAGCACGACCCGCCAGCCGCGGTAGTGCAGCGAGGATTCGTCAACGTCCGTTGCGGCAATCATCGATCGAGCAATCGGCCAAAGGAAACGGCATCGGGCAATCGTGCCCCACAACCACCGGTTTTTCAAATGAAACATTGTAGCCATTTGTTGCAGTACGTAATTGCATGTGGAAATGGTGCGGCCGGCGGGATCCGAAGGTACGGTTCCCAGGCGTCATGCGCCGGGGGCCGAACTCGAAAAGGTCGCCTGGGCGGATTGGCACGTCTGCAAGATCATGTAGGCTGACGCTTGCGGGACTCGCCAAATGCTTGGCGTCGCGGCGACCGCAGGGGGCTACATGCCGAACGGCAACATCATCGTCACCGAGGAGCGCGGAACGCGCGTCATCACCCTGCGCCGCCCTGGCAAGAAGAACGCGATCACGCAGGACATGTATCGCGAGATGAGCCGCGCGATCGACACCGCGCAGAACAATCCCGACATCCGCTGCATGATCGTCACCGGCGGCTCCGGAGTGTTCACCGCCGGCGACGACATCGACGATTTTCTCAAGGCCGACGCCTCGCGCCCGGAGACCCTGTCGGACGGCGCGAAATTCCTCTATTCGCTGGCCCTCAACGTCAAGCCGATCATCGCCGCCGTGGACGGCGCGTCGATCGGCATCGGCACGGTGATGCTATTCCACTGCGACTACGTGCTCGCCTCAAACGCCGCGACCTTCTCCGCGCCCTATATCCATCTCGGGCTCGTGCCGGTCGGCGCGGCCAGCCTCCTGGTGCCGAATACGATGGGGTATCAGCGCGCCTTTGCGATGCTGGTGATGGGGCGGACCTTCACCGCGGCGGAGGCGCATCATGCCGGCTTCGTCAACACCGTGGTCTCGCCGGGTCATACCGAAGTCGAGGCGCGCAAGGTGGCGCGCGAGATCTGCCGGCTGCCCGCCGAGGCGGTCGCGACCTCGCGCAAATTGCTGCGCGCCCCGCCCGAAGAGCTCACCCGCCGCATCGACCAGGAAGCCCATCTGTTCGGCGAACGGCTGAAATCGGATGACGCGATTGCCGCGTTCAACGCGTTCGCGAGCCGGAAGAAGCGGTAGGGGTCGGCACCCGGCCGACCGCCGTCATTCGGGCTTGCGACGTCGTCGCGTCCCGGAATGACGGCGAGAACTTTCGTGAAATCTTCGCCTGGAACGACTAATCTGGTTCCATGCGATACGCCTTTCAATCGATCCTTGCCGCACTCGCGCTGACCTCCGCTCTCCCCGCCTCGGCCCAGACCGCCGCGCCCGTGGAGCTGCGCATGCTCGCGATCAACGATTTCCACGGCAATCTACGGCCGCCGCCCGGCGGCATCCGCATCAATGATCCCGAGGACAAGACCGGGAAGGTGATGGTGGCCGCCGGCGGCGCCGAATACATGGCGACGCTGGTGAAGCAGCTACGCGAGGGGCACAAGAACACGATCTTCGTCGCCGCCGGCGATTTGATCGGCGCGAGTCCGTTCCTGTCGGCGATGTTTCACGACGAGCCGTCGATCGAATCGCTGTCGATGATGGGGCTTGCGATCACCTCGGTCGGCAATCACGAATTCGACGAAGGCAAGACCGAGCTGTTGCGGATGCAGAACGGCGGCTGCCATCCCGTCGACGGCTGCCAGGGACCGCGTCCGTTCACGGGCGCCAAATTCCATTATCTCGCCGCCTCTACCGTGGAGACCGCGACCGGCAAGAGCGTGCTGCCACCCTATGAGATCAGGGAGTTCGAGGGCATCCCCGTCGCCTTCATCGGACTGACCTTGAAGGAGACCGCGGGCATCGTCTCGCCATCCGGCATTGCCGGGCTCGAATTCCGCGACGAAGCCGAGACGGTGAACGCACTCGTGCCGCAGTTGAAGGCGCGCGGAGTCGAGGCGATCGTGGTGCTGATCCACCAGGGCGGCGAGCCCTCGGGCGACTACAATGAATGCCCCGCGATCACGGGCCCGATCGTCGATATCGTCAGGAAATTCGACCGCGCCGTCGACGTCGTCGTCAGCGGCCATACCCACCGCGCCTATATCTGCAATATCGACGGGCGGCTCGTCACCAGCGGCGACAAATACGGTACGCTGGTCACCGCGATCGACCTCACGCTCGATCCGGCAACGCGCGATATCGTCAAAGCCAGGGCCGAGAACGTCATCGTCGCCAATGCCTCGCTGGCCAAGGATCCCGAGCAGACTGCATTGATCGACGCCTACGACAAGCTCTCGGCCCCCATCGCCAACCGCCCGGCGGGATCGGTAACGCAGACGCTGTCGCGCGTTCCGAACGAGGCCGGCGAGAGCGCGCTCGGCGACGTCATCGCCGACGCGCAGCTCGCCGCGACCAGGGCGGCCCAGGATGGCAGCGCTGTCATCGCGCTCACCAATCCCGGCGGCATCCGCACCGACATCGTCCCGAAGGAGAACGGCGCGGTGTCGTTCGGCGAGTTGTTCGCGAGCCAGCCGTTCCGCAACCGCCTCGTCACCATGACGCTGACCGGCAGCCAGCTCAAGGACATGCTGGAGCAGCAATGGCTCGATCCGAAGCGTCCGCGAATCCTCCAGGTCTCGAACGGATTCAGCTATACCTGGGACGCAACAAAGCCATTCGGCGAGCGCGTCATGATTGAAAAGATGACGCTGAACGGCCGGCCCATCGAGCCTGGAAGCGGCTACCGCGTCACCCTCAACGATTACCTCGCCGTCGGCGGCGACGGCTTCACCGTCGCCAAACAGGGGACAGCGGCGCAATATGGCAGCTACGATGCGGATGCCCTGTTCGCGTTCTTCAGGGCGCACGGGCCGATCGGGCCGCTGCCGCTGAGCCGCATCCTGCGCGTGAATTGATCCGGATCAAACGGACCGGAACGGGACCACCCTTTGCCATTTTCGGCCAAACGCCTAGATTGGGTTTTGCATTGCGTTTTGGCGCCGGATGCGCCAAGCGACGTCGAGAGCCCGTATCCCGTGAGGCCGACCTGATGAGCACGCTTCTCCTCTCCCACAAGGCCTGCCTCGACCACGACACGCCCCCGGGTCATCCTGAAAGGCCCGACCGCCTGCGCGCGGTGGAGGAAGCGCTGTCCCACGAGCGCTTCCAGTTCCTGGTGCGCGACCAGGCGCCGGAAGGCGATCTCGATCTCGTCACGCTCTGCCACAACGAGCATTACGTCACCGAGCTGCGCCACATGGCACCGACCAGCGGCCTGATCTATATCGACGGCGACACCTCGATGTCGCCAGGCACGTGGGAAGCGGTGATGCGCGGCGTCGGCGGCGCGGTGGCCGCAACCGAAGCCGTGATGAATGGCGAGCACCGCAACGCCTTCGTCGCCGTGCGCCCGCCCGGACATCATGCCGAGATCGGCAAGCCGATGGGCTTCTGCTTCTTCGACAATGTCGCGATCGCCGCGCGCCACGCCCAGCGCAAATACGGGATCACGCGCGCGGCCATCGTCGATTTCGACGTGCATCACGGCAACGGCACGCAGGACATCTTCTGGTCGGACCCGACCGTGATGTATTGCTCGACGCACCAGATGCCGCTGTTTCCGGGCACCGGCGCGAAGGGCGAGCGCGGCGACCACGACACCATCGTCAACGCGCCGCTCGCCTCCGAGGACGGCGGCCCCGAATTCCGCTCCGCGTTCGAGAATCTGATCCTACCGCAACTGACGAAGTTCAGCCCGGAGCTGATCATCATCTCCGCCGGCTTCGACGCGCATTACCGCGATCCGCTGGCCTCGCTGAACCTGCGCGCGGAGGATTACACCTGGGTCACGCGCAAGCTGATGGACCTCGCCGACAAGACCGCAGGCAGCCGCATTGTTTCGGTGCTCGAGGGCGGCTATGACCTGCAAGGACTGAAAGAATCTGTTACGGCGCATGTCGGCGCCCTGATGGGCGCTTGACGCACCCGCCACATTAAGCCCGCAAAACTCGGCTTCTCTTCAGGTGAAGCGAATCGGGCAATCGGAAACGGATATGGCCGAAAATACCCAAGTCGACGTCTCCAGGCTCACCTTCGAGCGCGCGATCGAGGAGCTCGAAACGATCGTGAAGCGGCTCGAGGACGGCAAGGTGCCGCTCGAGGAATCCGTGACGATCTACGAGCGCGGCGAGGCGCTGAAGCGCCGCTGTGAGGAGCTGCTGCGCCAGGCGGAAGCGCGCGTCGACAAGATCACCACCGATGCCAGCGGCCAAGCCACCGGCACCGCGCCACTCGACGTGCAGTAACGACCTCCACCGAGCCGCCCATTTCAAGCGGTGGCCGCCAGCTTTTTTTCATGATTGCACGGGTTCCGCCGGCGAAACCCCCGTGGGGGCTCAGGTCTGACGCGGTCACGATTGGTGTCTCCAGGCATTCCCGCTCTCTAAATCCGTCCAAAAGAGCCTCGATCTCGCCCAAAACCTGCGAAGGAACCGGGCAAAGCCGGAACCTCCCGCAAGGCGCCCCAGTTAACCAACCTGGCCCGCGGGTTGCACGTGCATGCCGGTAGTCAGCCCAGTGGGTTGGCTTTGGCCCAAGCTTTGGTGTAAAGCTGCGCGGAGTGTGGCTTTTTGCAAGCCTTGCGTGGGCACCGATTACCGACGACAAGCGCTTCAAACTGCTGATGAAATTGGCTGGGACGGACGA
>Ga0102590_1003306_pt1 | contig 16423 bp, 14 predicted proteins | sample AraplaMF_Col_mMF_FD_76859 | JGI IMG/M metagenome (GOLD analysis project Ga0102590, IMG submission 76859) | Arabidopsis root microbial communities from the University of North Carolina, USA - plate scrape MF_Col_mMF | ecosystem: Host-associated > Plants > Roots > Endosphere | place: USA...
GCGATGACCTTGGCGGGCTCGACGCCCGCGCGCCGGACGACCCGGCGAAATTTCGCGGGCTTGCCGAACAGCGACGCCGAGCAATCGAAATGCGAGAACAGCGCGGCGGCCTCGCCAAGCTTCTCGCGCGCATTGGTCTCGCTGTCGGATGTTACCAACGCAAGCTGCACGCCGCTCTCGGCCAGAGTCCGCAGCATCGCCTCGACGCCGGCAAACAACGAAATCTCTGCCGCCGCCTCCGCCTTCAGCCGCCGCGCATGCCGCGCGATCGCCGGCAGCTTCCACAACGGCACCTCGAGCCGGCTGAGGATCTCCCGCGTCGAAGCATGCCGCAACTCCTCGACATCCTCATCCCGCACACGGCGAAAGCCGAAGTGATCGGCGATGTCGTTGATGGTCCGCAGGAACCACGGAAAGCTGTCGGCCAGCGTGCCGTCGAGATCGAAGATGGCGAGGGAGTAGGGAGGGGGCATCGGGAGAACCAACGACCGAACGTCAGGAGCAGGCGAACGCTGTCGGGTTCATCTCCTTATGATGTCCAAACGCCGTCCTCGGTCCACCCGAGTTCCGCGAACTCGGCGGCCCGAAGTGGCGCCTCTCCCTCCGCAAAGAATTCGTCAAGCTGAGGCGGCGCGGCGCTTGTTCCGGAGAGCATGGCGTGCGCCTGCCCGCGATGATGGATCTGGTGCTGGAAGAGATGCATCAGCAGCCGGTCGCGGCGCTCGATCTGGATGTGACTATCGCGATTGATCCGCACAGCCCCGTTGAGCAGCTCGGGCGTCAGCGCATCGCAGACGGCGATCAACCGCCTGTCGATTGCGGCTTGAGCTGGCTTCAACTCGGCGAGCGATGGGTACGGCACTTCGTTCTTCCAGGCGGCAGGTCCGAGGCTGCCGCCCTCCAGCGCGTCGACGTAGAAGAGATCAATGACGTAGATGTGGTTCAGCGTCCTTTGCAGGCTCGGAAAGAAGCCAGACCGCTCGGCTTCAAAATCCGCCTTGCCTAGTGCAGCGCAGGCCGTGAGCAGCCGATGGTTTGCCCAGGCATTGTTGTGGGCGAAGGCGCGGTACGTTTGCACAAAGCCGGCGGACAAGCTGAATCTCCCTTGGACCGATGCATCGGCAGAGTTTGGTCGGTTGGCCTCACTCCGCCGCCTCGCTCGTCCTCCCGCGCTTCGGCTTCCGTGCCTTCTTCAGCACCGGCGCCAGAAACTTCCCCGTATAGCTCCGCGGCGCTTTCGCAATGTCTTCCGGCGGACCCCAGGCGACGATCTCGCCGCCGCCGTCGCCGCCTTCGGGGCCGAGGTCGATGACCCAGTCGGCGGTCTTGATGACTTCGAGATTGTGCTCGATGACGACGACCGTGTTGCCCTGTGCGACCAGCTCGTGCAGCACCTCCAGGAGCTTCTTGACGTCGTGGAAGTGCAGGCCGGTGGTGGGCTCGTCCAGGATGTAGAGCGTGCGGCCGGTGGCGCGCTTGGACAACTCCTTGGCCAGCTTGACGCGCTGGGCTTCGCCGCCTGACAGCGTGGTCGCCTGCTGGCCGACATGGATGTAGTCGAGGCCGACGCGGTGCAAGGTCTGGAAGGTCTCGCGCACGCGCGGCACCGCCTTGAAGAACTCGGCGGCTTCTTCGACGGTCATGTCGAGCACGTCGGCGATGCTCTTGCCCTTGAACAGGACCTCCAAGGTCTCGCGGTTGTAGCGCTTGCCCTTGCAGACGTCGCAGGTGACGTAGACGTCGGGCAAAAAGTGCATCTCGATCTTGATGACGCCGTCGCCTTGGCAGGCCTCGCAGCGGCCGCCCTTGACGTTGAAGGAGAAGCGGCCAGGCTCGTAGCCGCGCGCCTTGGACTCCGGCAGACCGGCGAACCATTCGCGGATCGGCGTGAAGGCGCCGGTGTAGGTCGCGGGGTTGGAGCGCGGGGTGCGGCCGATCGGCGACTGGTCGATGTCGATGATCTTGTCGATGTGCTCGAGGCCCTCGATGCGGTCGTGGGGCGCGGCACCCTCGCTGGCGTTGTTCAGCTTGCGGGCGATGGCCTTGTAGAGCGTGTCGATCAGCAGCGTCGACTTGCCGCCGCCGGAGACGCCGGTCACGGCGGTGAACAGGCCGAGCGGAATCTCGGCCGTGACATTCTTGAGATTATTGCCGCGCGCGTTCACCACCTTGATGGTGCGGCGATGATTGGGCGGGCGTCGCTCGGGCACCTCGACCTCGAGCTCGCCGGTGAGGTACTTGCCGGTTAGCGATTTCGGGTTGCGCATGATCTCGGCCGGCGTGCCCTCGGCGATGATGCTGCCGCCATGCATGCCGGCGCCGGGGCCGATGTCGAGCACGTGGTCGGCGAGCAGGATGGCATCCTCGTCATGCTCGACCACGATCACGGTGTTGCCGAGGTCGCGCAGCCGCTTCAGCGTGTCGAGCAGGCGCGCGTTGTCGCGCTGGTGCAGGCCGATCGAGGGCTCGTCCAGCACGTAGAGCACGCCTGTCAGCCCCGAGCCGATCTGCGAGGCCAGGCGGATGCGCTGGCTCTCGCCGCCGGACAGCGTGCCGGAGGAGCGAGACAGCGTGAGGTAGTTGAGGCCGACGTCGAGCAGGAAGGTGAGGCGCTCGCGGATCTCCTTGAGGATGCGTCCGGCGATCTCGTTCTGCTGCGTGTTCAGAGCCTCCGGCACGGTCTCGAACCAGGCGCCGGCGCCCTTGACCGACAGCTCCGAGATCTCGCCGATGTGCTTGCCGCCGATCTTGACGCAGAGCGCCTCGGGCTTCAGGCGGAAGCCGCTACATGCCCCGCAGGGCACGTCGTGGAAATATTTCGAGAGTTCCTCGCGGGCCCATTCGCTCTCGGTCTCGCGATAGCGGCGGTTGATGTTGGTGATGACGCCCTCGAACGGCTTCTTGGTGTCGTAGGAGCGCACCCCGTCCTCGTAGGAGAACTTGATCTCGTCCTCGCCGGAGCCATGGAGGATGGCATTCTGCGTCTTCTTGGGCAGATCCTTCCACTTCGTGGTCAGCGCGAACTTGTAGTGCTTGCCCAGCGCCGTCAGCGTCTGCACGTAATAGGGCGACGACGACTTGGCCCAGGGCGCAATCGCGCCCTTGCCGATGGCGAGCTCCTTGTCTGGAATGACGAGGTCCTCGTCGACATGCTGCTCGACGCCGAGACCGCCGCAGGCCGGGCAGGCGCCGTAGGGGTTGTTGAACGAGAACAGGCGCGGCTCGATCTCGGGGATGGTGAAGCCGGAGACCGGGCAGGCGAACTTCTCCGAGAACAGCATGCGCTCGGGCCCGCTCTTGTCGTGGATCTTCGCGGTCTTCTTCTTTTCTTTCTCTTCCGCGGGGGCGGTCGCCGGCGCGTCGGCGAACTCGACGACGGCAAGACCTTCGGCAAGCTTCAGCGCGGTCTCGAAACTCTCGGCGAGGCGCTGGCCGATGTCGGCGCGCACGACGATGCGGTCGACCACGACGTCGATGTCATGCGGGAATTTCTTGTCCAGCGTCGGCGCTTCCGCCAGCTCATGGAAGCTGCCGTCGATCTTGACGCGCTGGAAGCCCTTCTTGAGCCATTCGGCGAGCTCTTTCCTGTATTCGCCCTTGCGGCCGCGCACGACCGGCGCGAGCAGATAGAGGCGGGTGCCCTCGGGCAGCGCCAGCACGCGATCGACCATCTGCGAGACGGTCTGGCTCTCGATCGGCAGGCCGGTGGCGGGCGAATAGGGCACGCCGACGCGCGCCCACAAGAGGCGCATGTAGTCGTAGATCTCGGTGACGGTGCCGACGGTGGAGCGCGGATTCTTCGACGTCGTCTTCTGCTCGATCGAGATCGCCGGAGACAGGCCGTCGATCTGGTCGACGTCGGGCTTCTGCATCATCTCCAGGAACTGGCGGGCATAGGCCGACAGCGACTCGACGTAGCGGCGCTGGCCCTCGGCATAGATGGTGTCGAAGGCGAGCGAGGATTTGCCGGAGCCGGAGAGGCCGGTGAACACCACGAGCTTGTCGCGGGGAATCTCGACGTCGATGTTCTTGAGGTTGTGCTCGCGCGCGCCACGGATCGTAATTGCGCGCAGGCTGGAGCCCGCGTTCTGCTGTTGGCGCTTCGCCTTGATCACTTCATCCATCCCGCTGGTCCTCAAGGAATCCCAAAAGCGCGCGATCGCGCCAATGTTGAAGGCGCGCTTCGCCCGGAACCGGGATCGGCGCCGATGGGGTTGGCAGCGAACGTAGGAAGAACGAGGACGGATTTCCAGTGGGACTTGCGAATCGTCAACGGATTGTTGGCGCGCTGGCGGCATCTGGCAGGAGCGGAACAGGCGAACGGCCGGTGCGCGCCCGGGACGCCTGTTCGAAGCCCCGGCTCAGTATATGGCGACGACGGGGTTGCCCCAGCGGTAATTGATACGGATCAGGCCCATGTCCATGTCCTGGCCGATCCGGTCGGTGCGCGCGAGGAGTCCGCCGGTGAGGGTGGCGAAGTCGGCGCTGTGATGGCCGAGGAACACATGATTGTACTCGCCGCCGACGGACCAGTTCTCGGCAAAGCTCCACTCAACGCCGATGCCGATGGTGTAGCCCCAGCGGGTCTGGGTGACGCTGTTGAACGCGAGCGCAGGCACGTCCGGGAAGAAGGTGTCGTATTTGTCGTGCGCCACGGCCGCGCCGGCCTTGCCGTAGAGCAGCAGGCTGTTGACGGCGTAGCCCATCTGGCCGGTGAAGAGGCCGAAGGCGTCAATCCTGGTCTGGTTGGTCAGCGGGGCCAGTGCCACGCTGACATTGTTGCCCTTGAAGTCGGCCCAGTTGCCCTGGCCCTCGATGCCGAACACCCAGCGCGATTTCTGCCAGCGATAGCCGACCTGTCCACCGATCGTGCCGCCGCCTGCGTTATGGCAGCCTTCGCCGATAGCTGGATCAACCGCGACGCCGAGCGCGCCGGTCACGTTCCAGCAGGCGTGGGCCCAGCCGCCGCCGCCATTGATGCCGGCATACACGCCGCTCCAGTCGTAGGCGAGGACAGGCGCGACCGGCGCCTTGGAATACAACGGGAGATCGGCAGCCGCCGCCGGCGCGATCGCGCCGAGTGCGAACAAGCCGGCCGCGGCCAGCGCACAAATCTTCATGTCAGATCCCCAACTCACCAAGCCAATGCGCGGGTGCGATTCGCGCCCCACGATTCCTTGACGGTTGGATGCTCGTCAGCGCGAAAACAAAAAGGCCGGCGCAAGGCCGGCCTTTCGTAGCGCGATGGAGGCGGAGATCAGTACTTCGTTCAGTACCTGGCGACCACCGGGCCACCAAAGGTGTAGTTGAGGCGGACGGTGCCCATGTCAACGTCCTGCTTGATATTGTCGATGCGGTCGTTGAAACCGAGAACCGTGAACGAGTTGTTGCGCTTGCCCATGAACAGATGGTCGTATTCGATCGCAACGGACCAGTTCGGCGCGAAGCCGAATTCGAGGCCGGTGCCGACCGCGCCACCCCAGCGCGTCTCGCTTGCGCTGTCGAGGACCACGCCGACCACCGTGCCGTTGTACTTGGCGTGCGTGACGGCGGCGCCACCCTTCACGTACCAGAGCACGTTGTTCCAGGCATAGCCGACCTGGCCGGTGAACAGGCCGATCGCGTCGATCTTGGTCTCGTTGACCAGCGGCGCAAGCACCAGGCTGGTATTCGAGCCCTTCAGGTTGGCCCAGTCGCCCTGGGCCTCGAGGCCGAACACCCAGTTGGTGGACTGCCAGCGATAACCGATCTGGCCACCGACGACGGCGCCGGTTGCATTGTGACAGCCCTCGGCCGTGTCGGGACCCGGAATGCCGGCGATATTGTTGACGTCCCAGCAATTGTGGCTCGAGGCACCACCGGCGTTGGCGCCGATGTAGAAGCCGGACCAGTTGTAGATCGAGGCCACCGCGACCGGCGCCTTGGTGTAGGGCCGGGCCGCCAGATCGGCCGCCGATGCGGGAGCCAACGCGCTGAGTGCAAACAGGCTGGCCGAAGCCAACAAAATCTTCTTCATAGCGATTCCCCAGTTCCGTTTCTCTTTGTCGCCTTCCGCACGGCGGAGCTGCGTACCAATGACCCAACTGATGTCACTCTCTTACACCATTAAAGCCAAAGGTTGTGTTACCGACTCGCCACATCTCGCCGAAAACGTGCGGGGGCGGCCGGCCCATACCGGTACGCGTGGAAAACAAAAAGGCCGGCGCGAGGCCGGCCTTTCGTAACGCGATGGCGTTGGAAGCGAAGATCAGGACTTCGCTCAGTACTTCGATCAGTACTTGGCGACCACCGGGCCCCCGAAGTGATAGTTCACGCCGACCTGCACGGTGTGGAGGTTGAGCGTGCCGGTGGGCAGGGCGCCCGAGAAGTAGGTCTCGCCGCCGAGGCTGCGATAGAGGTACTCGCCCTTGACCGACCACTGCGGCGCGAAGAACGCTTCGACGCCGGCACCGACCGTCCAGCCGGAGTGCCACTTGCTGTCCGACGCGGTCACGCCGAGCGCAGACAGAGACAGCTTGTTGTCGATCCAGGCGTAGCCGCCGGTGCCGTAGAACAGGACCTGGTTGACGGCGTAGCCGATGCGGCCACGCACGGTGCCCATCGCATCGGTCTTCGAGGTCAGCGTGGTGGTCACAACGCCGAAGCCGGGGACGGCAACGGGGCCGGTCGCCGAAGCGCTGACATCGGCCCAGGCGCCATCGGCCTCGATGCCGAACACAACGTTGCCGGTCTGCCAGTTATAGCCGGCGGTGCCGCCGACGAAGCCACCCTTCATCTTCGGATCGCCCGAGCCGTTCTCCCAGGCGCCGCCACCGACGATACCGAGATAGAAGCCGGTCCAGTTGTAGACCGAGGCCATCGCCACCGGTGCCTTGGTGTAGGGGCGGGCCGCGAGATCAGCGGCCGAAGCCGGAGCGGCGAGAGCGAACAAACAGGCCGAAGCCAACAAAACCTTCTTCATAATCAACCTAATCCCAGTCCCGGTTTCTGTTTCTGCCTTCCGTGCGTTCGGAAGGATATCGGACGCGTTGGTCCAACTGACGTCGGCTTACACCATTGAAGCCGCAAGTTGTGTCTCTCAAAAGCCACAGCGGTTGCAGAATGTAATGGTTGCTGACGCATTAATCCGGCAGCCAGCGCGCAGCAAAAAGGCCGGCGCGAGGCCGGCCTTTGATCTCCAAGTGATATCAGAAGGATATCAATATCGCGCGGCGACCGGGGCACCCCAGTTGAAGTGATAGTTCACGCCAGCCTTGATGGTGTGGACGGTGTCGGTCCACTCGGAGCGGTTAGCCGGCACTGCGCTGTACTGGATCGAGCTCTTGCCGAAATCGATGTAGTTGTACTCGACCTTGGCCGACCAGTTCGGAGCAAACATGTATTCCGCGCCGGCACCGACCGTCCAACCCCAACGCCAGTCATTCTGGACGAAGGTGGCCGACGGGAACAGGGCGGGATCATAGCGGTGCTGAATGTCGCCGACCGCGGCACCGCCGCTGACGAACCAGAGGGCGGGACCGGTCGAGTAGCCGAGACGGCCCTTGATGTCGCCGAAGCTGCGGATCTTCGTGTAGTAGGTGTCGCCGAACCCGGCATTGATCTCGGCCGAACGGCCGCTGATGTCAGCCCAGTGATAGTCGCCCTCGATGCCGAAGACGACCGGGCCCTGCTGCCAATTGTAGCCGAACACGCCGCCGACGAAGCCGCCGCTGGTGTCATACTTCTGGGTCGCTGCGAAACCCGGTGCATTCGGAGCCAACAAGAAGGTCTCGTCGCTACGGCCCCAGCCGCCGCCGCCCTGCACACCGGCGTAGAAGCCGGTCCAGTTGTAGATCGGGGAAGGCGCGACCATCGGCGCCTTGGTGTAGGGACGCGCGGCCATATCCGCCGCATTCGCGGGAGCCGCCAGGCCCAACGCAACGGTACCCAATGCAACCAGCAAAGTTTTATTCATTACGGTCTCTCCCATGTTTGTCCGCTTCACAAAATTCCCCAAAGCGGACCATCAGGCGCGATGCCCATACGATCTAATTCCGAGGCAAAGCTAGCCCGATTTGGCGCCAGAGTCCGTCTCCGAAATACCACAGTCGCGAACCATCGAAATGGAACTAAGTAAATGAATGTTAAGTGATTTTTTGTCTGATCGGGAACCTAAAAAAGTTCCATCCGGTTCCGTCGCTATAGTCCAGTTTGAGTTCCACTCTGCCCATTGATTCGGCATGGCTCACCGCAGACCCGCTCAAAGAACAAATCTGGAACAAACCCGTCGTCGATGCTATATGTGGGGATAACCTGAGGGGTGACGGACTGATCCGGCCTCGCAAGCGTATAGGTTCGCCTCAACAGGGTGGCAGAGGACCGTTTCGCGCGGACCCCGCCTTTGGAAATTCAGTGGCATTCGGAGTGGAGAGCGGCATGGCGGGAAGCGTCAACAAGGTCATTCTGGTTGGAAATCTCGGCAAGGATCCTGAAATCCGCCGCACCCAGGACGGGCGGCCGATTGCGAATCTGAGCATCGCGACCTCCGAGACCTGGCGTGACAAGAACAGCGGCGAGCGCAAGGAAAAGACCGAGTGGCATCGCGTCGTGATCTTCAACGAAGGGCTCTGCAAGGTCGCCGAGCAGTACTTGAAGAAGGGCGCCAAGGTTTACATCGAAGGTGCGCTCCAGACCCGCAAATGGACAGACCAGGCGGGCGTCGAGAAGTACTCCACCGAGGTGGTGCTCCAGGGCTTCAACTCGACCCTGACGATGCTCGACGGCCGGAGCGGCGGCGGAGGCGGCAGCTTCGGCGACGAGCCGGGCGGCGATTTCGGCTCCTCCGGTCCGGTCAGCAGCGCGCCGCGCCGTGCGGTTGCCGCCGGCGGTGGCGGGGGCCGCAACAGCGACATGGACGACGACATCCCGTTCTGAGAACGACGCCCGCAAGACGAGGACGCGCCTGCCGGATCGGCGGCGCTTCCCGCCTCGTATGAGCAGATCTCACTAATCGGCAGGAAGGGCTCGGGATTTCCGGGCCCGCTTCATGTTTGAGGTCAGCTTGCATCGCCGGTCGGCAAACGGGCTGACGGGGTGGGCTCGCCGCGCGACTTGCCCGGCGGTGCGGGCGGCTTCGAAAGGCCGATTACGGGTTCGTCCGGGGCGTTGCTTGTGAGGCCTTAAGTCGTTGGAAAAATAAGCGGAAAAAGCGCTTCCCTTAACCCCCGCGAGGGTGGTTATCAGGGGGCCGATGCGCTATATGATTCCCAGATAAAACCTCACCGGATTCCCCCTTGGCTGACGACGACGACAAGCCCGGCGACCAGCCGGCGCAACCCTCGGATATTCGACCCGTCTCCATCTTTGAGGAGATGAAGAAGTCGTATCTCGACTACGCCATGAGCGTGATCGTGGCGCGGGCGCTGCCCGATGCCCGCGACGGCCTGAAGCCGGTGCACCGGCGCATCCTGTACTCGATGCACGAGCAGGGCCACACGCCCGACAAGAAATACGTCAAATCCGCCCGCGTGGTCGGTGACGTCATCGGTAAGTATCACCCGCACGGCGACCAGTCGATCTACGACGCCATGGTCCGCATGGCGCAGGACTTCTCGATGCGGGTGCCGCTGATCGACGGTCAGGGCAATTTCGGCTCGGTCGACGGCGATCCCCCGGCCGCCTATCGTTACACCGAGGCGCGGCTGACCAAGTCGGCGCTGGCCCTGCTGGCCGATATCGACAAGGACACCGTCGACTTCCAGCCGAACTACGACAACAACGAGACCGAGCCGTCGGTTCTTCCGGCCAAGTTCCCGAACCTCCTGGTCAACGGCGCGGGCGGCATCGCGGTCGGCATGGCCACGAACATTCCGCCGCACAATCTCGGCGAAGTCATCGACGCCTGCGTGGCGCTGATCGACAATCCCGCGCTCACCGTCGACGAACTCATCAACATCGTGCCTGGACCGGATTTTCCGACCGGTGGCGTCATTCTCGGGCGCGCGGGCATCCGCGCCGCCTATCACCTCGGCCGTGGCTCGATCATGATGCGCGGCAAGGTCTCGATCGAGACCATCCGCAAGGAGCGCGAGGCGATCATCATCACCGAGATTCCCTACCAGGTGAACAAGGCGACGATGGTCGAGCGCATCGCCGAACTGGTCAAGGAAAAGAAGATCGAGGGCATCGGCGACCTGCGCGACGAATCCGACCGCGACGGCTACCGCGTTGTCATCGAACTGAAGCGCGACGCCGTGCCGGACGTGGTGCTGAACCAGCTGTATCGATTCACGCCGCTGCAGACGAGCTTCGGCGTCAACATGGTGGCGCTCGACAGCGGCCGTCCGCGGATCATGCATCTGAAGGACCTGCTGGCGATCTTCGTCGACTTCCGTGAGCGGGTCGTCACGCGTCGCACCAAGTTCCTGCTCGCGAAGGCGCGCGATCGCGCCCATATCCTGGTCGGTCTCGCCATCGCGGTCGCCAATATCGACGAGATGATCCGCGTCATCCGGACCTCGCCCGATCCGACCACCGCCCGCGACACCCTGATGTCGCGCGACTGGCCGGCACGGGACGTCGAGGACATGCTGACGCTGATCGACGATCCGCGCCACCGGATCAGCGAGAACGGCACGATCCGGCTGTCGATGGAACAGGCGAGGGCCATTCTCGATCTGCGTCTCCAGCGCCTCACCGCCCTCGGCCGCGACGAAATCCGCGACGAGCTCGACACGCTCGCCGGCGAGATCGCCGACTATCTCGCCATCCTGCGCTCGCGCGAGCGAGTGCTTGAAATCATCAAGACCGAGCTTGCCGAGGTGAAGGCCGAGTTCGCCACGCCGCGCCGCACTGTCATCATCGAGCAGGAAGGCGAGGTCGAGGACGAGGACCTGATCCAGCGCGAGGACATGGTCGTCACCGTCTCCCACGCCGGCTACGTCAAGCGCGTCCCGCTGTCGGCCTACCGGGCCCAGCGCCGCGGCGGCAAGGGCCGCGCCGGCATGCAGACCCGCGACGAGGATTTCGTCAGCCGCCTGTTCGTGGCTTCCACGCACACGCCGGTGCTGTTCTTCTCGTCGCGCGGCCAGGTCTACAAGGAAAAGGTCTGGCGCCTGCCGATGGCCGCACCGAACGCGCGCGGCAAGGCGCTGATCAACATCCTGCCGCTGGAGCAGGGCGAGCGCATCACCACCATCATGCCGCTGCCCGAGGATGAATCGACCTGGGGCAACCTCGACGTGATGTTCGCGACCACCGGCGGCAACGTCCGGCGCAACAAGCTGTCCGACTTCGTCGACGTCCGGCGCTCCGGCATCATCGCCATGAAGCTCGACGAGAACGAAGCGATCGTCGACGTTCAGATCTGCACCGAGCACGACGACGTGCTGCTCACCGGCGCCGGCGGCCAGTGCATCCGCTTCCCCGTCACCGACGTTCGCGTGTTCACCGGGCGCACCTCGATGGGCGTGCGCGGTATCGCCCTTGCCGAGGGCGACAAGGTGATCTCGCTGGCGATCCTGCGCCACGTCGACACCAGCTCGGACGAACGCTCGGCCTATTTGAAGATGCGCCGCGCGGTTGCCGGCGAGGCCACGGCCGACGAGCCGGCAGTGGATGCCGAGCCCGAAGAGACGACCTCCGGCAGCTTCCAGCTTCCGCCGGAGCGCTATGTCGAGATGTCGGCGGCCGAGCAGGTCGTGCTGACCGTCTCCGTGAACGGCTACGGCAAGCGGACCTCGTCCTACGAGTACCGCACCACGGGCCGCGGCGGCAAAGGCATCGTCGCCATGAGCGTCAACAACCGCAACGGCAATCTGGTGGCGTCGTTCCCCGTGGAAGACGCCGACCAGATCATGTTGGTCACCGACAAGGGCCAGCTGATCCGCTGCCCGGTCGAGGGCATCCGCGTCGCCGGTCGCTCGACCCAGGGCGTGATCGTGTTCGACACCGCCGAGGACGAGCATGTGGTGTCAGTCGAGCACATCACGGAAGAGGCCGAGAGCGGAAACGGCGCGAATGGGGAGACGAGCGGGGAGTGATCATTCTCCCCTCGTAGCCCGGACGGCGCGGAGCGAAATCCGGACTACGAATTTCGCTAGATCTCCAGCTCCGTTCCGAACTCCACCACCTGCTTGGTCGGTACACCGAAGAACGCGGCGGAGCGTTCGGCGTTCCGCTGCAGGAATGCGAACACGCCTTCGCGCCAGACCCACATGCCCGGGACGTCCTCGCGCGGGATGATGGTCTCGCGGCCGACGTAGTAGGTGACGTCGGAGAGGTCGAGGCCGGGCAGCTTGCCCTGGCGGCAGGTGAGCTTGAGCCCGTCATAGATCGTCGGGTTCTGCATGAAGCCATAATGCAGGATCACGCGGGTGATGCCGGTGATGATCTCGATCACCTCGGCGCGCTCCTCGTCGGCGATGTGAGGGGCGTCTTCGATCAGGACCGTGACGAGGATGACGCGCTCGTGCAGCACGTGGTTGTGCTTGACGAATTGCGTGAGTGTCAGCGGCACGCCTTTCGGAGCAGAAGCCAGGAAGACGGCGGTCCCGGGCAGCCTTGCGCTGCACTTGTTCACTGCGGTCTCGATCAGATCCTCCTCGGGTTGTCGCAGCTTCGCGCGCGCGGCCTCGACCAGCTTCACGCCGGCCCGCCAGGTCAGCATCAGGAAGGCGACGAGGGCTGCGAGCAGCAGCGGAAACCAGCCGCCCTCGAACAGCTTGATCGAGTTGGCCGAGAAGAAGATCATGTCGATCACGAAGAAGAAGCCGTTCACGCCAACGACGAGCCAGGGCGAAAAGCCCCACTGGATCGCGAGCAACGCGGCGAGCAGTGTCGTGATCGCCATCAGCAGCGACACCGCGATGCCGTAGGCGCCGGCGAGCGCGTCCGAGGTGCCGAAGCTCAGCACCGCACCAAGTGTCGCGGCGGCAAGCAGCCAGTTCACCAGCGGCACGTAGATCTGGCCGATGGCGTCGCTCTGGGTGTGGCGGATCTGCATGCGCGGCAGGAAGCCGAGCTGGATCGACTGCTGGGTCAGCGAGAACACGCCGGAAATGATCGCCTGCGAGGCGATCACAGTCGCGACCGCGGAGAAGGCGACCAGCGGATAGTGCAGGGCGTCGGGGCAGAGCTGGAAGAATGGATTCTCGATCATGGTCGGATCGGTGATCAGCAGCGCGGCCTGCCCGAAATAGTTCAGCACCAGCGCCGGCAGGCAGATTGCGAACCAGGCGAGCCGGATCGGGAAGCGGCCGAAATGCCCCATGTCGGCATACATGGCCTCGCCGCCGGTCACCGCCAGAAACGCCGCGCCCAGGATGGCGAAGGAGACGTGAAAATCCTGGTGGATCAAGAACTCGAAGGCATAGAGCGGGCTGAGCGCGGCCAGCACCGCCGGCGCCTTGACGATACCGTGGATGCCGAGCGCGGCGAGCACGACGAACCAGGCCAGCATCACCGGGCCGAAGATGCGGCCGATGAATCCGGTGCCCTGCTTCTGCATCATGAACAGCCCGATCAGGATGACGACGGTGACGGGTACGACCACTGGCGCGAGCGAGGGGGCGTCGACCTTGAGGCCTTCGATCGCGCTGAGCACCGAGATCGCCGGCGTGATCGCGCCGTCGCCATAGAGCAGCGCGGCGCCGATCAGGCCCACCACCAGCAGATGGGCTCGCCAGGTGCCGGGTTGGGCGTGGCGGGCATGCAGCAGCGCCAGCAGGGCGACGATGCCGCCTTCGCCGCGATTGTCTGCGCGCAGGATCAGCAGCGCATATTTGAACGAGATGATGAGCAACAGCGCCCACAGGATCAGCGAGGCAATCCCCAGAACAGCATCGTGGCTCAATGTGCCGCCATGAGCGGCTGCCTTGGCGGCTTCCTTGAGGGCGTAGAGGGGGCTGGTGCCGATATCGCCATAGACCACCCCGAGGGCGCCCATGGTCATGGCTATCGGGAGGGGGGCCGGATGATGGCCGGAAGCGACCGCGGGCGTGCTGGACAAGTGCAACCCCTCAATGGGATCGCGCCCGGCGGGTCATTCCGACGGGCGCGAGCATCAAGCAGTCTGCGACGGGACGTCGCAAATATCCATGGGATTTATGTGACGCGAAGCTGACAGCCTGCCTATGGCGTGCGGTCGGCGGTCACGAGGCGCGCTTCACGGATGTTGGCCTTGGTGCCGGCGCGGCGCAGGCACGAGGCTTCGAAGTTCGGCCATGCCTGCTGCGAGCAGTCCTTGCCGATGGTGCGGATATCGAGCCGGTCGCCCTTGGCGAGCGCCTGCGGGACGCTCGCTTCGACGGCCGGAGCGAAGCCGGGAAGGACGGTGAGGGCAGCAGCCACAAAAGCGGCGATTGCAATCGCTGAGAAGGTCTTGATCATCGACGGTCCCCTGTGATGCGGCCGCTACGCCCAGTATGCGGCCCGTCATTCGTTGGGTGGATTAGTAACCATGGCCAGTTTCCGGACGTCTTCGCGGAGGCGGGAAATGGTTTCGTTCGCGCTCCGTTTTGTGTCGTGGCCGCCCTCAGGACGAAACATTTGGCGCGATTCCGACATGGCCTGGCGGAATGACGGGCGGGGAACCGGTCCGGCTTGCCGGGCCGGGCGGGGCGCGGTAGGACGGGGCCATGCCGCGCATTGCCTTCTACCCAGGTTCCTTCGATCCCATCACCAACGGCCATCTGGACGTGGTCCGGCACAGTGTTCCCCTGTGCGACCGGCTGGTGGTCGCCATCGGGGTCCATCCCGGCAAGAAGCCGCTGTTCACGACCGAGGAGCGGCTCAAGATGCTGCACGAGGTCTGCGGGCCGGTGGCCGCTGCGGCCGGCTGCGTGCTGGAAGCCGTGACCTTCGACGATCTCGCGGTCACCGCCGCCCGCACGCACGGCGCGACCATCATGATTCGTGGCCTGCGCGACGGCACTGATCTCGACTACGAAATGCAGCTCGCCGGCATGAACGGGACCATGGCGCCCGAGGTGCATACGGTCTTCCTGCCGGCCTCTCCCGCGGTCCGCCCGATCACCGCCACTTTGGTGCGTCAGATCGCCGGCATGGGCGGCGACGTCTCGGCGTTCGTACCACCGCTCGTCGCGGCACAGCTCAAGGCAAAATTCGCCTGATAACGGCGCGTTTCCTCTTTCATCTCTGATCCGGAGTTCTCATGATCCGAATTTTCGCAGTTCTTGCCGCGCTTGTGTTTGCGGTGCCGGCGGTGGCGCAGCAATTGCCGGCCAATCTCGACAAGGCCAACGCCATCGTCATCGACACCACCAAGGGCCGCATCGTCATCAAGCTGCGGCCCGACCTCGCGCCCCAGCACGCCGAGCGCATCAAGCAGCTCGCGCGCGAGGGCTATTACAACAACGTTCCGTTCCACCGCGTCATGGACGGCTTCATGGCGCAGACCGGCGACGGCCAGAATTTCAACGGCACCGGTGGCTCGAAATATCCGAACCTGAAGCAGGAATTCTCAAAGGTGCATTTCGCACGCGGCATCGTCGGCATGGCCCGGCGCGGCGACAGCGTCGACACCGCCAACTCGCAGTTCTTCATCATGTTCGCCGACGGCGGCAGCTTGGATAACCAGTACACCGTGATCGGCGAAGTCGTGCAGGGTATGGACGTCGTCGACAAGCTGAAGAAGGCGCCGCCTGGCTCACCCAGCGGCAGCGTCACCGATCCCGACAAGATGGTGAAGGTCCAGGTCGCCTCCGACATCAAATAGGATGGGATCATGGCGCGCCGCGGCAACAGGTTTTTGCTGGCCGCCGCGGTGCTGCTCTCCGGCGTCCCGGGCGCGGCTGCCGGGGACGTAGAGGTCAACACCATCCAGGACATCTTCCGGCATCTTCGGACCTGCTGGAAGCCGCCACCGCCCGCCAGGGCTCGCCCACTCGACATCACCGTCGTCGTGAGCTTTAACCGGTCCGGAAACATTCTGGGCCATCCGAGGATTTCCTATGAATCCGCGGAGGCCTCCGACAATGACCGGCTGCAATACCGGATCGCGGTGATGGAGGCGTTGCAACGCTGCACGCCGATGCCATTTACCGATGCAATGGCCGGCGCCGCCGCGGGACGTCCATTCGCGATCCAGTTCCGTAGCCGCAAAACGTCGCCTGACAAGACTTCACCTCCAACGCAAGAGAGACGAGCATGAGCGTCACCGAAAACACCTTGATCCTCGAGACCACCCAGGGCCCCGTCACCATCGAGATGCGTCCCGACCTCGCGCCCGGCCATGTCGCGCGCATCAAGGAACTGGTCCGCGAAGGTTTTTACGACGGCATCGTGTTCCACCGCGTGATCGAAGGCTTCATGGCGCAGACCGGCTGCCCGCAGGGCACCGGCACCGGCGGCTCCGGCAAGAAGCTGAAGGCCGAGTTCAACAAGGAGCCGCATGTGCGCGGCACCACCTCGATGGCCCGTGCTG
>Ga0102590_1003307_pt1 | contig 16410 bp, 17 predicted proteins | sample AraplaMF_Col_mMF_FD_76859 | JGI IMG/M metagenome (GOLD analysis project Ga0102590, IMG submission 76859) | Arabidopsis root microbial communities from the University of North Carolina, USA - plate scrape MF_Col_mMF | ecosystem: Host-associated > Plants > Roots > Endosphere | place: USA...
CACCAGCATGCCGTTCCATCCGCCGTCGGACATCGGTGTCGGCGAGACAGCGCCGAAAGCCTGCATGAAGCCGAGCAGCATCGCCACGGCGAACGCGCCGTAAAACGGCTCGTGGCGGCGTTTCAGCCAGATGATTCCGACGATCGCCGCGAGACCGGCCTGCCACGCCGAGAAAATCACCGGCGCGGTGACGAACAGCAGCACGCGGCGCTCGAAAGCCGGCCGCAATTCGTCATCGGGACCGACATAGACCGGATCGAGAAAGCCGTGCAGCGGTCCCCAGACGAACAGCCGGACCGTCAGGCTGTTGGCGCCCTCGCGCAGCAGCGACGAGGGAATGGTGACGAGCTCCGGCGTATTGCGACCCGGCCGGTTGGCGGAGGAATCGCGATAGCTGTCGAAGATGAAGATGCCGTTCACCGCCACTTCGACCCGGTTGGTGAAGCGCGGCAGGAAAACCGCCCAGGGGTGATCCGAAGCGACGTCATGGGTGTCGAACGACAGCGCGTAGACCGACGGATTGTCCGCGGCCGAAGGTTTCGCAGTCCGGTCGGGCAGACTGACCTCGCGCTCGATCCCGTCCTGGTTCAGGGTGGCGGCGGTCAGGCGATATTGCGGCGCCGGCGATGGCAGCGGCAGGCGCAGCAGCAGCACGCAGACCACAGCCACCAGCATTTGCAGCGCAAGGTGAATGCCGAGACGCGACAGCCGCGCGCCGCGCCGCGACAGTGGTGATGACGACCGCGGCGTGGCCAGACTGGTCACAGCCGGATCAGACCCTGTTGCAGCGCCTCATAGACCGCCTCGCCGCGGGTGTTGACCTCGAGCTTGCGGTAGATGCTCTTGATGTGGCCGGGCACCGTCTGGCGCGACAGGCCGAGATGATCGGCGATGTCGGCATAGCTGAAACCCTTGGCGATGCCCCATAGGATGTCGATCTCGCGCGGCGTCAGCTTTGCGGTATTGAGCGCCGGCAGCGGCGGCGCCTTGCCCTGCGCCGGAGCTTGTTCGTTGGCCTGGCCTTGCGTCCGGCGCACGATGAAGCGGGCAATCGAGGCCGAGATCGGCGAATGTCCGGCGAACAGCTCGCGTACCGTCGCGGCGATATCGGTCGGAAAGGCGTCCTTGAGCAGATAGCCGGTGGCGCCGACGGTGATCGCGGAGATCACGCTCTCCTCGTCGCCGAGAATCGAGATCACCATGATCTCGGTGTCCGGAAAACGATTGCGAACCTCGCGGATCAATTCGGTACCGTGGCCGTCGGGCAATTGCAGGTCGGTCAGCAGCACTTTTGGCGCCGCGCGATCCGGCGTCGACAGGGCGGCCCGCGCCTCGGCCAGCGTCGCCGCGCTGGTCACCTCGAACGAGGCGGCCGCCAGCGCGTCATGCAGGCGCCACCGTGTCGGCGCGTCGTCTTCGACCAGCAGAACGGAGATGATGTCGTCGGAGCGACCGTCATCCGATGGCTGCGTCATCCGTTGCCCCACGATCCTTGCAGCGTGGTGCCGACTGTAACGGATTCCGGTGCGCGGGGACCAGCCATAAACATGGGATGGCGCCCCCGGCGATCAGACCGTCTTTTCCGGCCAGCGGCAAAGATCGTTGATCAGGCAGACCGCGCAGCGCGGACTGCGCGCCAGGCATGTGTAGCGGCCATGCAGGATCAGCCAGTGGTGCGCGTGCAGCATGAATTCGGACGGGATCACCCGCTCGAGTCCGAGCTCCACCTCGAGCGGCGTCTTGCCGGGCGCGAGGGCGGTGCGATTGCCGACGCGAAACACGTGGGTGTCCACCGCCATGGTGTGCTCGCCGAACGCCATGTTGAGAACGACATTGGCGGTCTTGCGGCCGGCGCCGGGCAGCGATTCGATCTCGGCGCGGGTGCGCGGCACCTCGCCGCCAAACTCGACGATCAGTTTTTCCGACAGCGCGATGACGTTCCTGGCCTTATTGCGATAGAGCCCGATGGTCTTGATGTAGTCGCGCACCTGCTCCTCGCCGAGCGCGATCATCTTCTGCGGCGTGTCAGCGACCTCGAACAGTTTTCGCGTCGCCTTGTTGACGCCGGCGTCGGTGGCTTGTGCCGACAGCACCACCGCGACCAGCAGCGTATAGGGATTGAGATGCTCGAGCTCGCCCTTCGGCTCGGGATTCGCCTTGCGAAAGCGCGAAAACGCCTCGTGCACCTCGGCTGCCGTCCACGGCTTTGTGGCCGCTGCTTTGGCGGCTTTCTTGACTGGAGCTTTCGCGTTCCGCGCCGGCTTCGCAGGAACTTTTGCGGGCAGCCGCGCGTTGGCGGCGGTTGCGCCCGTTGGCTTGTTGGCCGACCGTTTGGCTGTTTTTTCAGCCTTGGGTGTCGGACCGGGTGACGCTCGGCGGGTGATTTTCGGCATGATCAGGATATACTGACACGCCATGACCACAGGCAACGCTTTTGACGACAACGCCTTTATCGATGGCGAAACGCAGCCGACGCTGTTTTCGGCGCTGCTGACCCCGCACCGGTCACTGAACCGCACCGGCTTTCTGGTGCTGATGGGATTCTTGAGCGCGGTCAGCTTCGCGGCGGGACTGGCATTTCTTCTGATGGGGGCCTGGCCGGTGTTCGGCTTCTTCGGCCTCGACATCCTGGTGATTTACTGGGCGTTCAAGGTGAACTTTCGCCGCGCGCGAGCCACCGAGGAAATCACCGTCACGCCGTCGGAATTGCGGGTGCGCCGGGTCAGCCACCGCGGCCAGGTGGTGGAATGGGTGCTCAATCCGCTGTGGGTGCGGCTCGACCGCAAGACCCACGCCGAATTCGGCATCGAGAAGCTCTATCTGGTATCGCGCGGCCGCCGGGTGTCGATCGCGAATTTCTTGGGCGCGGATGAAAAGGCCAGTTTTGCCAATGCTTTGGCCGCCGCTCTGCAGGCCGCCCGGCGCGGCCCGACCTATAACCCGCTGGTCTGAGACAAGTCGGAAAACGGGTGGTTCGGACGCCGCCGCACGCCTACATCGGATCCATGATGACCCTTGCCGTCAATGATATCCGCCTCACCGGGCCCGGACCGCAGGCCGCCGCGTTGCGCGACTACGACTCGGTGCGCCGCGCCATCGCCTTCATTTCCGAGCACTGGCGCGCGCAGCCGACCATCGAAGCGATGGCGGATGCCGCCAGCCTGACGCCCGACGAACTGCATCATCTGTTCCGGCGCTGGGCCGGCCTGACGCCAAAGGCGTTCATGCAGGCGCTGACGCTCGACCATGCCAAGGGCCTGCTGCGCGATTCCGCCAGCGTGCTTGACGCCGCCCTGGAGTCCGGGCTTTCCGGGCCAGGCCGGTTGCACGATCTGTTCGTCACCCATGAGTCGATGTCGCCGGGTGAATGGAAGACCGGCGGCGCCGGGATGACGCTGAGCTATGGTTATCACCCCTCACCGTTCGGAACGGCGATCGTGATCGCCACCGCCCGAGGCCTGGCCGGCCTGGCTTTCGCCGACCCCGGCGACGAACAGAACGCGTTTGCCGATATGCGCCGGCGCTGGCCGCGAGCCGATTTCGTCGAGGATCACGCCGGTACCGCCGCCTTGGCGCAGCGCATCTTCGATAAAAATCTCTGGTCGGCGGATCAGCCGCTGCGCGTGGTGCTGATCGGCACCGATTTCGAAGTGCGGGTATGGGAGACGCTGCTGAAGATCCCGATGGGCCGCGCGGTGAGCTATTCGGATATTGCCACCAATATCAACTGTCCCAACGGTTCGCGCGCGGTCGGCGCCGCGGTCGGAAAAAACCCAGTCTCGTTCGTGGTGCCGTGCCACCGCGCGCTCGGCAAGAGCGGCACGCTGACCGGTTATCACTGGGGCATCACCCGCAAGCAGGCGATGCTGGGCTGGGAAGCCGGACAGGTGGCGGCGGCCTGAGAGGCGTCAGCGTTCTTCGTAGCCCGGAAGGAGCGAAGCGAAATCCGGGACAGCCTGTCCGCGGTGTGTGGCCCCCCGGATTGCGCTCCGCTTCATCCGGGCTACGGGTCTCTCTACCGCGTTAGGCGCTTCCACATGATCATCGTGTCGCACAGCCGGCGATCCGGAAACATCGCGTAGTCGGGAACGATGCCGCTCTCGGTCCAGCCCGCGCGCTTGTAAAGCCGGTGGCCGTTCTCGCCGGGCACCGTGTCGAGCACCAACAGCCAGCGGCCGCACCGGCGGGCTTCGTCTTCGACCTGGGCCATCAGCGCCGCGCCGATGCCACGGCCGCGCGCCGAGCGATGCACCAGCATCTTCTTGATGTCCGCGCGATGCGGCTGGTTGGGCGGCATGTCCAGCCCGAGCTGCACGGTGCCGACGATCCTGCCATCCAGGCTTGCCGCCAGCAATACGGTCTCGCCCGACGCTACCGACACGGCGACGTTGCGGAAGAAGACCAGTGCCTGGCCATGCGAATACGGCGACAGGAAATTGACGCTGGCGCCGCCTTCGACGCAATCGACCAGCACATCGGCGAGTTCATGCAGTGCGGTGTCGGCGACAGGCGCCTTGAGAACGGCGATCTCGGCCGCCGCGCTCACGCCGCCAGGTCGAGCTTCGACGCCACCGTCGAGTCGGCATTGAGCCGGTAGATGATCGGCACGCCGGTGGCGAGTTCGCGCGCCAAAATGCCTTCCGGGGTGAGCTTTTCCAGCACCATGATCAGCGCTCGCAGCGAATTGCCATGTGCGGCCACCAGCGTGCGCTCGCCGCGCAGCACGCAGGGCAGGATCTCCTGCACGTAATAGGGCAGGGTGCGCGCCAGCGTATCCTTCAGGCTTTCGCCGCCGGGCGGCGGCACGTCGTACGAGCGGCGCCAGGTGTGAACCTGCTCCTCGCCCCATTTCTTGCGGGCGTCGTCCTTGTTGAGGCCCGACAGATCGCCGTAATCGCGCTCGTTGAGCGCGAGATGCTTCTTCACCGGAATTCCGGTCTGGCCGAGTTCGGCCAGCGCGAGGTCGAGCGTGTGCTGCGCGCGCTTCAGAACGGAGGTGAACGCAATGTCGAAGGTGAGGCCCTGCGCCTTCAGCTTGCGGCCGGCATCGCTGGCCTCGGCGACGCCTTTTTCGGTGAGATCAGGGTCTTTCCAACCGGTGAAAAGATTCTTCAGGTTCCAGTCGCTTTGGCCGTGACGCACAAGCACGAGAAGGCGGTCGGTCATTCAGGAATTCCGTTTCTTGTTGTCAGATGTCGCTGAGGCCGAGCACGTCGGCCATCGAATACAGCCCCGGCTTCTTGCCATGCGCCCACATCGCCGCCTTCAGCGCGCCGTGGGCGAAGATCATGCGGTCCTCGGCCTTGTGCGTCAGCTCGATCCGCTCATAGGGACCGGCGAAGATCACGCTGTGATCGCCGGTCACCGTACCGCCACGCAGCGAGGCAAAGCCGATGTCGCCGCTCTCGCGGGCACCGGTCACGCCATCGCGGCCGCGCACCGCGCGCTCGTCGAGCCTGACGTTGCGGCCCGCAGCCGCGGCTTCGCCGAGCAGCAGCGCGGTGCCCGACGGCGCGTCGATCTTGGCGCGATGATGCATTTCGAGGATCTCGATGTCGAAACCGGCGTCGAGCGATTGCGCCACCCGCTTCACCAGCGCCGCCAGCAGATTGACGCCGAGGCTCATATTGCCGGACTGCACCACGATGGCCTGCGAGGTCACGCTCTTGATCACGGCATTGTCCGACGCCGACAGGCCGGTGGTGCCGACCACGTGCACCAGGCCGCGCTGCGCGGCGATGGCGACATTGGCGATGGTGGCGGCGGGCACGGTAAAATCGAGGATGCCGTCGGCGTCCTTCGACAGCGACCACAGGTCCGCCGACAGCTTGACATCATTGGCCGGCAACCCGGCCAGGATACCGGCATCCTTGCCGAGCAGTTCGGAACCCGGCGCCTCCAGCGCGCCGGTCAGCACGGCGCCCTCGGTTTCGGCGATGGCGCGCGTCAGCGCCCGGCCCATCCGGCCGCCGGCCCCGGCAACGATCAAGCGCATGTCCGACATCTTTTGGATCCTCAGGATATGGCTTGCGGTATAGAGCATGATCCGAAAAAGTGGAAACCGGTTTTTCGAGGAGATCATGCTTATAGAGGTAGCCAGGCCTGATCAATCAGGCCTGGCCGGCCGGCTTTTACGGCAACCAAGCAGGCCGTTTAAGATGAACCAAACTTACGGCTGCGGGCCGTCGTAACCTTCGATGATCACCAGCTCGCCTTGCGAATGAGGCGCGCGGATGCTGACCAGATGGGTGTATTCCGGCGAGTTGTAGCAGGCCAAAGCGGTCTCGTAGTCCTTGAATTCCAGCACCACATTGCGCGATCGTGCCGCGCCCTCCTTGGCCTCGAAGGTTCCGCCGCGCACCAGAAACTTTGCGCCGTACTTTTTGAAGACCGCACCGTTCTGAGCGACGTATTCCTTGTAGCCGTCCATGTTGTGCACGTCGATGCGCGCGATCCAGTAGCCCTTTGCCATGTTTTCTTCTCCTGATTCTTCCAGTCTCGATCAGCCGCCAATGCTTTTGTCTCGACGCGTTTCTCGACGCGAACCGCCGCCACTTCACTCGAATACGCTAGAGCGCTTGGGCTATTTCGGCGACGATGGCGTCGGCGGCCGCCTTCGGATCCGCGGATTCGATGACCGGGCGCGCCGCCACCAAATAGTCCGAGCCGGCGGCGATGGCGCGGCCGGGCGTCATGATGCGCTTCTGGTCGCCCACCGCGCTCGAGGCGGGGCGAACACCCGGCGTCACCAGTAGCATCTGCCGGCCGACGATCTTGCGCAGGTTGGCCGACTCTTCCGGCGAGCAGACGATGCCGTCGATGCCGAGCACCTGGGCCTGCTGGGCACGCGCCGCGACCATGTCGGAGACGCCGAGCCGATAGCCCGCGGCATGCATGTCGTCATCGTCGTAGGAGGTCAGTACCGTCACCGCGAGAATCTTCAGGTCCGATCCGGCGCGGCCCTCGACCGCGGCTTTCATGGTCTGCGGATAGGCATGCACGGTGAGGAAGGTGGCGCCGAGCTTGGCCACGCTCTCCACGCCGCGCGCCACGGTGTTGCCGATGTCGTGCAGCTTGAGATCGACGAAGACTTTCTTGCCCGCCTCGACCAGCTGCGGCACCAGCGGCAGGCCGCCGGCATAGGCCAGCTGATAGCCGATCTTGTAGAACGTGACGCTGTCGCCGAGCCGCGCGATCATCGCTTCGGCTGCCGCGACGCTCGGCAGATCCAGTCCGACGATCAGGCGGTCGCGGGGAGCCAAGCCACCCATCATGTCACCTGGTTGCATCTGCCTTCACCTCATTTGCTGCGCGAAATCGATCAGTTGCCGCACCATCGCCTGAAGCGCCTCGATATCGGCGGGATGTTTCAGGCGGTCCATCTCGTCATAGGCGTCGTCCGCGAACGACAGCGCAAGCTGGTTGGGAACGACATTGGCGCGGCAGGCCGACAGGATCAGCCGCAGCGCCGCCAGCGACCGGGTGCCGCCGAGCCGGCCCGCGGAGGCGGCAGCGATGGCGAATGGCCGTTCGCGAAACACCTGCCCCTTGGTTTCGTGGTTGTCCTCGACCCGCGAGACCCAGTCGATAGCGTTCTTCAGCAGCGCCGGCGGTGCCGCGTTGTATTCCGGCGTCACCAGCAGCACGCCGTCGTGACGGCCGATCATGCGCTTGAGGTTGACCGCGTTCTTCGGCGCGCCGGACTTGTTTTCGAGATCGCCGTCATAGATCGGCAGCGGGAAGTCGGCGAGCGACAGCCGGGTGACGTTGACTTGCGCGCGCGCCAGTTCATCGACCGCCGCCGCGGCAAGCTTCGCGTTGCGCGAGCCGGCGCGCAGCGATCCCGGTATCACAAGGATATTCAGTGCCGACATGATTGCGATCGCATCAAAGCATGATCCCGAAAAGCATGCCCTCGGACTCGATCCGAGGGTGGATACCGGTTTTCGGATTAGATCATGCTCGAACAAAAGGCTACAGCGGGCGCGCCGCGCCATCACGGCGCGGGACCCGATCAGCCCTTGCGATACACCCAGACGCGGGCCGGCGGAAGGTTCATCCAGATCCGCTCGGAAGCTTCTGTGGATACGCCCGGCAGCGATTTTGGAATCGGCGGCGCCACCGAATAGGTGAACTGCACGAACGGCGCACCCGGCGCCAGCGCGACAAAGGCGTCGCGGATCAGCTTCAGCCGGGTCAGCATCGGCTTGGTGACCAGCGGCAGGCCGGAGACTACCGCCGCGGCAGGCGTGCCAAGCACGTTCCACAGCGTGTCGCGCAGCCGGTAGGCATCGCCCTGGACCACGGTGGCCTGCGGATAGCGGTCGCGCAGCAGCGCGCAAAACCCGGGATTGTATTCGACCAGCACCAGCCGTTTCTGATCGACGCCGTGGTCGATCAGCGCGCTGGTGATGGCGCCGGTGCCTGGTCCGAGTTCGACCACCGGTGCGTCGGACTTGACGTCGACATATTGCGCCATGGTCCGGGCAAGCACCCGCCCCGACGGCATCACCGCCCCCATATGCAGGGGTTTTTCGATCCATGAGCGGAGGAAGCGGACTTCGTCATCAAGACGAGGCGGCTTCTTCAACGCACGCACGGACGATTGCAGTGGCATGTCGCTTCCAGGAGGGACCGCAAATGAGCGGGGACTGTCAGAATTCAGTCATAAAGAGGTATAGGCAAGAGGGGAAACGGTCAAGCCGATCGCGCGTCGCGCATGGCCGCACAGCATCTGGGGTTAACCGGGTAAAGCCATGGGCTTCCTCGGCTTTGCGCGAGCGGCCGGCGCTAACCAAAGCTTCGAATCGACCGGAAACGGCGCCTGCCTCAGGTGCTGGCGCGCGTACCGAAGAAATCCTTGACCTTGGAGAAGAAGCCCGCGGCTTCCGGCTGGGTTGCGCCGGACGACAGTTTTTCGAATTCGGCGAGCAGTTCCTGCTGTTTCTTGGTGAGATTCTGCGGCGTTTCGACCACCACCTGGACGTACATGTCGCCCATCTGGCGCGAGCGCAGCACCGGCATGCCTTTTGATGCAATGCGGAATCGCCGGCCGGACTGGGTGCCGGACGGCACCTTTACCTTGGCCTTGCCCTGATCGATGGTCGGCACCTCGAACTCACCGCCGAGCGCCGCCGTCACCATCGACACCGGCACCCGGCAATGCAGATCGGCGCCATCGCGCTGGAAGAACTGATGGGTGGCCAGCGACAGGAAAATATAAAGATCGCCCGCCGGACCGCCGCGCACGCCGGCCTCGCCCTCGCCGGCAAGCCGGATCCGGGTGCCGTCTTCGACCCCCTGCGGAATATTGACTGACAGCGTCCGCTCGCGGCTCACCCGTCCGGAGCCCGAACAGGCCTTGCAGGGATCCTCGATCATCTGGCCGCGGCCCTGGCAGCCCGGGCAGGTCCGCTCCAGGGTAAAGAAGCCCTGGGCCTGCCTTACCCGGCCGGCGCCGCCGCAGGTCGAGCAGGTTTTTGGTTTGGTGCCGGCCTTGGCGCCGGTGCCGGAGCAGGATTCGCAAGTCACCGAGACCGGAATCTCGATCTGGGCGGTCTTGCCGAGGAAAGCCTCCTCGAGGGTGATTTCCATGTTGTAGCGCAGGTCGGCGCCGCGCTCGCGGCCGCCACCACGACCGCCGCGCTGTCCGGCCATGCCGAACAGGTCTTCGAAGATGTCGGAGAAGGACGACGCGAAGCCGGCGCCGAAGCCCGGCCCATTGCCGCCCTGCTCGAACGCGGCGTGACCGAACCGGTCATAGGCGGCGCGCTTGTCGCCGTCCTTCAGGACTTCGTAGGCTTCGTTGATTTCCTTGAAGCGGACTTCGCTCGAGGCATCGCCCGGATTCTTGTCCGGATGCCATTTCATGGCAAGCTTGCGGAAGGCCGCTTTCAGTCCCGCATCGTCGGTGGTGCGTTCGACCTCGAGGGTCTCGTAATAGCAGCGCTTGGTGGACATCCGTCAAATCCGCCCGAGTTCTCAATCCTCATCCCGAGGAGCATTCCGGAAGAACGCGTCCTGGAAGAATGCAGTCGTCAGCTTAACGAAAAATGACCCCCGTCGAGAAAGATGCCGGTGCTTCCTAAAGCTGGCGCTCTTCAAAGACGGGGGCCATCATCATCGCGGTTTAAGCAGATTTCTTGTTGTTCTTGTCGTCGTCGACTTCGGTGAATTCGGCATCGACCACGTCGTCCTTGGCAGCATCCTTCTTGGCGTCGGCCTCGGCCTGCTGCTTGTACATGGCCTCGCCGAGCTTCATCGAGGCCTGCGCCACGGTGTTGGTCTTGGCCTTGATCGCCTCGGCATCGTCGCCCTTCAGCGCTTCCTTCAGGTCGCTGACGGCGTCCTCGATGGCGCGGCGCTCGCTTTCGTCGATCTTCGAGCCATGCTCGGCCAACGCCTTCTCGGTGGAATGCACCAATGCGTCGGCGTGGTTCTTGGCGTCGACCGCCTCGCGGCGCTTCTTGTCCTCGGCGGCGTTGGCCTCGGCATCCTTGACCATCTTCTGGATGTCGGCATCCGACAGGCCGCCGGAGGCCTGGATGCGGATCTGCTGCTCCTTGCCGGTGGCCTTGTCCTTGGCCGAGACGTTGACGATGCCGTTGGCGTCGATGTCGAACGTCACCTCGATCTGCGGCATGCCGCGCGGCGACGGCGGAATGCCCATCAGGTCGAACTGGCCGAGGATCTTGTTGTCGGCGGCCATTTCGCGTTCACCCTGGAACACCCGGATGGTGACCGCATTCTGGTTGTCCTCGGCGGTCGAGAACACCTGGCTCTTCTTGGTCGGGATCGTGGTGTTGCGCTCGATGATGCGGGTGAACACGCCGCCCAGCGTCTCGATGCCGAGCGACAGCGGGGTGACGTCGAGCAGCAGCACGTCCTTGACGTCGCCCTGCAGCACGCCGGCCTGGATCGCAGCACCAATGGCGACGACTTCGTCGGGGTTGACGCCCTTGTGCGGCTCCTTGCCGAACAGCTGCTTCACCACTTCCTGAACCTTCGGCATGCGGGTCATGCCGCCGACCAGCACCACTTCGCCGACTTCGGCGGCGGTGAGGCCCGCATCCTTGAGCGCCTTGCGGCACGGCTCAATGGTCTTCTGGATCAGGTCGTCGACCAGCGCCTCGAACTTCGAGCGCGTCAGCTTCATCGTCAGATGCTTCGGTCCGGTCTGATCGGCCGTGATGAACGGCAGATTGATTTCGGTCTGGGTGGTCGACGACAATTCGATCTTGGCCTTTTCGGCGGCCTCTTTCAGCCGCTGCAAGGCAAGCTTGTCGTTGCGCAGGTTGATGCCCTGTTCCTTCTGGAACTCATCGGCCAGATAGCTGACCAGGCGCATGTCGAAATCTTCACCGCCCAAGAACGTATCGCCGTTGGTGGACTTCACCTCGAACACGCCGTCGCCGATCTCCAGGATCGAGACGTCGAAGGTGCCGCCGCCGAGGTCGTAGACCGCGATGGTGCCGGTCTTGGTCTTGTCGAGGCCGTAGGCCAGCGCGGCGGCGGTCGGCTCATTGATGATGCGCAGAACTTCGAGGCCGGCGATCTTGCCGGCGTCCTTGGTGGCCTGGCGCTGGGCGTCGTTGAAATAGGCCGGAACGGTGATGACCGCCTGATCGACCTTCTGGCCGAGATGGGCTTCCGCGGTCTCCTTCATCTTCTGCAGGATGAAGGCGGAGACCTGCGAGGGCGAATAGGTCTTGTCGTCGGCTTCCACCCAGGCGTCGCCGTTGGATGCCTTGACGATCTTGTAGGGGACGAGCTTCTTGTCCTTCTCGACCATCGGGTCGTCGTAGCGGCGGCCGACGAGGCGCTTGACCGCAAAGAAGGTCCGCTCGGGATTGGTCACCGCCTGACGCTTGGCCGGCTGGCCGACGAGGCGCTCGCCGTCATCGCTGAACGCCACGATCGACGGCGTGGTCCGCATGCCCTCGGCGTTCTCGATGACTTTCGCGTTCTTGCCATCCATTACGGCGACGCACGAATTCGTGGTGCCGAGATCGATCCCAATGACCTTTCCCATGGTCCTCATATCCTTCTTTTTGCGGCAGGTTGGCTGGGCCCTAACGGCGCACCAATCCGAACCCCCAAAGATAAAATGCTCGCGATACTGCGACGGTAGGCCTCATATAGGAGGGGGGGTGGGCCCCGCAAGGACCGATCGCGATCCCACCTCACGAAAACGTTGGCAGGTCCAATTTATCGTCTGATCGCACCCCGGCTCGCTTGACCGGCCCTGGCGCGGGGAACGGAACGTGGCCCCGGCCGGCTTTGCGAAACCGCGTCACCATTGCACCAAGACGGCCGGCGGTTTCCGGTCTAAAATGGCGGCTCTGGCGCAATGCCGCAGCGCCCCACCATCGAACGGCCTCAAAGCAAACCCAGTAGATTTTCATGAAGCAGACTGCACGCATTTTCGCCGTTGCCTTCCTGGCCGCGGCCGCCGGCCCGGCATTCGCCGCCGATCCGGTGTATCCGCCGGGGACCCGGGTCGGCATGGTGCCGCTGGTGGGCCTGGCGCCGGCCAAGACCTTTACCGGATTCGAGACCGAGGATCACAGCGTCAAGGTTCTGATCACAGAACTTCCCGCCGCCTCTTTTGGCGAGGTCGAAACCGCTTTCAAGACCAATCCGGTCCCCGGCGCGCCGAGGCCCGAGGCGATCGAGACCGCGGCTGGAAAAGCCTATTACACCACCGAAGTCGCCAAGGACCCCTCGGGCCTGGTGCGGCGCTACTCGATGATCCTGTCCGGCGGAGCCTTCTCCGGCTTTGTCGCCGCGCAAATCCCGGAAAATGCCGCCAAGATCTACACCGACGAGGCGGTGCGCCAGATGCTGGCGTCCGCGACGGTCCGCAAGCAGGTGCCGATCGAGGAGCAGCTTGGACTGTTGCCGTTCAAGATGACCGAACTTGGTTCGTTCAAGTCGGTCCGCACGCTGGCGCCGGGCGCCGCCATCCTGCTGTCCGACACCGAAGAGGACAGCGCGATCGATGCCAGCGCGTTCATGGTCATCGGCACCATCGCCTCCGCGCCGGCAACCCCCGACGACCGCGGCCGCTTCGCCCAGCAGGTCGCGGCGACGATCCCGGGCCTGCGCGATGCCAAGCTCACGATGTCCGAGCCGCTTCGCATCGACGGCTCGCCGGGCTACGAAACCCGTCTCGACGCGGTCAGCGGCAAGGAGAATGCGCCGGTGCGCGTGGTGCAGTGGCTGCGATTCGGCAGCGGCAATTCGGTGCTGCGCATCATCGCCAGCGCGCCGCGCGATTCATGGTCCGACGCATTCACGCGTTTTCGCGCGGTCCGCGACGGAATTCAGCCGCGCTGAGTATCTCACTTTCGTAGAGAGGCCCCACCCCGGCCCTCCCCGCAAGCGGGAGAGGGAGCGCGTTTCCTTGCGCGGCATGATGCTGTGCATCATGGAAAAACCGAAAGGGCGTTCAAGACGGTATGCATCGCTCGCAACGCATGCTGCATACCCCCTCTCCCGCTTGCGGGGGAGGGCGTGGGGGCACTCTTGGCCCAGCCAAAACGTCGTTTGAAAACGCGCTATTCCGACGCCGCCTTGGCGCCGCCCTTGGCGACGGCGACCAGCGCCGGGCGCAGCACCCGTTCGCCGATGGTGTAGCCGGCCTGCACGACCTGCACGACGGTGCCTGACGGCACCGACGAATCCGGCACCTCGTACATCGCCTGCTGAAAATTCGGATCGAATTTTTCGCCCGACGGATCGAACTTCTTGACGCCGTTCTTCTCCAGCGCGTTGAGCAACGACCGCTCGGTCAGTTCGACGCCTTCGATCAGCGCCTTGAGCCCGGGATCGGCGGCGGCCTTGGCATCGGCCGGGACCGCGTCGAGCGCGCGCTGCAGATTGTCGGCGATGTCGAGAACGTCGCGGGCAAAATTGGCGATGCCATAAGTCTTGGCGTCCGCGACCTCTTTGCGGGTGCGCGTGCGCAGGTTTTCCATTTCGGCCAGCGTGCGCAACATCTTGTCGCGTGACTCGGCAACTTCCTTGGCCAGCGCCTCGACGGACCCGACTTCCGGATCATCGGGCATGATGTAGGGCTTCGAGACCACCGGTTCGGCGTCCTGCGCCGGCTTGTCCGGAAAATCCTTCTGTCCGTTGGGATCGGTCATCACGCTGCCTTCTCAAAAGTCGGGTCGGAACAATGGGGGTGTTGGCTGGCCGGGATATCGTGTTTTGCAGGCCAAAAATCAAGCTTATTTGATCGCGGCCACAGCCCGCGGTCGGGTGCGATCAGCCGCCGAGCATCTGGCTGACGATGCGGGCGGCATAATCGACCATCGGGATGACGCGGGCGTAATTTAGCCGCGTCGGCCCGATCACGCCGAGCACGCCGACGATGTGTCCGGCGGCGTCACTATAAGGCGCGATGATGGTCGAGGAGCCCGACAGCGAAAACAGCTTGTTCTCAGATCCGATGAAAATCCGCACGCCTTCGGCGCGTTCGGCGCGGCCGAGCAGGTCGATCACGCCACGCTTGGTCTCGAGATCGCCGAACAGCATGCGCACCCGCTCCAGATCCTCCAGCGCGTGCAGGTCCTCCAGCAGATTGGCGTGGCCTCGGACGATCAATTGGCGATCATCATTGGCGCCGCCGGACCAACTCGCCAGACCGGCGGCGATGACCTTCTGAGTCAGCTGATCGAGTTCGGTGCGGTCCTGGGTCAGCGCGGTTTCGAGTTCCAGGCGCGCCTCGGCCAGCGTTCGGCCGCGAATCCGCGCGTTGAGAAAATTCGAGGCCTCGGTGAGGGCCGAGGCCGGAACGCCCGGCGGCAGCGTCAGCACGCGGTTCTCGACCTGGCCGTCCTCGCCAACCAGCACCACCAGCGCCCGCTCCGGCTCCAGCCTGACGAACTCGATGTGCTTGAGCCGCGAATTGGATTTGGCGGTCAGCACCACCGCCGCCGCCCGGGTCAGCCCCGACAGCCTGGTCAGGGCCTCGCCCAGCGCCGCCTCGACCGATTGCGCCTTGCCGACCGAGGTGAGCTGGGTCTGGATCGACTGCCGTTCCGGCTCGGTGAGATCGCCGACCTGCATCAGGGCGTCGACGAAGAACCGCAAGCCGAGTTCGGTCGGCAGCCGGCCGGCGGAGGTATGCGGCGCGTAGATCAGCCCGAGCTGCTCGAGATCCGACATCACGTTGCGCACCGAGGCCGGCGACAGCGGCACGGTGATCAGGCGCGAAATGTTGCGGGAACCCACCGGCTCGCCGGTGGCCAGGTAGCTTTCGACGATCTGACGGAAAATGTCCCGCGAGCGCTCGTTGAGCTGGGCCAGTCCGGCATTCGGCGCGATCAGGCCGATCGGGTCGTGATGAGCCACGGGGTACTCCTTCCAACACCCCTAATCTGCCATCTCGCGGGGCAGTTACAAGCCTCATCGGTTCATAGCCGCCTGCTGCCCCTTGCCGCTCCCGCCCGGTCCCCCTAAAAGCACCGCGAGATCCCGGTTCTTCTTGAATTTTTGCGGAGGATTCCCATGCGGCCAAGCCGCCGTGCGCCCGACGAGTTGCGCGCCGTATCGCTGGAACGCGGCGTGGTCAAATACGCCGAAGGCTCCTGCATGGTTAAATTCGGCGACACCCACGTGCTGGTGACGGCGACGCTCGAAGAGCGGCTGCCGCCATGGCTCAAGGGCCAGGGCCGCGGCTGGGTCACCGCCGAATACGGCATGCTGCCCCGTGCCACCCTGGAGCGCACCCGCCGCGAGGCTTCCGCCGGCAAACAAAATGGCCGCACCGTCGAAATCCAGCGCCTGATCGGCCGCTCGCTGCGCGCCACCCTCGACCTCGAAGCGCTGGGTGAGCGCCAGATCACCGTGGACTGCGACGTGCTGCAGGCCGATGGCGGCACCCGCACCGCCTCGATCACCGGCGCCTGGGTGGCGCTGGCCGACTGCATCGCCTGGATGAAAACCCGCAACATGATCAAGTCCGGCAACGTCTTGCGCGATAATGTGGCGGCGATTTCCTGCGGCATCTACAACGGCACCCCGGTGCTCGATCTGGATTATGCCGAGGATTCCGAAGCCGAGACCGATGCCAATTTCGTCATGACCGGCGACGGCCGCATCATCGAGGTGCAGGGCACTGCCGAAAAGACGCCGTTCTCGCAGGACGAATTCCTGGCGCTGATGGCGCTGGCCCGCAAGGGCGTGGCGCGGCTGGTCGACCTGCAGAAGATGGCGGTGGCGTGAATAACCCCGGGAACGACGGTATTCGGCTTTTGCCGATTGCGCGCGATCTGGCATAGGCTCGGCCATGCACCGTCGAATCACCGGCAGGCTCGTGATCGCCACCCATAACCCCGGCAAGCTCGTCGAAATGCGCGAACTGCTCGCACCTTATGGCGTCGAGGCGGTGTCGGCTGGCGA
>Ga0102590_1003309_pt1 | contig 16407 bp, 10 predicted proteins | sample AraplaMF_Col_mMF_FD_76859 | JGI IMG/M metagenome (GOLD analysis project Ga0102590, IMG submission 76859) | Arabidopsis root microbial communities from the University of North Carolina, USA - plate scrape MF_Col_mMF | ecosystem: Host-associated > Plants > Roots > Endosphere | place: USA...
TTCTTCAGGATAACGTTTTAATACATCATCTTCCCATTGTTCAATGCTTTGAAGCGGTTGCAGTTCTTCATTACTAAATTGATTTGCTACCCTCATAAACGTGAATTTTAAGCGTTTTTATTGTCTTTTTATGGACGGCTATCTACCTAAATTTACTGATTTCAATCGATTTCCACTAACTTTTTTATGCTAAAATATTGTTACTGTTTAGCGATTTATCACCAGAAAACAGTGTACAGGGCGGTGAGGATACCCACAATAATAACAGACCCTACAATGAATGCAGGAGAGGTTTTAAACATGGAGGTATCGATATGAATGATCCGGGGAAGGTATTTGCTTTTACTATCCATCAGGGTGATAATGATCATCAGCACCACAAGTATGACAAATACGATGGTCATGCGGTCCAGGAAGGGATAGTCCGGAAACTGCCCGTTGGTCCATACCGGGAGGAACTTCAATACGGTAGACAGCGGGATGGTAAGCAGTGCAGCCGTCAGCGCAGCGCTGGATGTAGTGCGTTTCCAGAGGAAGCCTAAGAGGAAGATAGCCAGTACACCGGGAGAAATAAAGCCTACATATTCCTGTATGAACTGGTAAGCCTGATCCAGGGTGGTAAGGGCCGGAGCCACCACACTGGCGATCACCATGGCTATGATCACGGTATAACGGCCTACGCGCACCAGGTGCTGTTCAGAGGCGTCTTTATTGAAAAAGCGTTTATAGATGTCCAGTGAAAAGATGGTGGAGATACTATTGGCCTTACCTGCAAGAGAAGCTACTACCGCGGCGGTCAGGGCTGCAAAAGCCAGGCCTTTAAGGCCGGGAGGCAGCAGGTTCATGAGCGTGGGATAAGCCTGGTCTGGTTTAACCACACCGGCGGCATTGGTCATCTCATGTGTGAACACCCCATTTTTATACAGCACATAGGCGGTAATGCCGGGCAACACTGCGATCACCGGTATCAGCAGCTTCAGGAAAGCGGCAAAGAGAATACCGCTGCGGGCCGTTTTAAGATCAGCTCCTAAAGCACGCTGGATGATGTACTGGTTACAGCCCCAGTAGTTTAAGTTATTGATCCACATACCGCCAATCAGCACAGAGAGCCCGGGCAGGTCCTTATAGTAGGGATGCGAACTATCGAAGATCATATGAAAATGGGTAGGCGCCTGCTCTTTGATGAGGGAAAGGCCTTTCCATATATTCTTGCCAAAGCCGAAATGTTCGGATACCAGGTTGAGGGCCAGGTAAGTAGTTACCAAGCCGCCGAGGATCAGCACAAACACCTGCACCACATCCGTATAGCCGATCACTTTCATGCCACCGAGGGTAACGAAAACGGCGAAAATAGCCAGTCCGGCAACACACCAGCCAAAGCTGATGCCCGAGATAGCATTGATAGCCAGGGCGCCCAGGTAGATGATGGAAGTAAGGTTCACGAATACATATACCAGCAGCCAGAACACCGCCATGGTAGTACTTACAGCGGCGTTATAGCGTTCCAGCAGGAACTGCGGCATGGTATAGATCTTGTTCTTCAGGTAAACCGGGATAAAAAATACGGCAACAATAATGAGTGTAGCCGCCGCCATCCATTCATAGGTGGAAATCGCCAGGCCCAGGGCAAAGCCGGAACCCGACATACCGATAAAGTGTTCTGCGGAAATATTGGAAGCTATCAGGGAGGCGCCAATGGCCCACCAGGTAAGCGAGCCTTCAGCCAGGAAAAAGTCTTTCGTACTGGTAACGGCAGAACGTTTACGACGATAGATATAGTAACCGTAGCCGGTGACAAGGATAAAATAGAAGAGAAAAACTAAATAATCCGGGAATTGTAGATGATTCATAACGTTGGAAGATAGATAATAAGGGAGTAAAATAAAAATCCAAATCCCAATTTCCAAATCAATAATTTGAGATATCAAATAGTATTGCTCTCATGCTTGAGGTAGATAAAAGAGATGCCCGCCTGCTTGAAAAGGCCATTCATGAATGGCAGGCATCCCAGCTTATTAACCAGGAACAGGCGCAGCAAATGCGGCAGGGATACCGGGTACGTGAAGCCAATACAGACTGGCAGACCATTACCCTGTATATCTTTATTGCGGCTATTTCCTGTGCGCTGATGGCATTTGGCTCCCTGGTGCTGGATGAAAAGTGGATAGAAGTGTTGCGAAAGAAACTATCGCTGACGGATGGTGTGATTGCAGTGCTCTTTGCGGCGCTTACCATTTTCCTGTGCTATCATGGTTACCGGCGGCAGCAAAAGCAGTCTGCCTTTTCGCTGAACCGGGAGATCTACTGGCTACTGCCCATACTCAGTACAGGCGTAACGGTAGTGTATCTTGGAAAAAGCCTGCAATACCTGGACGGCAATTATGGCGCTTTCTGGCTGCTGGCCACTGTTACCTACGGGGTACTGGGCATCCTGCTATCGTCTCCGCTGTTGTGGACGGCCACCCTGCTTTGCCTGATACCTGCTTATGTAAAGCTCAGCTACTATATTACAGGCGACGCCTCCTGGTTCCTGGGCATGAACCTGCCCTGCCGGATGTTTGTGCTGGCGGTGATCATGCTATTGTTACACCGGCTGGCCCTTTCGTATAAAAGGTATCATGCGGTACAGCATATTACCTGGGTAGGCAGCTGGCTATTGCTCTTACTTTCTGCCTGGCTTATTTCCATTTTTGGCAACAGCGGTACCTGGAACGAATGGCAGCTGATACGCCAGTACCAGCTGCTGTGGTGGGTAGTGATCTATACGCTGCTATGCGCCGGTGTAGTATGGCTGGGCATCCGTATGCGGGATAACCTGGTGCGCGATTTTGGCGTGGTGTTCCTGTTAGTGGATATGTATACCCGTTATTTTGAATACCTGTGGGACCGTACCCACAAAGGCATCTTCTTCACTATACTGGCGCTATCTTTCTGGTGGATAGGCCGAAGGATCGAAAAGTGGAAAAAGATCTAAGGCCCTACTGTTATAGTAAATGCTTTGACTACTTCACGGTGCTCATCTATTGAATCATTAAAAGCTACAAAAGTAAGGGTGTAGGTACCTGGCTTGTTGTATATATAGTAATAGCTGTCAACCGTTGCGCTGCCCAGGTCCCGGATGGAAACGCCGGCATCCCGCACCACCATTCTGAGATCAAAGGGCCTTGAGATCAGCCAGTCGTCATTATCTTCTTTTGTACTGTTGGCGATGGTGCCATTGATCACTACCTGCCCGCTGGTGGGCACATTCCATGCTACGGTAGGATTTTTAAGATCGAAGGCAGCCCAGCCTGCCTGGCTGGTGGCAACAATGGTGGACACCTTATCTGGCAGCACATTTTTGATGTCAAATGTACGGATAGACCAGCTGGGTTGTTTCAGGGAATCACTGTAGTAGCCCAGGTAACGCAGCGCGATGTATATTGGTTGCTGCGTTTTAGCGAAGGCGCTGAGGTCAATAATGCCCGAGGGCGTTTTGTCGGCCCCGGTAGAAAGCACAGTCTGGCCGGTGATGTCTGTCCAGGTAGCTTTCATAATACCGGCAGAATCGTAGGCTCCATTAAAGTCTGTAGACACCAGTAGCTTCAACGTATTGACCTCACCGCGGTTCTGGAGGTAAGAAGTGAATTGTAGCTGAGGAATGCCGTCACCTGTAGTGCGGTCCTTATATTGATAGTTAAACCCGGGCTCTCCTGAGTAAAAGGTAATATTATCTGCCTGGCCGCTAAAGGCAAAACGTACGGTATCGCCTACTTTAAATGTAGTATTGGAAATACTTATATCGAAGTTAGGAGCAGCCACTTCCAGCTTTCTGCAGCTGAACAGCAGGCAAAGACTGCAAAGAAATAATATATGGATATGTTTCATGATGTTCATGTTTTAATTACCATCCCGGGTTCTGTACCAATAACCTGTTCACCGCCATATCGTGCGCCGGTATGGGCATCAGCAGGTGGCGTTCTGATAAATTGTTAGCCGCAGTTGCAGTGAACTTATCGCTGGCAGGTGCATTGGCATTGATATCGTCTGCCATGGCTTTCATAGCAGAGATGAAGATGCCCCAGCGGATCAGGTCGTATTTGCGCAGGGCTTCAAAACAGAGCTCCCTGGAGCGCTCATCCTGTATAGCCTGGCGAAGCGCATCTTTACCCGACTGTTGTTCCGGCGGCAGATCAGGCTTGCTTGTGGATGTGTCGCCGCTCAGCAGTTTGCCATAAGCGCGGCGTCTTACCTGGTTCACGGCGTCTATGGCCAATGGTGTAGGCCCGTTGATCTCGTTCTCTGCTTCGGCCATCATCAGCAGCACATCTGCATAACGCAATATGGCAAAGTTTTGTGGAGTAAGGTTTTTGTTCTTGGGCGTGAGCGTTTCGTATTCGCGGCGCCATTTACCGATGTTCAGTTCCCAGAGATTGTTATTCTTCTTATAGGTGTCTCCGGTACCGGTGTAATTATAATTTGCGCAATTCCAGTCGCGGCGCAGATCATCAGCTTCATACATGCTATACAGTTTGTTGGTGGCATTCACAGAACCGTAGCTGTAGCCGATTTCAAGGTTGGCGCATTTCACGCCGATGTTATTGCCGATGCGGCCTGATTCGTCAAACACGCCGGTGCCATTGCCGGCGAACTCGATCTCCCATATGCTTTCCTTTACATCGTATTTATCCTGTGCATAGTTGATGAAGATCTGTTTGTAATCAGGATTCAGGGCATGCTCGCCCGACTGCACCACCTTTTGGGCCCATTCCAGGGCATCCTGGTATCTGGCAACATCATGCAGAGGATAGCCAGCCATCGTTAAGCATACCCTTGCCAGGATACCCTGTACGGCGGTTTTGCTTATGCGGCCGCTATAGCCCAGGGAAGTGACGGTTTGCGTTTGCAGGAGGCTTTCTGCTTCCGTCATATCTTTCAGGATCTGCGCATATACCTCTTTCAATGGCGTGCGGGCAATATGCACACTATCTACAGAGAGAACAGGATGAAGGATGAGGGGTACATCACCGAAGTTGATGGCTAGCAGGAAGTAATAATAGCCGCGCAGAAACAGGGTCTCCCCTTTTACAACCCCTCTTTTTGTTTCGTCCATCGGGGGACGGTTTACGCTGGCCAGTAATACGTTGGCGCGGGAAATACCCTGCCAGATGGCGCGCCAGTAGCCCGCCACCTGGGCATTACCGGGATCGTATACGTACATGCGCATACCGGTGGAAGGATTGCCGGCCTGGTAACTTTCATCCGTACTGGAATTAATAGGCCAGGTCATGTAATCTCCATAGATCTGTTCTTTGCCCAGCATATCGTATACACCCAGCAGGCCGCGATTCAGCTGCTCTTCTGTAGTGTAATAGGTTTCCGTAGGCAACACATCAGTGGGATTTGTTTCAAGGAACTTTTTACAACTGCTGCCAGCGGTCAGTAAAAATATGATCAACAAAAAGTATCTGCGTTTCATAAAGTCAAAGTGAAAGGTTCAAGCCAAAAACAATTGTTCTTGCCATCGGGTATGCGGCCCAGTCGAAGCCGGGCGTTAAAGTGGAATTGCGGGTAGACACTTCCGGATCGCGGCCGGTGTATTTGGTCCAGGTGTACAGGTTCTGAGCGGTGACGTAGAAGCGAAGGCTTTTCATCTTATACCTTCTCATGAACTGTGCTGGCACCGTATATGCCAGGCTGACGGTCTTCAGCCGCAGGTAAGAGCCATCTTCTATTACGCGGGACGAATAATAGCCGGGACCTTGTCCGTTAGGCCGGTGCAAGGTATTAGAGGGGTTGGTGGGCGACCAGTGATCCACGTAACTGGCATACTGGTTAACACTGGGCGTGCCCTTGCCATTCCCCTCAAATACGAGGCGGTTGGCATTGAGGATGTCATTGCCGTAAGACCACTGGAAGAAGACGCTAAGGTCAAAGCCTTTACAGGAAAAGTTGTTTGAAAAACCGCCTTTGTGAACAGGCAATGATCTTCCGATCACAGTAAAGTCTTTTGCATTTACTACGAGGTCTCCGTTGAGGTCTTTATACTTAATATCTCCCGGTTTGATGTTCTGACGTTCTACACCATTGGTGGTAACATTTCCCTTCAGGAAATAGCGTCCATCCCCCCCTTTATCAAAGTCTTCATACTGGTATACGCCATCCCATACGGGGCCATAAAACTGCGCTACCGGCTCTCCTATTTTGGCGATGTATAATGGAAAGCCCCAGCTGGCATCCCAGAGCACGGGCGTGAGAATGGATTGCTGGTTCTCTGACAGGCCCAGTACTTTATTGCTGTTAAAGCTGATGTTGAAGGAGGAGGTCCATTGAAAACTGCGGGAGCTTACGTTCACGGTATTGAGGGTGAGCTCCAGTCCCTGGTTCCTCATTTTGCCGATGTTCTTATATCCTTCATCGAAACCAGTGGTATAGGGCAATATAGCGTTCAGCAGCAGGTCGTTGGTGGTTTTGCGGTAAAGGTCTGCTGTCAGGGAGATCCTGTCTTTATACAGGCCCAGATCGATCCCCAGGTCGAACTGGGTGGTGGTTTCCCATTTCAGGCGCGGGTTGCCCAGGGTTTGCAGCTTAACGCCCGCAACGGGTATCCCGTTATTGAATGAATAGGAAACACTGGTGGGCAATGCCAGGGTAGAGAGATAAGGGAAATCGCTTACGCGGTTGTTACCGGTGGCGCCATAGGAGATCCTTATCTTGGCATCTGAAATAGTGGAGAACCGTCTCATGAACTTTTCCTCCCCGATGCGCCAGGCAAAAGCGCCTGAGGGGAACCATCCCCATTTATAGCCCGGTGCAAATTTTGAGGAACCGTCATTACGCAGCGAGGCGGTGAACAGGTAGCGGGAATTGAAAATATAGTTGACCCTGCCCAGGAAAGAGGCCAGGGTATTTTTAGAACGCTGCGAAAGCACGTTCTGGGTGGCGCCTTCATCCAGTCCGTCGATGCCGAGTGATTCATTGAGGATCCCCGAGGCCGTCAGCCGGTAGAGCGATGTTTGCGTGCCCTGCGCGGTAAAGCCGGCCACCGCTGTGACCTGATGACGCCTGTTGAAAATCTTGTTATAGGTCAGTGTATTTTCATTGAGCCAGTTGCTGAGCAGGCCGTTACTTACGCTACCGTTAGGCCCTTTGATATTGTAGCGTGGGTTGCCTGTGGAGGTAAAGGAATTATAAAAGGATTCTGCTCTTGACCAGTTGTTATTGATACCGCCAGAGATCCGCAGGGTGAGGTTGGGCATGATACGGTATTGCAGGTAGCCGTTCACAATAAGATTGTTGCCGATGCGGTTATTGATCTCATTCTTTGCAGAGAGCACGGGATTGATGCGGTAGTCTGCATTGACCAGACCATCTACAGCAGGGTCATAAAGCTCGTCCAGCAGGCTGCTGCTGTCATTACCAGATACGGGGCGATATGCCAGGGCCTGGAACATCAGGTTCACAGAGCCGGCGGTAGCGCCTGAAGAAACAATGATGCCGGAGGATTTTGTGCGGGCGTAGTTCACGTTAAGGCCTACCTTAAATTTGTCGTTCAGGGTTTGGTCCAGCACCAGCCTGCCCTGATAACGGCTAAAGCCTGAATTGATGATCAGGCCCTGCTGGTTGAAATTATTAAGAGAGATTGCGTACTGCGTTTTATCTGTTCCGCCGCGGATAGACAGGTCGTGGTTCTGCATGGGGGCCAGGCGTAGCAGTGCTGACTGCATATCGAGCCCTTTTACGTTCTTATAATCTTCCACCGTCCTGCCATCCTTCAGGTAAAGATCAGCTGCGTTGGGGGCGCTAAGCATCTGGTATTTTACGAATTCATAGGCATTCATCATCCTGGGCCGGTTCATATCCTGCTGGAGGCCTGCGTAAGCGTTGTAGGTGACGACGGGATCTCCTTTCTTTCCCTTTTTTGTGGTGATGATGATCACGCCGTTGGCGCCGCGGGAACCGTAAATAGCGGTAGCCGAAGCGTCTTTCAGGATATCGATGGATTCGATATCGGAGGGACTGATCGTGTTGTTGTCGGGATTTTCAATAGGGAAGCCATCAATCACATACAAAGGAGAATTATCCTGTGTAATTGAATTGGCTCCCCGTATTACTATATTGTTGGATGAACCAGGTTGGCCGTCGTTAGCGGACACCTCCACCCCTGCCACGCGGCCGGCAAGGGCATCATCAAATGATTTCACGGGCGCTTTTGAGAGGTCTGACATGTTCACCTGGCCTACGGAGCCGGTCACATCTTTTTTCTGTGCAGTACCATAGCCGATCACCACTACCTGGTCGAGCCCCGTGATCTGATCTTCCATCACAACGTTAACGGCGGAACGCCCATTGAGGGCAATCTCCTGTGGTTTAAAACCTATATAGCTGAACACCAGCGTTTGCTGAAGGTCCGGCAGGTACGCAATAAAAACCCCTGATCTGTCGGTGACGCCTTTGGCGGCGCCATCTTTCGCACTGACACTTACACCTGGCAGCGCTTCGTTCTGCGCATCTGTTACCTTTACCAGCACTTTCTGCTGCAATACCGCAGTGGCGGAAGCCTCGGGGCGCTGCTGCTCCTGTTTTTTAAGCACGATAGCACCATCACGGATGGTCCAGTCTACTTTTTTATTTTTCAGCACAACGTTCAACACCGTAGGAACGTCGGCCTGATCAAAACGGACATTCATTTTCTCTTTATCATCCAGCAGCTGGTTAGCGTAAAAGACTGTTAAACCTGTCTGCTGTTTGATAGCGCTGAATATATCAGCGATGCTAATGCTTGTACTATTCAGGGTCACGCGGGGATTGTTCTGGGCAACACCCGTGGACACCTGAGCAGTTAACAGGCAAAGCAATATGTGGAGGCGCACACGGCGCCCGTATTGTAAAAGTTTTTCCATAACGCTGACAATCGTTTTTCGTTTACATGAACGTGGAGTGTATTTATTTAAAGACTGGATTGTGAAAAAAATGGGTGAAGAGAGGAGAAAATAATTAAAATACGGCAGGGTTGATATACAGGATAAGTTTTATATATTTATCAGATCTTTATCCATTAAACCAGCCAACACTGATGAGGGGACTACTTTTCCTGCTATTTATCCTGGCAATACTACCCGCCTTTGCACAAACCCGGAAATTTCCCTACTCCGACGGAAAAAAATGGGGCTTAACCAATGAAAATAAAGAAATACTGATCGCACCGCAGTATGATACTGCATTCTGGATGTTCATAGACAAGGTTGCCGTTGTGCGGAAAGCTGGCTGGTACGGACTGATCGCAGCGGATGGGACGGAACTGATCCCCTGCCGTAATCAGGCGATCAAATTGCTGTCGCGTGAGATAGGAATTGTTAAAGAAGCAGGCAAATATCACCTGATCAGCATAAGCAATGGTCAGCAAATATCGCCTGTATTATTTGACAGTTTACATGATTACCGGCATCATACAGATTCGCTGCTGTTGCTCGTTACACAGAACAGGAAATGGTATTTCCTCAATGGAAAAGGTGGCTTCCTTATTAATGACAAAGGTTATGACGATGCCCGGTTCATGCCCGAAAAGAGCAACCGGGGCCTTGTAAGGAGCGGTAAAAGATACAGTGTGATCGACCTCCGTAACCACGCCATGGAAGTTCAGGACGTGATGCCCCCTGCCAGTCAGCAAACGCAGGCATCAACACAGGTCGTAACAGCGCCCAGGCCGGATGATGACTATGTAGGCGGGACAATGGACCTGTATGTGCACAAAACCGGTGACTACCACTGGCAGATCACTTACGAAAAACGTACGTACAAGAGCGTTCCTGCCAAAGCGCTGACAACTGTTGAACTGGACGGATATAGCTCCGTGGAGAGGTTCTATTACGATGAGATCAACGATCCGGCATCAGTGCTTAAAGTTACAGCATCCGGAAAGACCGGCCTGATAACACCGGAAGGCAATAAAGTACTGCCGTGTATCTACGATGATATAAGGAACGAGGGAGGTTTCTACATCACCATTAAAGACGGAAAGGAAGGGCTGATAAAGCCTGACTGGAGGGTAATCAGCCTTCCTGTGCTGAAACATATTTTTGGAGCGAATTATGAAGCAGAAGCCTATTTTATAGAGATGCCGGACGGCAAAAAGGGATTTATGAACATGCATAATGGAAAAATATACATACCTGGAGTGCAAGACTAAGCGACAGACAATCTTAATTCATACAAACAGTAAAAGGAATTTACACCTATGAAGGAACTACTTTACGTACTATTTTCCCTGGCATTACTGCCAGCCTATGCGCAAAACCGGAAATTTCCTTATTCCAACGGAAAGAAATGGGGACTAACCAATGAGAACAAAGAAGTGCTGATAGCTCCGCAATATGATACTGCCTTCTGGTTCTACAAAGACCTGTTTGCGGTCGTGCAAAAAAACAAGTTATACGGAACGATTGCGCCAGACGGGAAACTGTTGCTTCCATGCAAATATGAAGCACTATCCGCTATTACGGATGAAATGGGCATGGCCAAACTCCAGGGCAAATTCCGGCTGGTAAGCTTAAGTACAGGAAAAGAACTATCGCAGGTGCTGTTCGACCAGTTACAGAATTACAAGTATAGTGCTCCCCGTATCCTGCATATAACTACTGCAGGCAAACACTATTTCCTGAACACATCCACCGGCCGCCTGGTGAATCAAAAAGGCTTTGATGAAGCCGGGTTCGTGACCGGGGATCACTATCAGGGCATGGTACAATCCGGCGGACAATATGGAGTGATCGATCTCAAAACAGGAAATGTTATAGTGCCTGTAAAATACGACCACCTTGTTTATAAGAACGGCGGAGAGATCGAAGCAATTTCCGGCGACAACATTACCATCTACGCTGCCGATGGCAGTTCACGACCAGGAAATAACTATTCACTGACAGCCACTGAAGGGCCTATGTTTGCCGAAACAGCCCGCGCAAATGAAGAGGAATCGCCTTACTCACCCACCTTAGACCTGTATATATACCCAACAGGCGATAAAAGCTGGAAAGTGACCTATGAGAAGCGGACGCGTAAAGATGTGCCAGGCGAAGCATTATCTACTGTCTATGAACTAAAGGGGTATACATCAGTAAAAAAGTTTCTGACCAGCCATCCATACAGTCAGATCAAGGCCTTGCTTAAGGTCACCAATAACGGAAAAGCGGGCCTGGTAACGCTTGATGGCCGCGAAGTGCTACCGTGCATATATGATGATATAGAAAATAAGGAGGACTTTTATAAGACTATCAGGGATGAAAAAGAAGGATTGATCACAACGGATATGAAGGAGCTAAAGCCTCCTGTACTGAAACATATTTTCCTGGGCGATTATACTATAGGCGCCTGGTTCATAGAGATGCCGGATGGGAAAAAGGGATTTATGGACATGAGTAACGGGGATATCTTTATCCCCGGGGTTGAACTTTCAACAAAATAAGCGATAGCTGCCTGATATGATCATTTAAAATGCAGCGCACCTTTGTTAAAATAATACTGCACACCTGAGGTGATCTCCAAATTGGTGAGGAAAGTCTCTAAAGGTTTGTTCTTTTCAATGGAGCCGGAAAAAGTTTGCTGCGCCAGCTGAGGGCTGTCGAACACGACGTTCACATCAAACCAGCGGGGCAGCATGCTGGTGATCTCTCCCAGCGGGGCATTGTGAAAATAACGTACGCCCTGCATCCAGGACAATGCAGTGGCTGCATCAAAAGGCTTTGTTTCAAAACCGGGACCGGGACGGTAGATCGCCTGCTGACCGGGACTAAGCGCCACTTCACTGCCGCCTGCAGTAGTAAGCACTTTTCCATCTACCAGGGCCAGGGTGGTGATATGATCATCGTAGGCATTAATGTTAAAAGAAGTGCCCAGCACACGGATCTTGGTCTTGTCTGTATGAACAATAAAGGGCCTGCGGGCATCTTTCGCCACTTTGAAAAAAGCTTCTCCGGTGAGGTACACCTCCCTTTCAGCTGTAGTGAAGGAGAAGGGGAAACGAAGAGAGGATGCGGCGTTCAGCCATACCTCGGTACCATCTTCCAATACTATTTTGTAATCCAGCCGGGCAGGCACCGTGAGGGTGTTCCAGGCATGTGTTACGGCTTGGGTGGTGGTATAGCTCAGTTGCTTATCCTGTATATTCAGCGCTGTGGTGCCTATGTTCAGCTGCCGCACAGCGGTATCTGAAAGGTTTAGGGTAGCGCCGCCTGCCAGTGTTAACTGTACACCGGCAGGGGCGTTTACTGCTAATTGAGGTTTAGCGGCGGGTGCGGTTGTATGGCGGAAATACCACCAGGAAGCGAACAGGCATGGCAGGCATACTGCTGCGACAGCCATCCATTTTTTAGTAAAAAAAAATGAGCGGTTGCTCCCGGCGCCGGCGCGGAATTTAGCCGCTACCTGCTGCCAGGCCTGTTCATCATCCAGCCTGTTAAAAAACGCCCTTCCTTTCTCCGTTCCCAGCTCGCGCTGCACTTCCTCCCACATCCGGAGGATCTCCAGGTCGTTCCTGATGGCGCTTTCGATCAGCTCGTTATCTGCCTCGCTGATCGTTCCGGCAAACTTTTCAATCAGCAATTCCCGGATATATTCTTTATTACATTCCATCGTATACAAGACGTTATTTCAGAAAAAATGGGTGAACCTATCTAAAATTCATAAATCCTGCGCGTAGCTCTTTTACCGCCAGCTTAAGGTGTGTTTTAACAGAATTGGTGGTGATATGCATGATCCTGGCGGCCTCCTTATACTTTTTCTTCTCCAGGTATACCAGGTTGAAGGCCTGCTGCCGCTGCGCGGGCAGCTCATTGATAATGGCATGCATATTCTTCTCTGATTCATTCTCGATAACAACGTTCCTGTCTGTTTTATAATCCAGTGTGCTTACATAACGATTGAGCCGTTTATTGTTGACCTTCTTCTTTTCCAATGCCATCAGGCATTTGTTCTTAACGGCGGTGTGAAGGTATGACTTCACGGAAGAGCGGATCTGGTGGAACAGCTGCTTATCCCAGATCTCTATAAAGAGAGATTGTACCTGGTCTTCTGCCTCCATTTCATCCTTCAGCATATAATATGCATGAAGATTCAATATTTTATAATACTTCTTGAACAACTGCTCATAAGCGGCAACACTACCTGCCTTCAACTGCTCCAATAGAAAATTGTCGTCGTTATTCTTCATGGTTATGACGGGTTACAGGGTATTTTTTCATAGGATCTATACAGCTTTATTGAGAGTAACGTTTATAAACCAGTCAGCGCTGTCATATTTTTCGCATACGGCGATATTTGTGGCCGCATCTGCAAGATTAGTAAATATTATTTTACTGCCAACGGGCATGCCCGCATAATTTGTATTCAGCCAGGTTTTGGCGAGCGTAGTGGTGTCCACTACGGCATTAATGTAAGTATAGCCCATCTGCGCCGGGGCCAGGGTACCGTCCAGTGCGGCGGTATTGATATAGGGCACCACCATCATAAATGCCAGGTCAAATCCTTCTGTAGCGGCTGTACAATAGATCTGTCCCAACATGCCGTCTGGGCCAAAGGTAGTGTCTACCCCCACCCCTATTACCTGCCAGGCGGTACCAACGGAATAGAGCATAACGGACGCAAACCCGCTGCCGCCATCACTTCTTTCAAACCCAATGGAGATATTCTGTGTAGTGGTGAGCGAACGTACTTTGGCGTACAGCTTCCATTTGGCTTTCGGGAAGAACTGGTTGATCAGGAATTTATTGCTGCCGCTGCCCAGGGGCGAACGGATGGCCTTCTTACCGCTGGTAGGGAAGCGCATATAACCGTTCACTTCCAGCAGGGCCGGATCGTCGAAGCGGGGCGCAGCGTTGGTAACGCCCTGGTAGATATTGGAAGTGGCCGGGTAGAACAATACGCCCCTGCCCTGGTAAGGCGAGGTGGGATTACCAAAGAACAGGTAATCCGGGTAAAAGCCTCCGAAATTGGTGGGCACGGTATTCTTGTGATAGTAGCTGATAAACCGGGCGCTGTCTGTACCATTTGTAGAGCGGTTGAAAAGGATGGTATTATTTACGCCCCCATCTGTTACGAACACTTCTTTCACACCGTCTGTAGCGACGGTGATATGATTGCCGTCGCCGGTCATTCTCAGGGCCTGGCCATCGTCAATATCCACTTTATCTATCCTGCTGTAGTTCGTAGCGAAGGTCATAAAGCCGGCGGTGGCAGCGCTGTTGCCAAACTGCATGCGCGGGCCTGAGAAGATCGTCATGCCTCTGCCTGAGATGTAAACGTATTCCTTACCGGCCATATAGGCCTGGTCGAAAGGGCCTTCTGTGAACATATCCTGGAAGGAGCAGCTGAAAGGCTCATAACGGGTGGAGGATACATAGCCGAAAATGCGGATGGCTACGCGGCTGGTCTGGCATGCCCAGGTGTTGATGTGACCGTAGGCCATATTGGGTACGCTGAAGGCCACACGGCGGCAATTGGCGGTGATCAGGTGATTAGCCGCCCATTCGTCGCAGGCATATTCAATGGAATGCGCACCTGCGGGCACTACGTAGATCTCCGGGATGCCTGAAATAGTAAGGTTCGTGATAGCGGGACCGTTAGGTGTTGCCGCCAGCCGGAAGGTGGTAGGCGTTTGCCCTACCACGTAATAGCGGAAACGGGGCCTTATTTCGGCAATACTGCCATCGTTGGGATCAAAGATCAGCGCCACCTGTTTGTTGGCTGCATAACCGTGTTCTACGGCCGTAGTGAATGTGCCGGTCACAGGGTCGAATGCGCTGACCACCCGCGGGATCATGATATTGTGGGTTTCTGAGGTGCCGCAGATGATGCCATAGTCCATATTCCGCATTTCTGTTTTTACGCCGAAGTTCACCTTGTAGGCGGCGCCGCTGAAAAAGATGCCGGTATCGCCGAAGCCCGCGCCGAGACCACCGGTAGTGCGCTCAATATAGATCTTGTCAAACATCAGCCCCACCACCGCGGGAAAATGGAAGGCGCAGATGCCGACCCTTTCACCGAACAGTCCGATACGGAGGTAGTTGGGCCGTGCGTCTACCGGGTTGGCGAGGCGCAGGCGCAAATTGCTGATATAGATCTCTGTGGCCACCACATAGCCCGGCTCCCCTACTCCTTTCCAGTAAAATATATCCTCACCGGCTATATTTTGCACGATCACACGCGGACCGTTGCCTTCAACGGTGAATACACCGGTAATATCTACCCTGCCTGTTACATAAGTGCCGTCTGGTAAGAACATCACCCTTCTGAAGGAGGCGCCTTTAATATAGGTGGCGCAGTTGTTAAATGCGAGCGTATCGACGGTCACGTTATCGCCTTTGGCGCCGAACCAGCGTACGCTTACTTTGTCTGTTGTGATCACCCGGATCCACCTCCCGGTGTTCGTACAGCCGTATTGTGAATCCTGTATGGTAACGCCGCCGTCATCAACGGCTGTGGAAGTAGCGTTCCAGTAAAATTCACCGCCTCCGCTATCGCCGGGGGCCCAGTAGCCCAGTACATAAATTAGTTCATTGGTACAGGGGCTTTTTTTATTTGCTCTCAAATCAGCTATGGAGTTGAACTGCATGATAATAAAATTTAGAAATTAATGCCTCTTGTGATCGATCATCATATAAATAATGACTGCTTTTTTTTGAAAAAGGGTGAAGCATTCAGGTGCTAAAATGTGGAATTAAATATAGACGTCCCCGTGAGCCTGCCTGTTGTACATGATACGCTGCGGCAGTGTTTCACTGCCTTTTGTTATATTCTGATAAGGGCAAAAAAATGTCAGGAACAGGTGTTTACGTCAGTATCAGCTGTTTCATAACATGGAGGTTATTTTGTACTTAAATTTAAGTATTAAACACTTCACGGCAATGATGTTGAATTCGCTTTTACTGATCAGAATTTAACAAAAAGCCCATGGCCGGATGGGCCATGGGCATCAGTGGACATGCTGCAGTAAACTTTACATAACGGGCACTTCTGCGCCTTCTACTTTGTAACGGCCGGTATCCTGCACGCTCCAGTCGTAATTGCCGGTGATCCATGAGCGGAGCACGGCCACGTAGCGGGTCAGTTCGCGGTCGGTGATCTCATCGAAGGATGGCAGCAGCTTTTCGAGTGCGGCAAACAGTCTTACTTCATCGTCGTGCATGCGCACGGTTTCATCGATAGCCGCCTGCATGGAAAGGTTGCGTTCTTTCATGAGGGCCAGCACGAGGTTGTGCACATCACCCTGTTCTGCTTCTTTCCTGCAGGACATAATATCGTTGGTCCAGCAAACGATATTGTTACAGGCCAGGGCCAGGCGTTGTACCATGGCGTGTTGCAGTACCTGGTCGGGCAGATCTACCTTTTCACTGATCGATACAAATTCGAGGTCTACGAACAATGCGCCGGTGTAGG
>Ga0102590_1003310_pt1 | contig 16381 bp, 12 predicted proteins | sample AraplaMF_Col_mMF_FD_76859 | JGI IMG/M metagenome (GOLD analysis project Ga0102590, IMG submission 76859) | Arabidopsis root microbial communities from the University of North Carolina, USA - plate scrape MF_Col_mMF | ecosystem: Host-associated > Plants > Roots > Endosphere | place: USA...
CATAAGGCTCATGGTGCAGCACAAGCCGCCCGTGCAGCATCAGCCCAATACGCATTTCCAGTATTGCAACACGAACTATATGTTGCTGGGCTCTATCATAGAGAAGATCAGCAATAAAAAATACGCCGATTTCATGCGGCAAACCTTTTTTGAGCCGCTGGGCATGACCAATACCTTTGTATTTGATCCCACCAGCACTCCCCGCCCCCACCAGACCATCAGTCACAAGTATAACGGCCATGCCGAGCCTGACACCTATTTCGATGGCGTAATAGGCGACAAAGGCATCTACAGCACCGCCCAGGATATGCTGAAATGGGACCAGGCGCTTTATTCGGGCAACCTGTTCAAGGAAACCACCTTAGAAGAAGCCTACAAGCCCTATAGCAATGAAAAGCCCGGCATCCGCAATTATGGCTTGGGCTGGCGCCTAATGATCTATCCGGAAGGCGGCAAGATAGTATACCATAACGGCTGGTGGCATGGCAACAACACCGTGTTCTACCGTTTTGTACAGGATAGCACCACCCTTATCATTCTTGGCAATAAATACGACCGTGGCATTTACCAGGCTATCAAGCCTATCAGGGGCATACTGGGTCATGCAGACGGAGAGGATGAGTACGAGGAATAAACTCAGCCGTGTTTCCTGTTTGGAAGCACATTTTCCCGGGTCCAGGTGATCTTACCGCTAAACGCTTCGCTTCTTACAGGGCATTCCATTAACTGGCAATAATGACAGCAAACGGGCAGACAGGGGTCTGTATGAATGAAGAACTCCACTTCTCCTGCCGGTATTTCGCTGTTCACCAGTGTTTCCATTGCTTTCAGCTCTTCATGCGCCTGGCTCAGCTCCAGGTAATAGGGTAATGTAAGATGGCAATCTATGTGATAGTTATTGCCATATTGCTGTACCCGCATATTGTGCACGTCTATCCAGGCCCCTCTCCTGTTGGGATTCAGTATACCGATCACCTTGTCTATCATCTGCATATCCGTTTCGTCCATCAGACCGGAGATGGAGCGGCGTAGCAGCTGGTATCCTTTCCGCAGGATCAGCAGTCCCATTATCACAGATACAGCAGGGTCTACCCAGGTCCAGCCGGTGAAGCTGATAACCGCCAAGGCTACCACCAGTCCTATACTGCTGTACACATCCGTCATAATATGCTGCCCATTACCGGAGATGGTGATAGAAGACAATTTGCGCCCTGTACGCACCAGGTATTGACCCAGCAGCAGGTTAATAAAGGCAGTAACGGCTATCAGCCAGATACCCTGTGTGAGGCTGTGCAGCTCAGTGGCGCCCAAAAAATATTGCACCGCCTTGAAGAGAATGAGGCAGCCCGCAATGAAGATCATAGCGCCTTCAAAACCGATAGAAAAGAATTCCACTTTGCCATGCCCGTAGGGATGGTTCTGGTCCCTTGGTTTGCCGGCCAGGTAGATGCTATAAGAAGCAAAGACGCCTGCCACTACGTTGATAATGGATTCCAGGGCATCAGACAAAATGGCTACGGAATGCGTGAGGAAATAAGCCGTAAACTTTGCGGCAGTCAGCAGGAAGCTGACAAGCAAGGAAAGCAGGATGATCCGAAATTCTTTTCTAAGCAATGGTTTTGGTGTTGGTCCTGCAAAAAAAGGAAAAAAGAAGGGAACAGTGAAAGTGTATTATTTGAAGAATTTTCCTATGATGTATAAAAGAAGGCTCAGGAGCACGCTCACCAGCAGCATGGTGGTAATAGGCGCATAGAACTTGAAATGATCGCGCTGAATACGGATATCCCCGGGCAGGCGGCCCAGCCATTTCAGCTTGTCGCCTGAGTACAGCAGCACGAGGCCGGAAACAACGGATAAGATACCCAAAATGATGAGTAGTTTTCCTGCATCTTTCATAGCGCTTCAAAAATATGCCTTTTTGGCGGCTTTTCATTGTGGCCTGTTTTCTGCGTTACAACATCCAATTAAAAACAGGAGGTTATATGGATGCTTATTCAAGTATCATCCATAATGCGGTGGAAGCCGCAGGCAAGTCCGTTGTAAAAATAGAACGGCTGGATGCCAACAGGAAAGTAAGCGGTACCGGGTCCGGTTTCTTCTTCTCATCAGATGGTTATCTCTTTACCAATTCCCATGTAGTTAATAAAGGCAGCGCTTTTAACGTAGTGCTGCATGACGGCAGCATTTACCCTGCTACGCTGGCCGGCGAAGATCCGGATGCGGATATCGCGATCCTGAAAGCATCCGCTTTCGATTTCCAGGTAGCGCAGCTGGGCGACGTGCATGAGCTGAAAATAGGCCAGCTGGTGATCGCCATCGGCAACCCGCTGGGCTTTCAGCATACGGTGACGGCCGGTGTGGTCAGTGCGCTGGGCCGTTCATTACGAAACGAACATGGTATGACGATAGACGACCTGATACAGACTGATACGGCCCTGAATCCCGGTAATTCAGGCGGGCCGCTGATCAATTACAAGGGTGAAGTGGTAGGCGTGAACACTGCTATGATACAGGGTGCACAGGGGCTCTGCTTTGCCATCAGCATTAATACCGCGAAGATGATCGCGGCAGAGCTGATGCAATACGGCAAAGTGGTGAAGGGCTACCTGGGCGTAATGCTGCAGCAGGTAAGCCTGGTGCCCAAACTAAGGACTGCCCTGCAGCTGAGGAACAAGAGCGCCTTGTTCATTACCGGTGTAGAAGGTAACAGTCCCGCGGCTAAAGCAGGCTTAAAGGACGGCGACATTATCGTTTCGTTCAACGACAGCCTGATAGAAACCGCAGATGCGCTGTTCCGTCAGTTAAACCGGGAAAAGATAGGCCAGTTCCAGTATCTGAAAGTGATCCGCAGCAACCAGGTGCTGGAGCTAAGGGTTACGCCGGTGGAGAAGAAAGCAGCATAGCAACGTAAAAAAGTGCTTACTTTTATTCATGCATCTACGTAGTCAGATATTACAGGAGAACTCCCGCGCACATACATTAAAAATCTCGGCCTGGGTGAGCAGAGATCCGGCGCGCCTGGCGCAGCTGATGGATTTGTTCCTGCATGACGAGTACCGCGTGGTACAGCGGGCAGCCTGGATATTAAGCTATGTAGCGCAAAAGCAACCTGAATGGATGCAGCCGCATTTACCGGCCATGGTGAAAAGAATGGAGGACAGCGGGATACCGGTAGCGGTAAAGCGGAATGTAACAAGGGTATTGCAGTTCCTGCCCATCCCTCCTGCCCTGCATGGCCAGGTGATGAATCATTGTTTTGAGCTGCTGGTCAACCCGGAGGAAACGATTGCTGTGCGGGCTTTCTCTATGACGGTACTTGCCAATCTGGCAAAAGAATATCCGGATATCCGGAATGAGATAAGGCTGGTGCTGGAAGATGAATTACAGCACCAGCCTTCGCCGGGTTTTGCCTCAAGGGCTAAAAAGGTATTGAAAATGCTGGCTTAACCAACCACTTCTTTTGTTGTTCCAGATTCTTTGATCAGCTCAGCATCCGGTTTGGATTCGTCTGTCAGCTGTACTTTACCTCTGTTGCTTCTGATGATCCTCGAGAAGAGAGAGATCTCCTTGTCGAACAGGAAGCGGAAGAACAGTTTGGTCCAGGAAGTATGGAAGTACAGTGTATTGTAGAAAGAAGATGCTTCTTTCCTGATCTGCGGTAATTTGTTCCAGGGAATGGAAGGAAAATCGTGGTGCTCATTGTGGTAGCCCACGTTGAACGCTACGGTGTTCAGCACACCGTAGTAGCTGTACGTTTCCTGTTCGCCATGGGTGAGGTAATGCTCCTGGATCCAGCGGGCGCCTAAGGGGTGCAGGCCTACGGAGAAGAAGAAGCTGGCTACGAGGAAGCCAATGGCCTGAGGGCCCCACAGCAGGGTGATGCCTGTTACAAAAGCGATCTGCACCAGCCAGTTGAGGGCTATCCAGCCGTCAAAAGGTTTGATCTCTTTTAACCTTGATATGCGGAACACCTGGAACAGCGGATAAAACAGCAACCAGATCACTTTACCGATGAAATAGTTGTTGATCAGCTTTGCCTCCCAGCGGTTGGGAAGGTCGGCATCCAGTTCATGTACACCCTGGAAAGAGTGGTGTTTAATATGATAACGCTCGAAAGAAACCGAGCTGGGCATCACCTGGGGCACATTGGCCAGGATGCCTGCCAGGCGGTTTGCTGCGGGCTTTTTGAAAAGCAGTTTATGGGCGCATTCGTGGATCATCACGAACAGCGCATGATCTGCAAACGCTCCCAGGAGGTATGCAGCCCCCAATACGATCCACCATGACTGATCCCTTACCAGCCATGCCATTACTATCTGGAAAGACACGAGGCCCAGGATAGCCCAGAATGTCTTTGGATTTTTACCAATCAGGCTACGGATTTCAGGATGTTGTTTTAAGATCTCTTTCGTCCTTATACGATGCGGCTCCGGCTGAGCCGAGTGCACAAAATCATTTACTGTTGTTCGCATAACAGGCAAGATATGAATAATAAAATCAAAAATACAATTTACGAATAGTTAATATTTGTTATGTCAAAGCTAGAAATATTATCGACTTAAACAAAGCCTCGTTAAAATAAAAAAACCGCCGGGAAAGAGCTTCCCGGGCGGTGCAATTATCAGGATAGTTATCAGCCTTTATCTTTAGTTCCGTCCTACGTACACGGACCAATGATCTTCGAAGGGTACGTATACAAAGTCTTTACCGGTTTTCGCTTCTTTCCATTTATCACATACATCATGATAGAAGTAGAACTTGGAGTAGTTACCATATTTTGCGTTCACCTTGTAGATGTAGAGGCCATAGTTGCCCACAGCCGGGCAGGTGCCTTTCTCCAGGTTAATGGAGCTGATGGCCAGTTCTCTCATGATTTCAGCTATCAGCGGATTGCATACGCTGTTGTTCTTAACAGCCGGTGCTGTTTTACAATCTACCACAATGTAGCTGCTATATTCGTCAGGGTTCAGCTGAGGTATTACCAGCGAATCAATGAGGTGGTTCAGCTTCTTTAGCTGTTCTTCCTTCTGGTAAAAGGTATTCCTGAGATACTCTTCCTCTGTTACTCCTTTGCAGGAAAACAGTAAGGATGCCATAATGCAAACGAACAAAAGCGAATGTACATGCTTTAGATAAACTCGCATACTGAATGGTTTAATAAGTTAGTAATCCCGGATGCAGGGTTGTTTTGATGGGACACTTGTCTGTGCTCTTAGATTTTGGTTCTTAGTCCGCCCTGTTTAGCCTCATAACATGCTGGTGGTATTATACCGACCTCTTCGTGTGACCTATCAAATATACTAAATAATTAATAATATATATTATTAATTTATTTAAAAGAAAAATATATATAAAAAAGGGAAGCCGCCTCCGATGTTATCGGAGACGGCTTTAGTAATATTAAGAATATATTATAACCGGGAGATTATGCGTTGCCTTCGGGCCTGGAAGCTGGTTGCGGCTGGGACGGAGCTTGTTGTTGCTCCTTGTTTTCCCTGGGCTCCCGAGGTTCCCTGGGTTCCCTGGGCTCTTTGTTGCCACCTTCCTTGCTTCCGCCTTCTTTCTTCTTGGCTGCTTTAGGGGCGAAGATGGCGATCATGCGTTTACCTTCCATGGTGGGCATCCCTTCCAGGGCGCCTACTTCGGCGAGGCGTTCGGCGAATTTCAGCAGTATCAGCTCTCCGCGCTCTTTGAACATGATGGCGCGGCCTTTGAACTGTACGTAGGTTTTCACCTTATTACCGTCTCTCAGGAATTTCTCGGCATGTTTAGCCTTGAAGTCGAAGTCATGATCGTCTGTATTAGGCGTAAAGCGGATCTCTTTCACTTCGCTTTTATGCGCCTTGGCCTTCATTTCCTTCTCCTTCTTCTTCTTCTCGTAAAGGAATTTATTATAGTCGATGATGCGACATACTGGCGGGGTGGCATTGGGGGATATCTCTACCAGATCCAGTCCCTGCTGTTCAGCCATGTGCAGGGCTTCTTCTGTTCTGTAAACGCCTACTTCAATATTTTCTCCTACTAGCCTTACTTCCGGTACACGTATCATTCTGTTGGTACGATGCTCTTGCTGTTGTTCCCTACGAAAGTTCGGGTTTCTCCCGCGGTTAAAATTTGGTCTGGGTGATTGTTGCATTAAAAAAGTAAAAAATTAATTAATAATTGTCCAGGTATTACAAAAATAACGTTATTACTAATCAATAAATATACCTGGAAAGAAATTATTCAAATGTTTCTATTCAAAAGGTTTCCGATTTACGACTTCGTCATTCACTAAACCGATAAACTGATCCAGGGGCATGGTGCCCAGATCGCCTTTTGCCTGCCGTCTTACGGCCACTACTTCCTCTGTGGCTTCTTTCTCGCCTAGTACCAGCATATAGGGTACTTTGGCCAGTTCCGCCTCCCGTATCTTCTTGCCTATCTTCTCATTACGGTCGTCGATCTCCGCGCGAATTTCTGCATTTTTTAGCAATTCAGCTACTTTTTCTGCATATATCAGGCTTTTATCGCTGATCGGGAGCACTTTTACCTGGGTAGGTGTGAGCCAGAGGGGGAATTTACCCGCACAGTGCTCTATTAATACGGCGATGAACCTTTCCAGCGAGCCAAAGGGCGCGCGGTGGATCATTACCGGGCGGTGCTTCTGGTTATCGGCGCCGATGTATTCCAGCTCAAAGCGCTCAGGCAGGTTGTAATCCACCTGGATGGTGCCCAGCTGCCATTTACGGCCAAGGGCATCTTTCACCATGAAATCGAGCTTGGGACCATAGAAAGCGGCCTCTCCGTATTCTACCACGGTATTCAGTCCTTTTTCCTCGGCAGACTCGATAATGGCCTGCTCTGCCAGGTTCCAGTTCTCGTCAGAGCCGATGTATTTACTCCTGTCGTCTTTGTCGCGCAGGGAGATCTGGGCGGTATATTCTGTAAAGCTCAGGCTTCTGAACACGTAGAGCACCAGGTCTATCACCTTGATGAACTCTTCTTTTACCTGGTCAGGACGGCAGAACAGGTGCGCATCGTCCTGGGTAAAGCCGCGTACGCGGGTCAGCCCGTGCAGCTCTCCGTGCTGCTCATAGCGGTAAACGGTACCGAATTCGGCAAAGCGTACCGGCAGGTCTTTATAAGACTTGGGCGATGAACGGTAGATCTCGCAGTGATGGGGACAGTTCATGGGTTTGAGCATGAACTCCTCTCCTTCTTCCGGCGTATGGATGGGTTGAAAACTGTCTTTTCCGTATTTCTCGTAGTGCCCGGAGGTAATGTACAGGTTCTTGTTGCCGATATGCGGTGTTACCACGGGCAGGTAGCCGCTTTCCACCTGTGCCTTCTGCAGGAACTGCTGCAGGCGTTCACGCAGCATGGCGCCTTTGGGCAACCATAAAGGCAGGCCTAAACCTACTTTCTCCGAGAAAGTGAACAGCTCCAGCTCCTTACCCAGTTTACGGTGGTCGCGCTTCTTGGCTTCTTCCACCAGGGTCAGGTATTCATCCAGCTCTTTCTGGCTGGGGAAGGTGATCCCATAGATGCGGGTCAGCATCTTGTTCTTCTCATTACCACGCCAGTAAGCGCCAGCTATGCTGGTCAGCTTTACCGCTTTGATAAAACCGGTGCTGGGAATATGCGGGCCACGGCAGAGGTCTGTAAAAGCGCCCTGGGTATAGAAAGTGATGGTGCCATCCTGCAGATCGTTGATGAGCTCCAGCTTGTATTGATCATCTTTGCCGGTGAAGTACTGCAGGGCCTCTGCCTTGCTCACTTCTTTCCGCTGATAGCTGCTGTTCTGTTTGGCCAGTTCAGCCATTTTAGCTTCCAGCTTTTTCAGGTCTTCTTCAGAGATCGCCTGGCCGCCCAGGTCTACATCGTAATAGAAGCCATTTTCAATAGCCGGGCCAATGCCAAACTTTACGCCGGGGTACAGCGCTTCCAGGGCCTCTGCCATCAGGTGGGCGGAAGAGTGCCACATAGTTGCTTTACCATCTGTATCGGTCCAGGTAAGCAATTGCAGCGTAGCATCTGTTGTGATGGGACGGGTGGCATCTATTACCTGCCCGTTCACTTTTGCTGCCAAAACTTTGCGTGCCAATCCTTCACTGATGGACTTGGCAATGTCTAATGCGGTGATCCCTGGTTCGTACTGACGGACTGCGCCATCCGGAAATGTAATGTTGATCATATCGGTTAAGATAGCTATTAGCTACTAGCTGTTAGCTTTTAGCTGTTGACTTAAAATAAAATGCTTGCGAAGATAAACAATTTTCCTTGCATCATCATCGCAGCGTTAAAAGCTAATAGCCAGGCGCTAATGGCTAGAACTTAAAGTTCCAGGTGATGGCCGGAAGGATGGGGAACAGCGATACCTGCCGGGCCCTGAGGGTGAGGCTATTGTTCAGCACCTGCCCGTAGGTATCGAAGTATAGGAAGTATGGATTCATACGGCTGTAAACGTTATATATGGAAAATGCCCAGCTGCTTTTGAACCTGCGCTCCGGATGACGGTTGGGCGTATATACCGCGGAGAGGTCCAGGCGGTGATAAGGTGGCATGCGGTAGCTGTTGATATTGCCAAATTCCTGCACAAGGGCGCCTTCGATCATATAGAACTTGGTGGGCAAGGTGGTGGTGTTACCTGAACCAAAGACAAAGATGCCGGAGAGGTGCCATTTTTTAGTGAGCTCATAGTTGCCGACCAATACCAGGTCATGACGGCGGTCGTATTTGGCAGGGAATTTCTTTCCCTGGTTGAGATCGGGAAACTGGCGCCAGGTCCAGGCCAGGGTATATCCCAGCCAGCCGGTGAAACGTCCTTTGGTTTTATTGATGAAGAACTCTGCTCCGTAGGCCCAGCCTTTACCGAATACAAAATCCTCTTCGGGATCTGTCAGCGAGGGGCTGTAGCCCTGCCGGTATTCGATCTGGTTTTGCATGTCTTTATAATAAAGCTCTACGGAAGTTTCCCAGCTATCTTCGTTAAAGTTGCGGTAGTAGCCCAGGGAATATTGCCAGGCTATCTGCGGTTTCACTTTATAGGTACTGGGCACCCAGAGATCTGTAGGCAGGGAGGTGCCTGCATTGGTAACCAGGTGTATGAACTGGTAGTTACGGGTAGCGGATGCTTTCAGGGAATTCTGCTCGTTCCAGGCATATCGCAGGGTGGCCCGGGGCTCCAGTCCGCCGTAAGACCTTACCGGTTGCCAGTCCTTGTACACGGTACTGTCTATCTTGGCGCCACCGGCATCTTCCTTATAGCGGGTATAAGGTCCTACCTGCTGGAAGCCGCTGTAGCGGATACCGATATTCAGTTTCAGCTGAGGCGTCAGCTCCCAGTCGTCCATCAGGTAAAGGGCCGCTTCGTGTGCGTATTTCCGGTAGGCGTTATCAGGCGTAAAATTAGTGCTGTCCTGCCGGCCGGAAATAGAATAAGGTGTAAACCGGTGGTAGATATAATTCCCCCCAAAGCGGATGCGGTGATTAAAGCTGGCGAAATAGTCGAAATCCAGCTTACCGTTCACATCGCTGATGCCGGACTTGAATGTTACCTCAAAATTATTTTGTTTGCCGGAAAAGCTGAAACGGTAGTCGTTGTAGATGATCGATGTATTGGAGAACAGCTTTTTGCTGAAAATGTGGTTCCATCTCAGGGTAGCGGTAGCATTGCCCCAGGGAATGTCTGCATCAAAGGTGCGGGTGCCGCTGCGGAAGGTGAACACATCGCGGCCGAAATAGCCGCTCAGGAACACCCGGTCGCGATCAGAAAAAATATAATTAGCCTTCAGGTTCAGGTCGTAGAAATAGTACCCGGATCCGCCATAGGTTTTATTCTCTTTCACGAAAGGTTTCGCGATCAGATCGATGTAGGTACGGCGGGCGGAAACGATGAAAGAGGACTGGCTCTTTTTCAGGGGGCCCTGCAGGGAAAGCCGGGAGGCGATGAGCCCGAGGCCGCCTTCGCCCTGGATCTCCTGGTTGTTGCCTTCCTTCATGCTGATGTCTACCACGGAAGAGAGACGGCCGCCATAGTTGGCCGGCATACCGCCTTTGATCAGGGTAGTATTGCGGATAGCATCTGCATTGAACACGGAGAAGAAGCCGAAGAGGTGGCCGGTATTGTACACCGGCGCTTCATCCAGCAGGATGAGGTTCTGGTCAGGGCCACCGCCGCGCACATACAGTCCGGCATTCCCTTCGCCGGAGGCCTGTACGCCCGGCATCAGCTGCAGCGCTTTCAGCACGTCCGCTTCTCCGAGAAAGGTAGGCAGGCGTTTAACGGTTTCCGTAGACATCTCTGTGCGGCCCATTTCCGTGGAGGCCACGTTTTTGCTCCGCCGTTTATCGGTGATCACTACTTCCTGCGCCTGGTAGGTTTTGGGCGCCAATACCAGGTTCAGGCGGATGCTGCTGTCCAGCCGTATGGTACGTTCCTGTTCATCAAAGCCCAGGAAGGAACATACGATGGTATACTCCCCTTCGGGAAGGCTCAACGCGTAGAAACCGTAGGTGTTGGATTGTACCCCCTGGGCGCTGCCTTTCAGGTAAACGGTGGCCCCGGTAAGGGACTCCCCATTGGTGCTGTCGCGCACATATCCGCTGATGGTGAATTTTTGCTGGGCCGTTGCCAGCAATGAACAACACATGCAAAGCATGGATAAGACGGAACATCTTAACATAAGATATGGATTGTTCGCGCTCATGGTAGTAAGCTCCACAGTTTCTTAATGGATGCGGTTTTCGCTCCAGGTTTTTCGTTAATTGTTCCCTGCTAAAGTCGTCGGTTCTCCTGGCAGGCTTTCATAGGACATACATTCCGTTCTTCACATACATCTTCCTGACAAAAATAAATAAAATATATGATACATATGTTACGAAGCAGCAAATACCATTCCTATATTCGCACATCTGCACATTAATATTACCTTTGTGTGCTTTGTTTAAAATTTATATAGAAATAGTGTTATGCTGATCGCGTTACAGGACATTACTTTTGAATTTGGATCCAGGGTTATTGTGGAAGATGCTTCCTGGCACATTGTGCCGGGAGACCGTGTAGGACTGATAGGATTGAACGGAACCGGCAAATCAACGCTGCTGAGGATCATCAATGGGGAGTATTCCATCTCCAAAGGCAGTGTGAACAAGATACGGAACCTTAGCATCGGCTTCTTTAACCAGGACCTGCTGAGCTTTGAATCAGACGAGTCCATCCTGAATGTAGGCATGACCGCCTTTAGCGAGGCGATCGAGCTGGAAAAAGAGATAGAGCGCATTACCAAAGAGCTGGAACATAACCAGACGGATGCCCTGCTGCATGAATTCAGCGACAAGCTGCATGCTTTTGAGGCGCTGGACGGCTACAACATGCGGCATAAGACCGCCCAGGTGCTGGAAGGCCTGGGATTCAGCACGGCAGACCTGGAACGCCCCTACAACCAGTTCTCCGGCGGATGGCGGATGCGTGTGCTGCTGGCCAAACTGATATTGCAGCATCCCGACGTGCTGATGCTGGATGAACCTACGAACCACCTGGACCTCCCTTCTATCGAATGGCTGGAGAAATACCTGCAGAATTATAACGGCGCTGTGATCATCGTTTCGCACGACCGCTATTTCCTGGACAGGATGGTGAACAAGATCGTAGAGCTGTACCAGCAGCAACTGCATCACTATGCTGGTAACTACGAGGATTACGAGCAGGAAAAAGATCTCCGCAGGGACCTTCAGCAACGGGCATACGAAAACCAGCAGGAATACATCCGCCAGCAGGAACGCTTCATTGAGCGCTTCAAGGCCAAAGCCAGCAAAGCCGCCCAGGCGCAAAGCGCTATGAAAAGGCTGGAAAAGCTGGACCGCGTGGAGCAGGTAGACGGCGGCCCCTCCAAGATCAGGATCAATTTCAACGTAGATAAGACCCCCGGGAAAATATTATGCACCCTGAGGGGCGTGAGTAAACAATTCGGCGACATCGCCGTATTGAAGAACACCGGCGCAGAAATAGACCGCGGCGATAAGATCGCCCTGATAGGCGCCAACGGTAAGGGTAAATCCACCCTGCTGCGCATTATCGCCGGTACCGAGCCGATGGAAGGCGAACGGACGCCCGGCCATAACGTAGTGCAATCTTTTTATGCCCAGCATCAGCTGGAAGCCCTGCACATGGATTACGAGATCCTGGAAGAGCTGAAATCTGCGGGCAGCGGCCGTAACGAGCTGGAGCTGCGCTCCCTCCTGGGCTGCTTCCTGTTCACCGGGGATGATGTGTTCAAAAAGATCCGCATCCTGTCGGGTGGTGAAAAAGCCAGGGTGGCATTGGCCAAGACCATCATCAGCCAGGCCAATTTCCTGCTGCTGGATGAGCCCACGAACCACCTGGACATGAACTCTGTACAAATGCTGATAGATGCCCTGAGCAAATATGAGGGCAGCTATGTACTGGTATCGCACGACCGTTATTTTGTAAGTCAGACCGCTAATAAGATATGGGAGATCGTTGACGGGGAGATCAAGGAATTCAAAGGCACCTATGCGGAGTGGGAAGACTGGAAGAAACGCCAGGCCGCTGCTGCCCTGCCGCCCAAACCCGGGAAGAACGAGCGGAAGAACAGAAACAATGAGCAAGCCCCTGCCCCTGCTCCCACACCGGAGCCGGCGAAACCGGAACCGGTAGCAGCGCCTGTTAAATCAGCCCCTATTGATAAAGACGCCAAGCGGGAGCTGCAGAAACTGCAAAAGCAGTTCCAGCAGCTGGAAGCAGAACTGGCCAAACTGAATGAAAAGAAGCAGCAGCTCGAAGCCAGCCTTGGTAGCCCGGACGTATATGGCGACAAAGGAAAATTTCAGCAGGTAGAAGGGGATTATAAGCAGACGATGAAAGACCTGGAAAGGGCGAACAAGCAGTATGAAGAAATTTTCGAAAAGATCGTCGAGCAGGAAGGATAGTTTAAATAATTACCGATGCAGAAAATTCTCGTAGTAGAAGATGAGGTAAAAGTAGCCAACGCCGTCAAGAAGGGATTGGAGGAGAACGGCTTTGAAGTAGACGTAGCCTACGACGGGCGTATGGGTAAAAGCCTGGCCTCCAGCAACAGCTATGACCTGGTGATACTGGACCTGAACCTGCCGCATCACAACGGCTACGAGATCTGCGAGGTGATACGGCATAAGAACATCCGCATCCCCATCATTATGCTTACAGCACTGGGCGGTATGGAGGATAAGATGCAGGGCTTTGAGCTGGGGGCGGATGATTATCTCGTTAAGCCCTTTGACTTCCGCGAGCTGCTGGCGCGCATCCGCGTGTTCCTGAAAAGGGCCGGTGCAGATGTGCAGCAGAACAGCCTTTACAAGATCGTGATCGCCGACCTGGAAATAGACCGGGAAAAGAAAGAGGTGACCCGCGGCGGCAAGAAGATATCCCTTACCGCCAAGGAATACCAGCTGCTGGAATTTCTGGCCCTGCACAAAGGCAAGGTTATCTCCAAGCTGACCATCGCAGAAAAGGTATGGGATATTGATTTTGATACCGGCACCAATGTGATAGAGGTGTATATGAACTTCCTCCGCAAGAAGATTGACAAGGATTTCGACAATAAACTGTTACATACCAAAACAGGGATGGGGTACTACCTGGCTGATGAATGACCAGAAAGTTTAAAGGTTTGAGGGTTTAAAGGTTTGAAGGTATCACGCTATCACTCGCAAACGTTTCAAACTTTCAAACCCTCAAACCTTCAAACATGCTAATGTGAAGATCAAGTATAAAATAGGGATCTATTATACCGTATCGGCGGCTATACTGCTGATCGCCTTTGCATCTCTTGCCTATTACTTTTCTGCACAGTCCAGGAAAGCAGAATACCTGGAGCGCCTGGAATACCGTGCCCGCTCTATTGCCAATGTGATCATCGAAGGCGACAAGGTAAGAATAGACCTGCTGCGCAAGCTGGATAAAACCACTTTCCAGGACCTGTACAAAGAGACCATCCTGGTATACAATCCCAATTACGACCTGCTCTACTCCAATCTCAAGGATACGGCTATACGTACTCACCGCAGCCTGCTGGATTATATTAAACGGAACGGCATTTACAACTACGAAAAGGACAGCGATGAGGTGGTAGGCGTTTATTATACCGAAGGCAATATCTCCGTGATCGTCATCGTATCCTCCCTGGATAAATATGGTTTCCAGAACCTGCAGAACCTGCGGCGCATCCTCCTGATAGAGCTGGTGGTGGCGGTTGTGCTGCTGGTGATCATCGCCTATTTCTTCTCCCGCAACATGGTGGCCCCCATCACCAAACTGGTGAACCAGGTAAATATTATCAATGCCAATAACCTGCAGGACACGCAGGTAGACATCCGCGGCCGCGACGAAATAGCCACGCTGGGCAGCAATTTCAATACCATGCTGCAGCGCCTCAGCGATTCTTTTGACCTGCAGAAAAGCTTTGTGAGCAATGCTTCCCATGAGCTTCGCACGCCCCTGGCCTCTATTATCAGTCAGCTGCAGGTAACCCTCTCCAAAGAAAGGAATAAAGATGAATATGCGACGGTGCTGAGCTCTGTGCTGGAAGACGCTGTGAACCTTTCCGACCTTACCAATGGACTCTTACAGCTGGCGCAATCAGACCTGAACGAACAGCGCTTCTCCTTTTATGAAGTGCGTATGGATGAAATGCTGCTGGAAATGGGCAACCTCGTTAAATTAAAGCAGCGCGGGAAGGTGGACATACAATTTGAGAAGCTTCCCGAAACGGATACCGAGGTGACCTGCCAGGGCAATGAGACCTTGCTGAAGATCCTCTTCCTGAACCTGGTGGACAATGCCTGTAAGTTCTCTACGGATAATACTGCCAGGGTATGTATTGATTTCCCCGCAGGGTATATAGAGATCAAGATAAATGACAATGGTATCGGTATTGCTGCAGACGAGCTGGATAAGGTGTTTGAGCCTTTTTACCGGGGGCAGAATGCTCATCAGACCAGGGGGCATGGGCTGGGCTTGTCTATTTGTAAGAAGATCGTACAATTACATAAAGGATATATAACTGTCAGTTCTACATTGAATAAAGGCACTGTGTTTACGGTGTTGTTACCGCATATATAAGATGCGTTCATCCCCGCAATGACGGGACGGAAGACCCGCTTGCTCCTTAATGACGCGGAGGGCTTAACCCGATTTTAAGTTCTTTTTAATCCCCCTTAAAGGCCCCTTTAATTCCCCTTTCAGAGCTTTGTACCAGAAATTGAGACTGAAACGTCACTTATATGCAAAAAAAGCTCTGGATCATAACTACAGCCCTGTTAATATTTACACTCAACAGCATGGCGCAAGTTATACAGCCCATTACTTTACAGGAAGCGGAGGATACTTTCCTTCACCGGAATTACCAGTTGCTGGCGCAACGTTTCCGGATCGATGCGGATCAGGCGCTTGTTCAGCAAGCCAGATTATGGAGCAATCCTTCTTTCAGCGCAACCTGGGGCTTCGGCACAACAGATAAAATACAACCTTTTTACGGAGGAAACGGCGGTGAGATCGCTTACAGTGTGGATCAGCTGATCACGCTGGCTGGCAAACGCAATAAAGCCGTGCAGCTGGCAAAGCTAAACGCCACCACCACACAATCTGAGTTCTTTGAACTGATGCGCACACTGCGCCTGCAGCTCAGGAGTAATTACTACCAGCTGTATTTCCTGCAGGAGACGGAGAAGGTATTGCAGCAGCAGCTGTCTAACCTGCAGAAGATAGTAGACGCTTATGAGGAGGCTGATAAGAAAGGCAGCGTGGCCCATGCGGATGTGATCCGCCTGCGCGCCCTGATAGTAGGCCTCACCAATGATTATACAGACCTGAAACAACAGGAACTGGCCTCACAACTAAACCTACAGCAATTGCTCGGCAACGATCACCAATACGCGCCGAGGGTGGATACGGAGGGACTGTCACGCTATAATCTTAACATGAAAGGATATACGCTGCCGGCCCTCATAGACACCGCCCTGTTGAACCGGCCCGACCTGCGCATTGCCCAACAGCAGCTGCAGCAGGCGCAGATGAACTACAGCCTTCAGAAAGCGCTGGCGGTACCGGATCTGCACGTAGGCGCCACCTACGATAAAGCGGGCAGCTATGCGAACAACTTTGTAGGACTGACGCTGGGCATAGACCTTCCCTTCTGGAACCGTAACCAGGGCAATATCCGCTCTGCAAACAGCCAGGTGAAGGTGCAGGAACAAACCCTGGCCCAGGGTAACAATATCGTAGCAACGGATGTGCAGCAGGCAGTGCAGAAGATCAGCCTGATGGACCGGCAATACCAGCTGCTGGACTTCAAAAGCTTTAACCAGGAGTATAATAAGCTGATAGATGAGGTAGCGCTCA
>Ga0102590_1003317_pt1 | contig 16368 bp, 10 predicted proteins | sample AraplaMF_Col_mMF_FD_76859 | JGI IMG/M metagenome (GOLD analysis project Ga0102590, IMG submission 76859) | Arabidopsis root microbial communities from the University of North Carolina, USA - plate scrape MF_Col_mMF | ecosystem: Host-associated > Plants > Roots > Endosphere | place: USA...
GATCGCTGGCTGGAAGGCGACGACGCGGCGCTGTCGGCCGAAGAGCTGGCGGGATACCGCCTGTTCAAGTCGCTCGGTTGCTCGGCCTGTCACCAGGGCGTCAATGTCGGCGGCAATCTGTTCGCGCGCCAGGGCATCTTCCACCCGCTGGCGGCGGCGCCGAAACCCGAACTGCTGCGTGTTCCAAGTCTGCGCAACGTCGCCACCACGCCGCCCTACTTTCACGACGGCAGCGCGCCGACGCTGGAAGACGCCGTCCGCAAGATGAGTTTTGCGCAGCTCAACTCGAGGTTGAGCGACACGCAGGTCGACGACATCGTCGCCTATCTTCGCACCCTGACCGGAACGTATCGCCCGGCTGCGGAGCATGCCCGGCGATGAAGTCCATTTTCGCGACGATTGCGGTGTTGTTCCTGCTGCTCACCTGGCTCTTGCTGAGCGGACTGAATCTGAATTCCACGCTCTTCGACCGCGAGGTCCGCGCGCTCGACGAATACACCAAGAACGACCGCGCACTGCATCGCGAGGTGCTCACCGCGCGCGCCGGCCTGTCGCGGAACTACGATGCGATCGTGAAGCGGACGCAGGGGGTCACCGCCTCGCTCGATCGGCTGCGCAGCGCCGCCGAGGGCGACCGCGAGCAGCTTGCCGTCATCGATCGCCTGACCGCGCGCGCCGGACGGCAGGAAGAGCTGGTCGAAAAATTCAAGACCCAGAATGCCATGCTGCAGAACTCGCTGGCCTATTTCGGGCTGCTCTCCAGCCGGCTCGCGGCCTCCGACGGCGAGGGTCAGGTGGTCGCGTCCACCATCACTTTGTCGGCGGCCATGCTGCATTTGACGCTGGATACCTCTCCCGCCGCTGCCGGCGACGTGCAAGAGAGGCTGGAGGAACTGGCGGCCGTCCCGCACGTCAACGACCACGATTCCATCCAGGCCCTGCTGTCCCACGGCAGAATTCTCCACGCGCTGCTGCCGGCGACCGACGTGGTCATGAAGGCGCTGTTTGCCGGGCTCGGCGATCCGGAACAGGAGGTGCTTCGCGGCCTCGTCGTCAAGCGGCAGCTCGCCGCGCGGGCGACGGCGCGCAACTACCGCCTGCTGCTGTACGTGACGTCGCTACTGCTGCTCGCCAGCCTGGTGCCGCTCGGAGTGCGGTTGCGGGCGCGGACGCGCGCATTGCAATGGCGCGCCACGTTCGAGCACGTCATCGCCAGCATTTCGATGGACTTCGTCAATTCGCCCGACCACGAACTCGCGGCCGTGGTGGAGCGCGCGCTCGGAGAGCTCGGCGAATGCGTCGGCGCGGATCGCGCCTATTTCGTCATTGCCGGCAAGCCGCGGCGGACTTATCGATGGTCGCGCGGCGATCTCGGATTCCCACCGGGTTGGCCGGAACGTGCTCTGGACTTCGAACGGCGCTTCGCGCGCGGCAAGGCCGGCGCCATCCACATCCCCAATGTCAGGTGGTCGCGTCCCAACCAGCCGACCCATCTGCTCGTCGCGGCCGGCCTTCACGGCTGGCTGTGCATTCCGGCCATCGGCGGAGACGACACCACCGCGATTCTCGGCTTCGACGCCTTGCAGCCGGATGCGATGACGCAATCGACGGAATTCGGCCTGTTCCGCATGGCTTTCGACGCCATCGCCAACGCGGTCGGCAAGGTCGCGCTCGAAGCGGAGAAGGCGCGTCTGGAAGCCAGCCTGCAGCAGGCGCGCCGGATGGAAACCATCGGCGCCTTTGCCAGCGGCATCGCCCACAACTTCAACAACATCGTCGGCGCGATCCTGGGTTACACCGAGATGGCGAACGCCCATGGCCGCTCGGAAGACCGCCGGGCCTCCAGCCTTGCGGAAATCCGCCGCGCCGGCGAACGCGCGCGCCAGCTCATCGACCAGATCCTGACCTTCGGCCGCCACGGCGACGCGCGGCGGGAGCAGGTCTGCATCAAGAAGCTGGTCGCCGAGACGCGCTCGCTGCTTGCCGCTTCGCTGCCTGCGCATATCGCCATCGAGGTCCATGAGACGGCCGAGGCGATGATCATATCGGGAGAGCCGGCGCAGCTGCAGCAGGTCATCATGAACATCTGCAACAACGCCGCGCAGGCGATGGACGGACCCGGCGTCATCAAAATCGCCATCGAGGCGCGCGAGCTGAAGCGGCCGCTGCGCGTCGGGCCCGACGAGATCGACCCCGGCCGCTATGCCGTCATTTCGATCTCGGATTCCGGGCGCGGCATGGACGAAGCGACGATGGAGCGGATCTTCGAGCCGTTCTTCACCACGCGTCTGGCCGGCAGCGGACTTGGTCTGGCGACGGCCCGGGTCATCGTCCAGGAGCATGGCGGAACGGTGAAGGTGGAAAGCGCGCCGAACGCCGGCGCGCGTTTCGAGATCTGGCTTCCCTGCATGTCCCATGTCCAGCCGGCGCCGATCGAGCATGCGCCCGGCATCGTCGGTCGCGGCATCGGCGAGGCGCTTCTGATCTTCGAGGCCAACCGGGAGCGGCTGCTGCGGCACGAGGAAATCCTCGCGGCGCTCGGCTACGAACCGGTCGGCTTCACCACGCCGGCCGAATGTGCGCAGGCCTGGCGCGCCATGCCGCGGCGCTTCGATGCGGCGCTGATCTGCCATCAGCCGGGCACCACCGTGGCGCTGGACTTTGCCATCGCGCTGCATGACATGGCGCCGGACCTGCCCATTGTGCTGGCAACGCCTTCGGCGCGCACCCTGAGCGCGCCGGCGCTGGCGGCGTCCGGCGTATCGGAACTGGTGCAATATCCGCTGTCGTCTTCGGAACTGGCCCGCGCCCTGCTGCGCGCCGTGGCGGCGCCGGCTGCGGCGCTGCTGCAATCCTGACCCCTATGCGGTGACAGGCCTTTCGCCGCGGCGCAGCATGTCCTAAAGGGATCGCAACTCTTTCCAGGGCGCCCCTTACCCCATGATCCGTCTCGACAACATCAGCAAGCAGAATGGCCACCAGATCCTCTTCATCGAGGCCTCCGCGGCGCTCCAGAAGGGCGAAAAAATCGGCCTCGTCGGCCCCAACGGGTCGGGCAAGACGACCCTGTTCCGGATGATCACCGGCCAGGAGCCGCCCGACGAGGGCCAGGTTTCGACCGATCGCGGCGTGACTATCGGCTATTTCAGCCAGGATGTCGGCGAGATGGCGGGCCGCAGTGCCGTCTCCGAGGTGATGGATGGCGCCGGCCCGGTGTCTTCGGTGGCGGCGGAACTGAAAGAACTCGAGACCGCGATGGGCGACCCCGATCGCGTCGACGAAATGGAGAGCATCATCGAGCGTTACGGCGAGGTGCAGGCGCGGTTCGAGGAATTGGACGGCTACGCGCTGGAAGGTCGCGCGCGCGAAGTGCTCGCCGGCCTCAGCTTCAGCCAGGAGATGATGGACGGCGACGTCGGCAAGCTGTCGGGCGGCTGGAAGATGCGCGTGGCGCTGGCGCGCATCCTGTTGATGCGGCCCGACGTCATGCTGCTCGACGAGCCGAGCAACCATCTCGACCTCGAGAGCCTGATCTGGCTGGAGCAGTTCCTGAAGGGCTTCGAGGGCGCGTTGCTGATGACCTCGCACGACCGCGAGTTCATGAATCGCATCGTCACCAAGGTGATCGAGATCGACGGCGGCACGCTGACGTCCTATTCGGGCAACTACGAATTCTACGAGCAGCAGCGCGCGCTGGCCGAGAAGCAGCAGCAGGCGCAGTTCGAGCGGCAGCAGGCGATGCTGGCCAAGGAAATCAGCTTCATCGAACGCTTCAAGGCGCGCGCCTCCCACGCCGCCCAGGTGCAGAGCCGGGTCAAGAAGCTGGAGAAGATCGAGCGCGTCGAGCCGCCTAAGCGCCGCCAGACGATTGCGTTCGACTTCCCGCCGGCGCCGCGCTCCGGCGACGACGTGGTCAGCCTGAAGAACGTCGACAAGGGCTATGGCAGCCGCAGCATCTATCAGGGCCTCGACTTCATGGTCAGCCGCAAGGAGCGCTGGGCCGTGATGGGCATCAACGGCGCCGGCAAATCGACGCTGCTCAAGCTGGTGGCCGGATCGACCGAGCCTGACAACGGCACGGTGGCGCTCGGCGGCAGCGTCAAGATGGGCTATTTCGCCCAGCACGCGATGGACTTGCTCGACGGTGAACGCACCGTGTTCGAACAGCTTGAGTATTCATTCCCGCAGGCCGGTCAGGGCTCGTTGCGCGCTTTGGCCGGCTGCTTCGGATTTTCCGGCGACGATGTCGAGAAGCGCTGCCGGGTGTTGTCGGGCGGCGAGAAGGCCCGGCTGGTGATGGCCATCATGCTGTTCGATCCGCCGAACTTCCTGGTGCTGGACGAACCGACCAACCATCTCGACATGGCGACCAAGGAGATGCTGATCCAGGCGCTCTCGGAGTACGAAGGCACCATGCTGTTCGTGTCGCATGACCGGCATTTCCTGGCCGCACTGTCCAACCGCGTGCTGGAGCTGACGCCGGAAGGCATCCACAAGTATGGCGGCGGCTACACCGAATACGTCGCACGCACCGGGCAGGAAGCGCCGGGGTTGCGGAGTTGACGTGGGAAAGCCTGACGCCGCCAACAGCTCGTCCCTGCGGTCGCAGCGACGACCTGTTGGGAGGCAGCCGCCTCACACCACCGCATTCCTCGCAATCACCTCGCGATAAAACGCCGCGCTCAGCTTTGGCGTCCGCCGCTGGGTGTTGAAATCAACGTGGTACAATCCGAAGCGCTTCTGCAGGCCGTCAGACCATTCGAAATTGTCCATCAGGCTCCACAGGAAATAGCCCCTGACCGGCAGACCCTCCGCGGTGGCGCGGTGCAGATGGGTGAGGTAGTTGCGCAGGTACATGATCCGGTCGAGATCGTGGATGGCGCCGTCGGCCGCTGGCTCGTCGATGGCCGAAGTGCCGTTCTCGGTGATGTAGATCGACTTGACGTTCCAGACCCTGGCGACGTTGCGCGGCGCCCAGTACAGCGCTTCGGGACCGATCTTGAGCCAGTTCGAATTCATGCTCGGAAACGATGCGGGCATCGGTGCAAGCGAAAAGCCGTTCGGATCGTCGACCGCCGTCACGTAATAATTCGGCATGTAGACGTTGAGCCCGACATGATCGATCGGCAATGAAATGATCTTCAGGTCCTCCGGCGTGAATTTCGGTGCGTTGGCGCCGGCATAGGCCAGGAAGGCGTCGGTATATCTGCCCTCCAGCATCACGGTCAGGTAGCCGCCGTTCATCTCGCGGGTTGCGGTCTCGGCGGCGCGGATGTTTGCTGGCGTTTCGATCGCCGGCACGCAGACCACGATGTTCTCCGCCGGGCCGACCCGGGTGCCGGGCCAGGCCTGCGCCCGGATCGCCTGCACCGCAAGCCCATGTCCCAGCGCCACATGGTGGCGGACCTGGTTGATGCGTGCCCGCGGCAGCTTCAATCCCGGCGCGTCGACGCCGAGGTTGAATCCGGCATCGACCAGCCGGCCGCATTCGTTGACGGTGAAGAAGTCTTGCACCCGGTCGCTCAGCCGTTGGGCGACATAGCCGGCATAGTCGCCGAGCGCCTTGGCGGTGTCGCGGGATTCCCAGCCGCCGAACCGGTCCTGCAGCGCCTGCGGCAGGTCCCAGTGATACAGCGTCGCGAATGGCGCGATGCCGTTGGCGAGAAGCTCGTCGACCAGCCTGTTGTAGAAATCCAGGCCTTTCGGGTTGGGCGTGCCGGTGCCTTCCGGAAACACCCGCGGCCAGGCGATGGAAAATCGATAGGCCTTTGCACCCAGCGCCTTGATCAGCGCGACGTCTTCCTTGTAGCGGTGATAATGATCATTGGCCTGGTCGGCATTGCTGCGGTCGACGATGGTGCCGGGGATGCGGACGAAGCTGTCCCAGATCGAGGGACCGCGTCCGTCCTCGTTGACGGCGCCTTCGACCTGGTAGGCCGACGTGGCCGTGCCCCACACGAAATCCTTTGGAAAGCCGAGCCCGGTGAGGCGAAGCGATTTTGTCCTGCTTGGCTGAGGCGATGCCGGTTGGGCCGAGGCGGCCGACAGGCCGAGAGCCGACAGGCCGGCGATGGCCGCAAACTGACGACGGGAAAATCTTTCGACCACCATGTCTCCACCGCATTTGTTGGCAGCGCAACAAAGCCTGCCGTCGACGGGTTGTCGAGCCGATTCAGGCGCGAACCCTCGTTCAAGGTCGTGCGTTTCGGCAGGCGTGGTGCGCGATCCCGGCGATTGACCGGCAGATCGCAGCGGAGAATGATGAGATTCGGACAAGACGGGTAAAACCGGTAGCGGTGACCCCAAAGCGATGGCGAACGATCGCCGCGTGAACAACGGGAGGAGTTTTGATGGCGCATGCGCACGATCCGTCATCTGCCGGCAAGCCGTCCCGTTCCACCGCAATCCCGAAACACGCTGGCCGCATCACCCGCCGCGGCCTGCTTGCCAGCGCGGCCTGTATCGTCACCACCGGCAGCGCCACGGCGCGGGTGGTCACGAAAGTATTGCCCTGGACACCGAACGAAGCCTATCCGGTGACGCCGGTTGGCCCCGGCGGCTATCTGTTCTTCACGCCGGCGGAAGCCGCCGTCGTCGATGCCATCGTCGATCGCCTGATTCCGACCGACGAGTTGGGGCCGGGCGCCAAAGACGCCGGCGTCACGGTGTTCATCGACCGCCAGTTGACCGGCCCCTATGGCGGCCATGACTGGCTCTACATGCAGGGGCCGTTTTCCGCGACACCGCTGCCGACCCAAGGCCTGCAGTCGCCGCTGACGCCGCGCCAGCAATACCGGCGCGGGCTCGCCGCGCTCGCCGAATACTGCAAGGCCAATTTCGCCGGCCGTGGCTTCGAGCAACTGCCGCCCGACGAGCAGGACAAACTGCTCGCTGCGATGGAAAAGGGCGAGACAAAACTGCCCGGCTTCGAGAGCCGCATGCTGTTCAACGCCGTCCACGGCAACACCATGGAGGGTTTCTTCGCCGATCCGATCTACGGCGGCAATCGCGACATGGTGGGCTGGAAGCTGGTCGGCTTTCCCGGCGTCCGCTACGATTTCCGCGACGTGATCGACAAGCCGAACCAGGCCTACACCATTCCGCCGGTCGGCCTGCAGGGCCGCCCGGCCTGGGGAGGGTCGAACTGATGGCCCGCCGCCTGCCCCGCAAGGATGTCGTCATCGTCGGTCTTGGCTGGACCGGATCGATCCTCGCTCTCGAACTGGCGCGCACCGGTCTCGAGGTGGTCGCGATCGAGCGCGGTCCGTGGCGCGACACCGCCACCGATTTCAACATCGGCACCGCGCCGGACGAGTTGCGCTACGCCGTTCGCCACGACGTCTTCCTGCGGCCGAAGCAGGAAACCCTGACCATGCGCAACAACCCGTCGCAGACCGCGCTGCCGATCCGCAAATGGGGCAGCTTTCTGCCCGGCAACGGTGTCGGCGGCGCCGGCGTGCACTGGAACGGCCAGACCTGGCGCTTCCTGCCGCATGATTTTCGCATCCGCAGCCACATGATCGAGCGCTACGGCGAAGCCATCATGCCGGAGGGCAACCACATCCAGGACTGGCCGGTCAGTTACGAGGAGCTTGAACCGTATTACGACCGCTTCGAATACGTCGCCGGCATTTCCGGCAAGGCCGGCAACATCAGGGGCGACATAAAACCCGGCGGCAATCCGTTCGAGGGCGCGCGGGCCCGCGAGTATCCGACGCCGCCGATGAAGCAGGGCTATCCGCAGGAACTGTTCACCAAAGCCGCGGCCAATCTCGGCCTGCATCCGTTTCCGCGCCCGTCCGCCAATCTGTCGGTCGCCTACACCAATCCCTACGGCTGCGCGATGGCGCCGTGCACCTATTGCGGCTTCTGCGAGCGCTTCGGCTGCGCCAATTACTCCAAGTCGAGCCCGCAGACCTGCGTGCTGCCGGCGCTGGTCCGCGAGCCGACCTTCGAAGCCCGCACCGACAGCGAGGTCACCAGGATCAATCTGGCGAAGGACGGCAAGACCGCGACCGGCGTGACTTACGTCGATCTCAACGGTGAGGAATGGGAGCAGCCGGCCGACATCGTGCTGGTCTGCGCCTATGCGTTGTTCAATGTCCGCCTGCTGCTGCTCTCGGGGATCGGCAAGCCCTACGATCCCGCCAGCAACGAGGGGGTGGTCGGCCGCAACTACGCCTACCAGACCGGGTCCGGCGCGACCGGCTTTTTCGAGGAAGCCAGATTCAATCCGTTCGCCGCGGCGGGTTCGCTCGGCGTCGCCGCCGACGACTACAACAGCGACAATTTCGATCACGGCCCGCACGGCTTCGTCGGTGGCGCCTCGATCACCAGCGCCCATACCAACGGCCGTCCGATCCTCTATCGCCCGACACCGCGCGGGACCCCGACCTGGGGTAGCCAATGGAAGAAGGCGGTGAAGGAGACCTATAACCGCATCGCCAATGTCGGCGCGCAGGGCAGCGTCATGAGCTACCGCACCAATTATCTCGACCTGGATCCGACCTACAAGGATCCGCTCGGCCGGCCGTTGATGCGCATGACGTTCGATTACCAGGACAACGAACGCAAGATGGCGAACTGGATGGCGGAGCGTTGCGACGAGGTCGTCAAGGCGATGGGTGCAAAGACGTCGCAGGTCAATCGTCTCACCGGCCCGTGGTCGGTGGTGCCCTACCAGACCACGCACAACACCGGCGGCGCGGTGTTCGGCAGCGATCCGAAGACCAGCGTGCTCAACAAGTACCTGCAGTCCTGGGATGTCTCCAACGTCTTCGTGATGGGGGCCTCGGCTTTTCCGCAGAATGCCGGCTACAACCCGACCGGCACCGTCGGCGCGCTGACTTACTGGTCGCTCGAGGCGATCAGGAAATACGTCAAGTCTCCCGGACCGCTGGTGCAGGCATGACAATGCGGAGATTCACGGGACTGATCGCATTGTCGGTGTCGCTCGCCGCGGGCCACGCGATGGCTGACTCCGACACCTACGTCGACGTCATGCGTGGCCGCGAGCTGGCAACCATCGGCGACTGCGTCGCCTGCCACACCGCGCCGGGCGGCGTCCCGTTTGCCGGCGGCCTCGCGCTGCAGACGCCGTTCGGCGTCATCCTGACGCCGAACATCACGCCGGATGACGCCACCGGCATCGGCCGCTGGACCAAAGACAATTTCGCCCGCGCCGTGCATGAAGGCCGCAGGCCGGATGGCAACTGGCTCTACCCCGCCTTTCCCTATCCCTACTACACCAAGGTGGCGCGTCAGGACGTTGATGCGATCTACGACTATCTGCGATCGCTGGCGCCGGTCTCGAACCGGGTCAATCGCAACACCCTGCCGTTTCCGTTCAACATCCGCACTGCGATGCTGGGATGGAACGCGCTGTTCTTCACCCCGGGCTATTTCGCGCCGGACCCAAAGCGGTCGGAACAATTCAACCGCGGCGCCTATCTGGTGGAAGGTCTCGGCCATTGCGGCGCCTGCCACACGCCGCTCAATGCGTTCGGTGCCAACAAGGCCGATCTGTTCCTGCAAGGCAACCGGATCGACGACTGGACGGCGCCGAATATCACCAACGATGCCCAGGCCGGGCTCGGCAAATGGTCGGTCGACGAGATCGTGCAATATCTCCGCACCGGCCAGACCCGCACCAGCCTGGCCAGCGGCCCGATGAAGGACGTCGTGGAGAACTCCACCTCGAAGATGGCGGAGACCGACCTCAGGGCGATCGCAGTTTACCTGAAAGAACGCGGCAGCGCGGGCCCGCAGGCTCCGGCGCCGCTGCCGGCCTCGGATCCTCAGATGCAGGTCGGTGCGGCAATCTTCCTCGATACCTGTTCGGCCTGCCACACCAGCAAGGGTGAGGGCGTCGAACACATCTTCCCCCGGCTCGCCGGCAACGCCATCGTCAGGCAGGGCGATCCGACCACGCTGGTGCGCGTCATTCTCACCGGCTCCAGGGCCGCCGCCACCGACGCCATGCCGACCGCGCCGGCGATGCCGTCGCTGGGCTATCGGCTCAGCGACAGCCAGCTGGCCGCTGTCGTGACGTATATCCGCAACAGCTTTGGTAACGCGGCGTCCGCCGTCACCGCGGAAACGGTGCAGGAGTTGCGCGCGAAGGTCGGTGGTCCGGCCCTGCAGGCCGGAGCGCGCTGACGCTCAGGCCGGCGTTCGCTCCATTTCCTCGCCGAACGCGACCGGATGCAGCAACGCCTTGTGCAACTGGTCGCGGTCGAGTTCGCCTTCCCACCGGCTGATGACGATGGTCGCCACGCCATTGCCGATCAGGTTGGTCAGTGCCCGGCACTCGCTCATGAACTTGTCGATGCCGATGATGATGGCCAGCGCGGTGATCGGAATGTCGGGAATGATCGACAGCGTCGCGGCAAGGGTGACGAACCCGGCGCCGGTGACGCCGGACGCGCCCTTGGATGTCAGCATCGCCACTGCCAGGATGGTCGCTTCCTGGCCGATGGTGAGATGGGTGTTGGTTGCCTGGGCCAGGAACAGCGTGGCCAGCGTCATGTAGATGTTGGTGCCGTCGAGATTGAAGCTGTAGCCGGTCGGGATCACCAGCCCCACCACCGAGCGCGACGCGCCCAGCGCTTCCATCTTTGTGATCATCCGCGGCAGCACGGTCTCCGATGAACTGGTCCCGAGCACGATCAGCAGTTCATCCTTGATATAGCCGATGAAGCGCAGGATCGAAAAGCCGAAGGCGTGGGCGATGCCGCCGAGCACGACCAGCACGAACAGCAGCGAGGCAAAGTAGAAAGCGAAGATGAGATAGCCGAGGTTGACCAGCGCGCCGAGGCCGAACGATCCGATGGTGAACGCCATGGCGCCGAAAGCCCCGATCGGCGCGACCTGCACGATCATGCCGATGATGCGGAAAAACATCTTGCCGGCGAGGTCGATGCCGGCAGCGATCTGCTCACCCGGTTTCCCCATATGAGCCACCGCGAACCCGCTCAAGATCGCCACCAGCAGCACCTGCAGCAGGTCGCCCTTGGCCAGCGAATCGAAATAGGAAGTCGGGATGATGCCGAGCAGGTGGGAAACGAAGCTCTCCTCCTTGGCGCGGGTGACGTAGCTTGCGACCGCATTCGGATCGAGTTTCGCGGGATCGATGTTGAAGCCGGCGCCCGGCTGCAACACTTCGGCGACCAGAATGCCGACCAGCAGCGCCACGGTTGAGACCGTCTCGAAATATAGCAGCGTCTTGCCGCCGATCCGTCCGACCTTGCGCATGTCGCCGATCGAGGAGATGCCGTGAACCACGGTGCAGAAGATCGCGGGCGCGATCATCATCTTGATCAGCGCAATGAAGCCGTCGCCGAGCGGCTTCATGGCCTTTCCGGCATTCGGATAGAAATAACCCAGCGTCACGCCAATGACGATCGCCACCAGCACCTGGACATACAGGATGCGGTACCAGGGTTGTCGAGTTGTCACGGCGTGTCCTTTCCCGAAGCGCTATCTCGCGATATCTCGATATCTATTGTCTTCCGGTGACATAGGTGGCGTGCGAGCCCGGGTAAAGTCACGTCATGGTCATGCTTGGGGCGAAAAGTGGGCGCGCAGCTCAGCCATGCGTGGCCGATTGTCATTTTGCCCGCGCCTACCCACTGGCAGCCATGGCTTCAATTGCCGATGGGCGGTCGGCCATGCGCCGCTTCCCGGCCCTGAGGTTGCCAGGCAGGGGCTGCAGTCGATCAGTTCGGCAGGACAGGCTGCGATGTGGCGCCGGAATAGCGCATCGGTGCCGAATCTGGAACCCGGCGGCGCGTGCTGTCTGCACGGCGCGACGCAATTATGCTTGCGGATTCACCGCGCCGAAACGTCTTTCGGTCCATGCTGCGGCCCGCAAGGCATGGATCTCCCCGACATGACGAACCGCGACCAGCCACGATCCGCATTGGAAATCCGAGGGTTAACGAAGCGTTTCGACCGCTTGGCGGTCGATGCGCTCGATCTTTCGATCCGCACCGGTGAATTCTACGCGCTGCTCGGGCCGAACGGCGCGGGCAAGACCACGACACTACGCATGGTCGCCGGCCTGCTGCGGCCGGATGTCGGCACAATTTCGGTGCAGGGTATCGACGCGCTGGCCGACCCGGTGGCGGCCAAGCAGGTCATGGCCTGGGTTTCGGACGAGCCGATGATCTACGACAAGCTGACGCCGATCGAATATCTCGAATTCGTCGCCGGTCTGTGGGGCTGCGATTCGCGGCCCGCGGAGCAGCGCGCGCATGAGCTGCTGGACGCGCTCGGCCTCACGCCGCATCTGCACGAGCGTTGCGAAGGATTTTCCAAGGGCATGCGGCAGAAGGTGGCGCTGGCCGGCGCGCTGGTGCACGAGCCGCGGTTGATCATTCTCGACGAACCGCTGACCGGCCTCGATGCGGTCTCGGCGCGTCACGTCAAGGGATTGCTGCAGGCGCGCGTCGGCGCCGGCTGCACCGTCATCATGACCACGCATATTCTCGAAGTCGCCGAGCGCATGGCCGACCGCATCGGTGTCATTTCGTCCGGGCGGCTGGTGGCGGAGGGCACGCTTGCCGAGCTGCGCCGCCAGAACGGGCAGGGCGAGAGCAGCCTGGAAGACATGTTTGTCGCCCTCGTCGAAGCCGAGGTCGCCGCGGCATGACACCGACCGCGACGGTCAGTTGGTTCGCCGGCCACGAGATCCGGCTGGCGCGGCGCGAATGGCTGGCCATGATGACCGCCGGCCGGCGCTGGCGCGGCCGCAGCATTGCCCTCGTGCTGTTGGTCTTCGTCGCGCTGATGCATCTGCCGGCCTACGCCGTGGTCGGCCGCTTCGCCGGACTTGAGGCGCCGTTGGACAAGACCACGCTGATCGTCGTTTCGACCAGCATCTTTCTGGCCTGGGCGCTGATGCTGTCGCAGGCGATCGAATCCGTCACCCGGATCTGCTACGCCCGGGCCGATCTCGACCTGATCGTCTCCTCGCCGGTGGCGCTGCCGACGGTGTTTTCCGTGCGCCTCGCTGCGGTCGGCCTCACCGTGACGGCGATGGCGTTGCTGCTGGCGACGCCGTTCATCGACGTGCTGGTGATCGGCGGCGGTGCGCGCTGGTTCGCGGTCTATGGCGTTGTCGCGGCCATCGGCCTGCTGGCGACCGCGGTCGCCATCGCCGTCACCGTCACGCTGTTTCGCGGTTTCGGGCCGCGCCGCACCCGATTGGTGTCGCAGATCGTCGCCGCGATCACCGGCGCCGGTTTTGTCATCGGCCTGCAGATCGCCGCCATTGTCTCGTTCGGCTCGCTGTCGCGCTTCACGGTGCTGACATCGGATGCGGTGGCGTCATGGCTGCCGGAGGTGGGCAGTCCGGCGTGGTTGCCGGCGCTGGCGTTGGTCGGCGACGGCAACGCGCTGGCGCTGCTGCTTGGCTGCGGACTTGCGGCACTTGGCGTGACCATCGCGATCTTCGCGCCGCGGTTCAGCGACTATGTCGCCAGCGCCGCGCCGGCGATCGCCGCCGGCAATCGACGAAGCGGCAGCAGGCCGTTTCGTGGCACCTCGCGGCGCAGGACGCTGCGGATGAAGGAATTCCGTCTGCTGCGCCGCGATCCGTGGCTGGTGTCGCAGACGCTGATGCAACTGCTCTATCTGTTACCGCCGGCACTGATGCTGTGGCGCAGCTTTGCGGACAACTCCGCGGCCGTGGTGCTGATCGCGCCGATCCTGGTGATGGCGGCCGGCCAGCTGGGCGGCGGCCTCGCATGGCTGGCGATATCGGGTGAAGACGCCCCGGACCTGGTCGCGACGGCGCCGTTGCCGGCGCAAGGTGTCATCGGCGCCAAGGTCGAGGTGGTTCTGATCGCGATCGGCGTGGTGTTCGCGCCGCTGGTCGCGGCACTGGCGGTCGCGGCACCACTGCTCGCCGGCATCACCGCGGCCGCCATCGTCTGCGCGGCGGCATCCGCCACAGCGATCCAGCTGTGGTTTCGGGTGCAGGCGCGCCGCAGCCAGTTTCGCCGCCGCCAGACCTCGTCGCGCATCGCCACTTTCGCCGAGGCGTTTTCGTCGATCGGGTGGGCGGCAAGCGCGGCACTGGCGGTGCTGACGCCGCTGCTGGCGCTCGTCACCGCGGTCCTCACCGTCTGCATGCTCGCGGCGGTATGGAAGATCAGCCCCGAACGCGCCTGAACGGCGCGATCACACGTTCATCCTGCAGACAACGATTGGTATAATCGGTTATTGGCTCGCAAAATGATAGACATGCCGATAAGGCAGCCTGCCTGACGTTCGGCAGGCCGACCTTATTTTACCGGCAGGCGATCAGCGCATGCTCAGCGAGACGCCGAGAATGTGCGCCTTCACGGTCGTGGCACCGGGCGTGCGCTTCAACATCTTGGCGATCTTGGTCACGCCGGTCTTCTGTTTGGCCAGCGTCTTGAGCTGGCGCACATCGTCTTTGGTCCATTCGCGGCGCTTGGACGCCGCTTTCTTGGCCGTCTTCGCCTTCTTGGTCTTCTTCATATTCATAACCATGCTTGTTCGATTCATTGAGGGGGGCCTTTTATCATATCGATCCCGGTTCGCAACGACGTCTTGTTCAGACGCTGCAATGTTGCAAAGAGTTCGACACGCGCTTCATAAAACTTAGAGCAATCTTAGATAGATATTAGCTTCAGCCTCGCCTTGCGCAGGATGCCGTCCCAAACAGATCCGTCGCGGAGTTTCACGCCGGACATGGATGTTCACGTTAGATTCCAGAAAATGATCTGGAAGTCGTCCGATTTTCACCTCGCCGGACGTCGGGCATGTGCAGGCGATCACGATCGGCATTGCAGATGTGATTTGATGTGATGGTGCTGCGGCAAAAACGCGCTGCGGACACGATTCAGCGAGACAGGCGCAATCGCATCAAATCGGACGCAATTGCGCTTGAACCCGTCAATTTAGTTGCAGCCATTAAAGGCGAAACGGTGTCCGTCCCGTCGCCAGGCGCCTGATTATTCCAGGCCGATGGTCGTCAGGTCCTGAAACCAGTGCTGGGCCTGCACGAACTTCTTCACCTTGGGAGACAGCGCGTGCGGGTTGCTATCATGCACCACCCAGACCAGCACGGCATCGTCGACGATCAAAGCGTGGGCCTGCGCGATCAGTTCGTCCTGCCTGGCGGGATCGAAGCTCTGCTTGGCCTCGTCGATCAGCGCATCGACCTTGGGATTCTTGTAGCCGCCCCAGTTGACGCCGACCGGCGCGATCTGGCCGGAGTGGAAGAAGCGCACGATGGCATAGAGCGGATCGGAGGTCACATAGGCGATGTTGTTGGAGGTGATGCCGGCATTCATCTCGTCGGCCGCGCCCTTGCGCCAATGGGTATAGAGCGTCTCGAGCTCGACCACCTTGAAATCGATGTTGATGCCGATCTCCTTGAAACTCTGCTGCAAAAATTCGTTCATCGGCAGCGACAGCATCTGGCCGGTGCCGCCCTGGGCGATCACGAAGGTGGCCTTGAGCGGCTTCTCCGGCGAGTAGCCGGCCTCGGCAACCAGCTTCTTGGCCGCGGCGAGATCGTACTTGATGTCGAAGCCGGGCTTGCCGAACCAGGGGCTCGACGGGTCGACCTGGCCCTTGGCGGGCTTGGCGAGGCCGTTCATCAGGCCCACCACCGCGTCGCGGTCGATCGCAAGATTGAGCGCCTTGCGCAGCCGGATATCGGTCCACGGCGAGCCGGGCAGCACGCTCAAGTGATAATTCCAGACATGCGGCGTGACGTTGTCGACCAGCTTCATGCCGGCCGATTTCAGCTGCGGCACCGCGTCGGGCGCCGGGGTTTCGATCAGGTCGACCTGGCCCGCGAGCAGCGCATTTGTGCGGGTCAGCGCCTCCGGCATCGGGATCAAAATAAGTTTATCGGTCTTCGGGATCCGCTTCTTGTCCCAGTAATCCGCATTCTTCGACAGTTCGGCGAGCTCGCGCGGCACCAGCTTGGTCAGCTTGAACGGTCCGGTGCCCGACGGCGTCGAGGCGAACTTGTCCCAATCCTTGCCAACCTTCTCATATTGCGCAGGGCTGGAGACCAGAAACCACAGCATCTGATAGGGGAAGAACGAGTCCACGGTCTTGGTGGTAATCTCGATGGTGGACTCGTCGATCTTGGCATAGCTCGCGACCGAGGGCAGCCGGGTCTTGACCTGCGCGCTCTGCCGCTTGTCGAATTGCGGCGCCTTGTCGTTCAAGACCTTGTCGAGATTCCAGATGACGGCGTCGGCGTTGAATTCGCTGCCGTCATGGAATTTGACGCCTTTGCGCAGGCTGAAGCGCCATTTGGTCTTGTCGCCGTCATCGACCTTCCATTCGGTGGCGAGGCCCGGAATCAATTTGCCAGGC
>Ga0102590_1003319_pt1 | contig 16344 bp, 15 predicted proteins | sample AraplaMF_Col_mMF_FD_76859 | JGI IMG/M metagenome (GOLD analysis project Ga0102590, IMG submission 76859) | Arabidopsis root microbial communities from the University of North Carolina, USA - plate scrape MF_Col_mMF | ecosystem: Host-associated > Plants > Roots > Endosphere | place: USA...
TCCGTTCGCGGCCCTTGACCAGCCGCTCCATGTCCGGACCACCGAACCGGAAGTGCCACAACAGCGGATTTTTCAGGACCTCCTCCCACGGACCGATGCCGGGTACCGGCGCATCGATCAGCACCAGCTTGGTCACACGGTCGCGATGCTCCGCGGTGAAGGCATAGGCGACCATGTTGCCGATATCGTGCCCCACCACATCGACCTTGCCGATGTTGAGCGTGTCGAGCACCCCGGCAACATCGCCACCCTGGGTTTTCTTGTCGAACCCGCCGGCCGGGTGGGCCGACAGGCCCATGCCACGCAAATCAGGCACGATGACCGTGTGGTCCGCGGCCAGTTTGGCGGCGAGTGGTGCCCACATGTCGCCGGTCTCGCCGTAGCCGTGCAGCAGCACCACCGCCGGGCCCTTGCCGCCGCTGCGCACGTGGATCGTGGTGCCGTTGGTCGATATCATCCGGGTCTGGAAGCTGGATGGAAAGGCCGGCACGTCCGCGCACGCCGAAGCGGCCCAGATCGTCGCCGTCGCGCCGATCACGGCCAGGGTGATTTTTCGCATCTCGTATTCCTTTGGATGTACCGGTTGCTTCGATTCGGCGGCGTCGTTGCCGCCGAATCCTGATCAACGCTTCTTGGCGGCTTCCCGCAAGCCCGTGATGGTCTGGCCGGTCGAAATCAATTCCGGATCGGTGCGAAGCTCGAGCACCGCCGGGCGTCCAGATGCCTTCGCACGTTCCAGCGCCGGCGCGAAGTCCTCGCTCCTGGCGACGAGCTCGGCATGGGCGCCCATCGCCGCCGCCATGGCCACGAAATCCGGATTGACCAGGTCGGTGCCGATCACCCGCTCGGGATGTTCGCGTTCCTGATGCATCCGGATCGTTCCGTACATCCGGTTGTTGAACAGCAGGATGATCGGCTTGCCGCCATGCTGGGCCGCGGTGGCAATTTCCTGGCCGCTCATCATGAAGCCGCCATCGCCGACACAGCCGATCACCAGGCGATCGGGATGCACCAGCGAAGCCGCGACCGCCGCCGGCACCGAATATCCCATCGATCCATTGGTCGGCCCGATCTGCCGCCCGGGCCGGCCGTAGCGCAGGAAGCGCTGCGGCCAGCCGGTATGGTTGCCGGCATCCAGCGTGATGATCGCATCCTGCGGCAGCCGGTCCGCCAGCGCCGCCATGACTTTCGCCAGGTCCAGCGGTCCCTCGTAGCGCGGCGGCTGGATCGCGGCGAGATAGTCGCGGTGCGCCTGCTCGCGCCAGCCCTGCCAGCGGTCGGTGGCGAACCAGTTCTGTCCGGCGAGTGCGGCGGCAAAGGCGTCCGAACTCGATGCGATGGCGAGGTCCGGCATGAACACCCTTCCCATCTCGTCGGGATCGGCATGGATATGGATCAGCCGCTGTCGCGGCTTCGGCGGATCGAGCACGGTGTAGCCCTGGGTGGTCAGCTCGCCGAGCCGCGCGCCGATCACCAGCAGAAGATCCGCGTCCTTGAAGCGCTGGATCAGCGCCTTCGGCCCCGAGGTGCCGAGATCGCCGGCGAAACACGGCGACCGGTTGTCGAAACTGTCCTGCCGGCGGAACGACGTCGCCACCGGCAGGCCGTTGCCCTCGGCGAACCGCTTGATGGCGGAGCACGCCTGATCGCTCCAGCCGGGCCCGCCGAGCAGAACCAGCGGCCGTTCGGCATCCGCGAGCAACGCCCGTACTGCGTCGAGCCGCGACGGCGGCACTTCGGCCTGGACTTTTTGATAGGGCCGGTTGTCCTCGACCGAAGCGCTCTCGGTCAGCATGTCCTCGGGCAGCGCCAGCACCACCGGGCCGGGTCGCCCCGAGGTGGCGACATGAAACGCCCGCGCCATGTATTCGGGGATGCGCGACGGCATGTCGATCTGCGCCGCCCATTTCGCCACCGGTCCGAACATCTGCCGGTAATCGATTTCCTGGAACGCCTCGCGGTCGATCATGTCGCGGCCGACCTGTCCGATCAGAAGGATCATCGGCGTCGAATCCTGGAACGCGGTGTGCACGCCGGCCGCGGCGTGGCAGGCGCCCGGCCCACGGGTGACCATGCAGATGCCGGGCTTGCCGGTCAGCTTGCCGTAGGCCTCCGCCATGTTGGCGGCGCCGGCTTCATGCCGCGCGTTGATCAGCCGAAAACGGTCGCGCGCGTCGAACAGCGCGTCGAGCACTTCGAGGTAGCTCTCTCCCGGCACGCAGAAGGCGGTGTCGGCGCCGTGCAGCAGCAGCTGATCGACCAGGATCTGGCCGCCGCTGCGGCTGTTGCTTCGGCTGGCACCCGCGTTCGGCATTGCAAGCTCCGTCATGATAAGTCGCCTTTTTGATTGTTCATGGCGTGGACCGGTTTTCAAAGATGCATGCCGGCGTGTCGTCGTCAAATCGGCTCCGATCCCTGCGGCATCGACCGGGCGTCGAGGTCGCTCCGGGTGAAACCGTAATCCGGAACTTCGGTTCTGATTCGATCGGAACCGACAGGCTCGCAGAACCGAAAGACTCGGGGGGGCCCGATCCACGGCGCCGCCGCGAGAGGACGTGGATGGTCGGAACATGGGCGAGCGGAAGCGGCACCGTCCTTCAGATGGCGATGACCGGCCATGGCGAACAGGAACGCTTTACGCCCATGCGAGACCATCCGCGATGCCGGGCGCGTCATCGCCCTTCTTCGGCCGCCCCATCTTCCGCCGCCTGCTGCCGCTCTCGCGCGGGTGGCTGGATCCTTGCCGTCGGATCTCCGTCATGATCCGGCTTGCCAGCCGTCCGATCCGCGCAGTCACCTGCTTGACGATGAACAGGATGGTCGAGACACGGCTCAGAACCCCGAGCAGGAACAACATTGAGAAGATATCGATATAAGCCAGGAAATCGCCGAGCAGCATCAATTCCGGCGGAATCGGGATCCTGTGGTAGTATGCCAGGACAAGAATGACGACGGGGATCAAGGCGATGATCCGCCGCAACGTCAGCCGGTCCAGCAAGGCCGCCAGTTCCACGACGAAAACCTCCCACAGCCAATCGCCAAGCATCGCCGGCTTATCGATCGTCCACTTCTTCCAAAGCGCCTTCCACATGATGACCGCCTGCAATTGATCGCGCGCGAGGCATTATATCATGCGCCGGGCGGAGCCGGCAGCTGGCGCGGGTCACGTCCGGTAAGGCGCCTCGCCGAATTGCTCGGCATGATAGCCCTTGCTGCCCGTGGCGATCGCCAGCGGGCTGCGCCAGTCCTGGCCGGCCGCAAGACAATTCAGCACGTGCTGAAAGTCATGAACCGGCAGCCAGCCGAGTTGGCGCCGCGCCAGCGCGTTGACGTAGACCCGGTCGATCTGCGGAAACATCGTCCAGCCGCGGGCGCGGTACAGGTCGGCGGCTTGCGGGAACAGCCGCCATACCACCGCGGCGGCGTCGCGTCTCAGGTCAGCCAGGTCTTCTTTCGTAAACGGCGTCGAGGCTGAAATGATATAGCGCCCGAACCCGATGTCCGGCGCTCGTTCGATGGCGAGAAGATGCGCCGCGACAGCATCGGCAATGTCGAGGCGCCGGTAGAGCATTTCATTGGCCTGGGCATTGTCCAGGCTGTAGCGGCTGCGCACCGCCGGGTCATCATCGCTCTCCGGGAAGAAGCGCGAGGTCCGCAGCACGACGACCGGCAGTTTCGAACTGCGCGCGAAGAGCTCGCACAGCCCCTCGGCCGCCGTTTTGGTCGCGCCGTAGATGTTCTTCGGCACGCCCGGCACGTCTTCGGTGATCCAGGCGGCGGGCTCATTCGCGGCCGGGGTCAGCGCCGCGCCGAACGCGCTGGTGGTGCTTGTGAAGACGAAGCTCTGGATCCGCTTCGCCGCAGCTTCTTCGAGCAGGGTCAGCGTGCCGGCGATATTGACGTCGAGAAAATCCCGATTGCTGTGGGTCGCCACATGCGGCTTGTGCAGGGTCGCCGCGTGGACGATCCACCGTGCGCCGGCAACGGCCTGCGTGACGAACGCGCGGTCGGTGATTGACCCGACCATGTCGGTAAAGGCCGACGGCTTGAGGTCGATGCCGCGCGCCGGACGGCCGCTGGCGCGCAAACTGCGCATCAGTGCTTCGCCGAGATGGCCGGCGCTCCCGGTCACCAATATCGTCATGCCGAAACCTCGCATTGCCGTCGCCGCCGCGGTTTGCGCTAGCGCAAATCCGGCCCTGCATCAATGCGCTAAGGATTGCCGCGCAGGCGCGGGTTCGATCGCGCATGGTTGCACGACAGGAGCGCAATGAGATGAGGCCGGATCTTGCTGCCTGCTACGGACAGGAGCGGTTGCCCCGCTACACCAGCTATCCGACCGCGCCGCATTTCTCCAGCCGGATCGGCGCCGACCGTTACGCCGAATGGCTGAAGCAGGTTCCGCGCAACGCCATCGCCTCGCTCTATCTGCACGTGCCGTTTTGCCGTTCGATGTGCTGGTACTGCGGCTGTCACACGGCCATCGCTCGCCGCGAAGAGCCGGTCGCGGTCTATGCGTCGGCGTTACGCTGCGAGATCGACATGGTCGCCGATCGGATCGGCCGCCGTATCCAGGTCGGGCATATCCATTTTGGCGGCGGAACGCCAACCATCATGACGCCCGAACAGTTCATCGATCTGGTCGGCGCGCTGCGGCACTCCTTCTTCGTGCTGCCGAACGCCGAGATCGCCATTGAGATCGATCCCCGGACGCTGACCGCCGCCATGGTAACCGCCTTGGCCTATGGCGGGGTCAATCGCGCCAGCCTGGGCGTCCAGAGTTTTGACCCGGTCGTGCAACGCGCCATCAACCGGGTGCAGAGTTTTGAAGAGACGGCCGCCGCGACACGGGCGCTGAGGGATGCTGGAATCGCAGGGATCAACTTCGATCTGATTTACGGTTTGCCGCACCAGACGGTGGCGTCGTGCCTCGAAACCGTTCGAACATGCGTCGCGCTGCGCCCCGCCAGGTTCTCGGTGTTCGGCTATGCCCATGTTCCGGGTTTCAAGAAGCATCAGCGCAAGATCGACGCCGCCGACCTGCCCGACAGCGAGGAACGGCACCGCCAGTCGGTGGCGACCGCAGCCGCGCTGACGGCAGCCGGCTACGTCCAGATCGGGCTGGACCATTTCGCGCTGCCCGAGGATCCGATGGCCGTGGCCTCGCGCGACGGTGCCCTGCGCCGCAACTTCCAGGGCTACACCACGGATGCCGGCCGGGTGTTGCTCGGTTTCGGCGCCAGCGCCATCGGTCATCTGCCGCAAGGTTACGTGCAGAATGAAGTCGACACCCGCGGCTACCTGCAGCGGATTTCCGACGGCGGGCTGGCAGTCGCAAAGGGCGTCGCCCTATCGCAGGATGACCGGCTTCGCGCCGATATCATCGAGCGCATCATGTGCGACTTCGCGGTCGATCTCGGCCAGGTTTGCGCCCGGCACGGCCAGACGCCCGGCGCGATCCTCGGCTCGGCGCCCCGCCTCCGGGATCTCATCTCCGATGGCGTCGTCGCGCTTGACGGCGTCTCGCTTCGGGTTCCCGAGGCGGCGCGTTTCCTGGTCCGCAGCGTCGCAGCCGCGTTCGACGCCTATCTCGATCAATCGGCCCAGCTCCATAGCCGGGCGGTTTGATTGGCTGGCATGCGACACGCCGGTTGGACGCAGCGTTTGAGCGAGATCAATACGGCGGGGCGGCCGACGGCCGAAGGTGGCGCCCGTGCAAGGGAGGATATGTCACATGCGCGCACATCAGATCATGACAAAGGACGTCATTTCGGTGGCTCCCCACGCCACAGTCCTGGATGCGGCGAACATCATGCTGCGTTGCCGCGTCAGCGGTCTGCCGGTGGTGGATTCCGACGGGGCCCTGCTTGGCATGGTGACGGAAGGCGATTTTCTCCGCCGCAGCGAAATCGGAACCGGACGCAAACGGTCCGGATGGCTCGAACTCTTGCTCGGTCCCGGCCGTGTCAGCAACGACTTCGTCCGCGAGCATGGGCGCAGGGTGGAAGACGTGATGACTCGTGATCCGGTCACCGTCGAAGAGCAAACCCCACTGGACGAGATCGTGCGCCTCATGGAAAAGCACCATGTCAAGCGGTTGCCGGTGAAGCGCGGCAGCGCGCTCGTCGGCATCGTCACACGAGCCAACCTGCTGCAGGCCGTCGCCGCCATGGCCCGCGAGATTCCCGATCCGACTGCGGACGACGATCATATCCGCGAGCGCATCGCGCGAGCCGTCGAAGCGACGGATTGGCGGCCGATCGGATTCCAGGTCACGGTGCTGAACGGCGTCGTACACCTGCACGGGCTGATCATCGATGAGAAGTCGCGGCGGGCCGCGGTCGTTGCCGCCGAGAATACCGCCGGCGTCAAGGAAGTGCATGATCATATCTGCCTGGTCGACACCTATTCGGGTTTCTACATGAAATCGCCCGAAGACATCAAAGCCGCCGGCTAGTTCTAGTGTGTCATAAATCGGGGCGATTGCTTCGTCTCGTGCGTCGCACCGGGCTTGACCCGGTGACCCATCTTCTTCGAGAGGAAGATTGATGGATACGCGGGTCAAGCCCGCGTATGACGCGGAAAATGAGAAGGCTGCCCCTGGCGCAGTAAGATCAGCGATGGGTCATTTCAGCCGACCCCATTGTCGGGCTCCGAGCCCATCATCTTTCTTTGGCCGGCAGCGGCGCCGCTTTGAGACAGATCAAGGTCGTTGCGACGGCACGCGTCAGGATATCGTGGTCCCAACCGGAGATTTCGAACATGGCTCGCAACCTCGGACGCCTGGATCAGTTCCTTCGCATCATCGTCGGCCTCGCCCTTGTCGCCTACGCGGTCAGGGACGGCGTGCTGGCTTTCGGATCTGTGGCGGCAGCCGTCATCGGCGCAGTGCTGCTGCTGACCGCATTCTTCTCGTTTTGTCCGCTTTACACCCTGCTCGGGATATCGACACGCAAGCGGCTTGACCGGTTGGCCTGATTTCCCCCGCAGAGGCCGGAATAACCGGCGTACCGGAGAACCACGATGTTCAAGACTTTGCTGGTGCACGTTCCCACCGAGCGGTCGCCGCGGCCGGTCATCGAGGGATCGGTTTCCCTTGCTCACGCCTGCGGCGCCCGTCTCGATGCATTTTCCGTCGGCTACGAGACCGCTACCAGTGTTCCGGTGATCGCCGAAGGCGGCGCAGCCGTGGCTGCGATCTTCGAGATCGAAGAGCAGCGCGCCACCGCGCGCGCCGAAGCGGCCTTGGCCGTCTTCGAGACGGAAGCCAGGGCCGCCGGGATATCCCATTCCAGCCAGGCCATCGCCGCCATGCCAGCCGAAGCGGCGTCGAGGGCCGGCGCGATGGCGCGGATCTACGATCTCACGATCGTACCGCAGCCGGACTTCGATCATGGGACGTTCGACAATACCCTTGCTCAGGAAATCCTGTTTCGGTCGGGCGGGCCCGTGTTGTTCATTCCATACACGTTTCGGGGCAGCTTCTCGGCAAAACGCATCGGCATCTGCTGGGATGGAAGCCGGCTCGCGGCCCGCGCGTTGCGTGATGCGCTGCCGCTGCTTCGTCGGGCGGACGCGCTCACGGTTATTGCCGTCAAGGGTGGGGAGGAGCCGCCGGTCGAGAGTTCGAGCGAGCATCTGGTCGAACACTTGGCACATGCGGGTCTGACTGCCAGGATCGTGTCATTCACCGCCGATCATGGCGGGATCCAGCCAGGCCTGTTGTCCGCTGCGGCGGATGAAAGCATCGACCTGCTCGTCATGGGAGGCTATGGCCATTCGCGGCTGCAGGAAATCGTTCTTGGCGGCGTCACCCGCGACATGCTGCGTGCGATGACCGTGCCGACGCTGATGTCGCACTGACAATGGCCTGGATCGCTCGCCTTCTTCTGATGCTCGCGGCGCCGATCACGGCGCTGTTCGTCGCGCGCGATGCGTTGAACTTCGGGTTGATTCAGACGTTCGTGGCCATGATCATGGTCACCGGCCTTGTCGCCGTGGCGGCATTCTGGGGCGTGCGCCGGAGCGGCTAGCGCTAGCGCGTCATACACTGTGTCATACGCAGGCTTGACCCGCGTCTCCATCGTTCTTCGTATGAGTCTCGAAGAGGATGGATCACCGGGTAAGTTCGCGTGGGTTCGGAATGCATCAGCCCCGTCTTTGCGGGCGTAAGCATTCCAGGAGCTGAAAAAGCAGCTCTGGATTTCTCCATCGCCAGAACGTCCTGCTGCAGGCCGCTGTTGCGGTCTCGTCGCCGTTCCGGTCGGTGCCGTCGGTGCACTCATCACGACCCGGTGAGTTTTGGCGGTTCGGGAGAACCACCCGTTCCGTCTTGACCTTCGTCAAGCAGCCCGGGTGGTGGAACACTAAACTGACCCTGCAATCAGGCGGTTTTGGAGTTCGTCCATGCGAGCGGACCAGATCATGACGTCCCGGGTCATCACCATCGGACCGGACGCGTCGATCGTCGAGGCCGCGCGGAAGATGCTGCGGCATCGCGTGAGCGCATTGCCGGTGGTCAATGCGGCGAATGAGCCGATCGGACTCATCTCGGAAGGCGACTTTATCCGGCGCGCGGAGTTCGGGACGCAACGTCGACGCGGTCGCTGGCTCGGACTTCTGATCGGTGGCGCCAGGGCAGCGACTGATTTCGTTCATGAACACGGCCGCAAGGTCGGGCAAGTCATGATCTCGAACCCTCGCACGATTGCCGAGGCGACGCCGCTGGAAGAAATCGCCCATATCATGGAATCGGAGGACGTCAGGCAGCTGCCTGTGTTGCGAGGCAGCCGGCTGGTCGGGATCGTGACCTGTTTTGACCTGGTTCGCGCCGCCGCAAGTTTCGCGGGAGAGGTTACCGAACCGACCGCCGACGACGACGGCATTCGCGACAAGATCATCGCGGCCATCGAGCCCGAAAGCTGGGCGCCCTGCAGGCTGAGCGTCATCGTGCGGAACGGCGCAGCCACGTTGAGCGGCTTCGTTGATAACCAGCCTTCACGGCAGGCCGCGCTCGTTGCGGCCGAGAACGTTCCGGGAGTCCGGTTCGTCCGCAACTGTCTCGTCGTGGTCCCGGAGCCGGAGGACGAGTTTGGCGGAGGCGATATCGCTTCGCCGCAGCAAGAGGCCGCTACCACCGACGACGAGCCGCTTTGATGCCGTCAGCCGAGGGAGACCGGTGGAGCTCCGCCGGGGATCAGCACGCGCGACAGGCCGCCAAGCTATTTGGTATGCAGTCGCGGCATGGCTGCCGCCATCTTGGCCCAACATTTAAGCGGCATTTCAGCCACATTAGTTAAATCCCCAGGTCGGATCTTAGCGGTTTAGTAACCTCGATGCCTTATTTAAAGGTATTGGGATGTGTGATTTGCAACCTTGAGGTTGGCGCTCATCTCAATGCAAGAGGTGTTGCGTGACCGACAGTTCGAAACAGACCCGGGGGCTGCTGCGCCTGCCGGCAGATTGCAGCATCGCCTCAATCCGCGGCGTTTATGACCTCGTCCGGGATGCCTTCAGGCGTCAGGACAAACTGGAAATCGATTGCTCCGACGTCAGCAAGGCGGACGTGACGTCGGTCCAGCTGTTGGTCTCGACCGCCAAGACCGCGAGCCTGGAAGGACGCCCGATCGTCCTGACCGCCGTCTCCCAGACCCTTCGCAACACCTTTCAGCGTGCCGGCGTACCCGCCGACACGATGATCGATCAACGTCATCCTCAAGAAATCGACGGCAGATAATGGCTACCATCCTCACAGTCGACGACTCGCCGAGCATTCGTCAGATGATCAAGGTCGTGCTCGGACCGGCCGGTCACAACGTCATCGAAGCCGGCGACGGCGCCCAGGGCCTGGCGCAGGCCAAGGCCAGCCGTCCCAGCCTGGTCATCACCGATCTCAACATGCCGGTCATGAACGGCCTCGAACTGATCAAGGCGCTGCGCAAGGAAGCCTCGTTGGCGGGCCTGCCGATCGTGTTCCTCACCACCGAATCCAACGAGACGATCAAGCAGGAAGCCAAGGCCGCCGGCGCCACCGGCTGGATCACCAAGCCGTTCAAGCCTGAACAGCTCCTCGCCGTCGTCAGCAAGCTGGTACGCTCATGACCGTGCTCGATCCCGCCGACGTCTTTCGCCAGGAAGCCAGCGAGCTGTTCGAGGCTCTCGAAGGCGCTCTGCTGGATCTGACCGTTCGCCCCGACGATCGCGAACTGGTCGATTCGGCGTTCCGCGCGCTGCACACCATCAAGGGCTCCGGCGCGATGTTCGGCTTCGACAAGGTGGCCGAATTCACCCACCAGTTCGAAACCGCCTTCGATCTGGTGCGCAAGGGCGAGATCAAGCCGACCGAAGACCTGATCTCGGTGGCGCTCGCCGCCAAGGATTACATCCGGGCCTTGATCGAGGATCCCGACTCGACCGATCAGATCATCGGCGACGCCATCCTCGACGACCTCAAGCGGTTCGTCGGCACCGATCAGCCGGCTGAAGCGCCGTCGGTTGCGGCCGCGCCGGCCGCTGCACCGGTGAGCGATATTCGCCGCTCCGGCTGGCGGATGCATCTTGAATTCGAGAGCCACATCCTGCGCAACGGGTCCAATCCGCTGGATCTGTTCGACGACCTCAGCAAGCTCGGGTCGTGCTTCGTGGTCGCGCTGACCGACGGTGTGCCGGTGCTCGAGGAATTGGAGCCGGAATACTGCTTCCTGAAGTGGGACATCACGCTCAACTCGACCTGTGACAAGAGCGAGATCGACGATGTCTTCATGTTCGTGCAGGACGAAATGAAGCTGACGCTCGAGCCGCTCGTCGAGGACGCGGCCGCGACGCTGGTTCCTGAATTGCCCGGGCCGGCTACGGTCGCGCCGCCCGCCGCGGCCACGGCCACCGCGCCGGTCGAGCAACATGAGACCACGGCGCCGGAGAAAAAGCGCGACGAGCCGAAGCGCGCCGAGGAGCGCGGCATCGCCACCGTTCGCGTGCAGGCCGAACGCCTCGACGAACTGATGGACCGGGTCGGCGAGCTCGTGATCGCCCAGGCCCGGCTGAGCCAGCTCGCCGCCGCCGGCGACGACCTCTCCATCAAGATGATCGCCGAGGAAATCGAACGGCTGGCCGCAAGCCTGCGCGACACCACGATGGGCGCGCGGATGGTGCCGATCGGGTCGGTGTTCGGGCGCTTCCGCCGGCTGGTCCACGATCTCTCGCGCGATCTCGACAAGCCGGTCGAATTCATCACCGCGGGTGAAGACACCGAACTCGACAAGACCATGATCGAGAGCCTGGCCGACCCGCTGGTCCACCTGATCCGCAACGCCATCGATCACGGCATCGAGGACACCGCCAAGCGCGCCGCCGCCGGCAAGACCGAGCGCGGCAGGATCGAACTGGTGGCGACCCATTCGGGCGCCCAGGTTCTCGTGACCGTCACCGACAATGGCGGCGGTCTCAACACCGCCCGGATCCGCGCCAAGGCCGAAGAGCAGGGGCTGATCGCGCCCGGTGCCGCCATGTCGGACCACGAGATCCATCAATTCCTGTTCCATCCCGGCTTCTCCACCGCGCAGACGGTCTCGGCGCTGTCCGGCCGCGGCGTCGGCATGGACGTGGTCAAGCGCGCCATCGAGGCGATGCGCGGCTCGATCGATCTGTCGACCCGGCCCGGCCAGGGCACCACGGTGACGCTGCGGCTGCCGCTGACCCTGGCGATCATCGAAGGCCTGCTGATCCGGGTCGGCGAGGGGCGCTACATCGTTCCGCTGTCGGCGGTCGAGGAATGCGTCGAACTGACCGCGGCCGACGAGCGGTCGCGCGGCCGCAACTTCCTCAATGTCCGCGGCGACCTGGTGCCGTTCCTGCGGTTGCGTGATCTGTTCACCACGCCGGGCGCGGCCGAGCCGCACCAGAAGATCATCATCATCTCGACCGGCGAGACCCGCGTCGGGCTGGTCGCCGACCAGATCCTCGGCAACCACCAGACCGTGATCAAGTCGCTGTCGAAGCTGCATTCCGACGTCACGATGTTCTCCGGCGCGACCATCCTCGGTGACGGCAGCGCGGCGCTGATCATCGATGTCGTGCAACTGATCGCGTTGGCGCAATCGCAGGCCGACAAGCTCCAAGTCCATGAGGCGGCGTAATGAACAGGGATTACGGACACGACGCACCGGCGGCCCACGACGACGCCTCGCTCCAGGTGGTGATGGTCGGCCTCGGTGACGAGAAATTCGCCGTCGATGCCGGGCTGGTCAGGGAGATCATCGATCCGATCCCCGCCACCCGCGTCGCGGGGGCGCGGCCGTTCCTGCCGAGCGTCATCAACGTTCGCGGCAACGTCATTCCGCTGGCCGATCTGCGCATCCGGTTCGGCATGCCGATCGGCACCGATTCCACCGACACCCGCATCGTCGTCATCGAGGTCGAGATCGAGGGCGATCCGATTCTGGTCGGCGTCATCGCCGACAAGGTCTACGAGGTGACGGAAATCTCCCGCACCAACGTGCAGCAGACGCCGCGCGTCGGCATGCATTGGCGGCCGGAGTTCATCAGCTTCATCACCAAGTGGCGTGACGAGTTCGTTATCGTTCCGAACCTGGAACGCATCCTCAATTGAACTTCAACAAGGCATGGGGCCTAGACCAATGAGATTCACCGTCAAAGCAAAGCTCGCCAGCGCCTTCGGCGCGGTCATCGTGCTGTCGATGATCACCGGTGCGATTGCCTACGTCAAGTTGTCCTCCCTCGATGCGTCGCAGGAGCGGATCGTCGCGCAAGCCGGCCGCCTCAAGCAGGCTGCCGATTTGATGGACGCCATCCAGGGTCAGCAGCGGACGGAAAGCCGGCTGATCTACGCCGCGTCCGAGAAGGAAGCCCAGGATCTCTACAACACGATGACCGGCCGCCGGGACAAGACCCTGAAGATCCGCGACGATCTGTACGGCAAGGCCAGCGAGACCGGCAAGCAGATGCTCGACAATGCGGTCGCCCGCATCAAGCGGATGAACGAACTGCAGGAGCAGATCGGCAAGCTGGTGCTGTCGAGCGCGAACAAGGAAGCTTCCAGGGCAGAGGCGGTCGCGCTGTCCGGCGGCGAGAGCCGCAAGGTGTTCAACGAGAGCCTCGAAGCCGTCGAAACCTACGTCAAGCGCAACGAAGCTCAGATGCAGGAAGTCGCCGCTGCCGGTTCCGCGGAGGCCGCTTTCGCCAAGCTGATGCTGATCATTACCGTCCTCGTCTCGCTGCTGATCGCGGTCGTCTCCGCCGTCTGGATCGCGCTCAACATCAGCCGCGGGCTGGCCCGCGCAGTCGGGCTGGCGGATGCGGTCGCGCTCGGCGATCTCAGCCAGACCATCAGCGTTTCCAGCAACGATGAGATCGGCGATCTGGTGAAGTCGCTCAACGCGATGACCGTGAACCTGAACGCGGCCGCCGTGCTGGCCGACACCATTGCCAACGGCAATCTCACCGTCGACGCCAAGCGGCGCTCCGACAAGGACACCCTCGGGATCGCGCTGGAGCGCATGGTCGAGAAACTCCGCTCGATCGTGTCCGAGGCGATGACCGCGGCGCGCAACGTCTCCGCCGGCAGCCAGGAACTGTCGGCCAGCGCCGAGCAGCTGTCGCAGGGCGCCACCGAGCAGGCCTCTTCGGCGGAGGAAGCTTCCTCGTCGATGGAAGAGATGGCGGCGAACGTGAAACAGAACGCCGAGAACGCCAACCAGACCGAGAAGATCGCGGCGCAGTCCGCCAAGGACGCCGAAGCCAGTGGCGTTGCGGTCGGCCGGGCGGTCGGCGCCATGCAGACCATCGCCGAGAAGATCACCATCGTGCAGGAAATCGCCCGGCAGACCGACCTTCTGGCGCTCAACGCCGCGGTGGAAGCGGCGCGGGCCGGCGAGCACGGCAAGGGCTTTGCTGTGGTTGCCTCCGAAGTGCGCAAGCTCGCCGAGCGCAGCCAGGCGGCGGCGGCCGAAATCGGGGCGTTGTCGGCGGAAACCGTCAAGGTCGCCCAGGAAGCCGGAAACATGCTGGCCAAGCTGGTGCCCGACATCAAGAAGACCGCCGAACTGGTCGAGGAGATCACCTCGGCCTGCCGCGAACAGGACGTCGGCTCCTCGCAGGTCAACCAGGCGATCCAGCAGCTCGACAAGGTCGGCCAGCAGAACGCCAGCGCATCCGAAGAGGTTTCGTCGACCTCCGAAGAGCTGGCCTCCCAGGCCGAGCAGCTGCAGGCCATGATCTCCTACTTCAAGATCAGCCAGGACACGTCCGGCGACACGTCCCGCGACGCGCAGCGCGGCGCGCCGATCGATGTGGCCGTCGGCCAGTTGCGCAGCAAGGCGTCCAGCATGGCGGCGGCGGATCGCGGCGCGAAGAAGCCGGGCGGGCCGATCAGGGCCAGCCGTCCGCAGAAGGTCGCAGGCGGCGGTGGCTTCGCCTTCGAGATGAACGGACACGACGACGATTACGACGCCGAGTTCCAGCGGTGATCGAAAGGTAGACGTAAGTATTTTCGGCTGAAATCAACAGAATCAGATCGAGCGTGATGCGTTTGTTGCCGTTCCGAACAGGGAACGCAAGCTGTGCTGAATCTTTCAAATCGGAACGGGACTGAAGCAGATGAGATTTTCAATCAAGGCGAAGCTGGCCAGCGCGTTCGGTGCAGTCATTATTTTGTCCATGGTCACCGGCGGTATTGCCTACACCAAGCTGTCGGCGCTCGATGACTCGCAGGAACGCATCGTCGCCCAGGCGTCGCGCCTGAAGAAGGCCGCGGACCTGATGGATGCCATTCAGGGCCAGCAGCGTTCGGAAAGCCGGATGCTGGCTGCGACGACCGAAAAGGACACCCAGGACTTCCACACGGCCATGGTCTCCCGCCGCGACAAGGCGTTCAAGATCCGTGATGAATTGTACAGCGTGGCGAGCGAAGGCGGAAAGCAGTTGCTCGACCAGGCGACCCTGAAGTTGAAACGGTACAGCGAGTTGCAAGAGCAGGTCGGCAAGCTGTTGCTGTCGAATTCTTCGGGCAAGGCGCCGGAACTCGCCAGGGCCGAGGCCGCGGCACTGTCGGGCGGCGAAGCGCGAAAGGTGTTCAACGAAACGCTCGAGGCGGTCGAGGCCTACGTTCAGCGCAATGAGACCCAGATGCGGGAGGCGGCCCACCTCGGTTCGCAGGAGGCCGCGTTCGCCAAGTCATTGCTGATCGGAATCATCGCGGCATCCCTGCTGATCGCGGTGATGTCCGCGATCTGGATCGCGGTGAACATCAGCCGAAACCTGTCGCGCGCGGTCGGCCTTGCCAATGCGGTCGCCGAGGGGGATCTCAACCAGACCATCCACAAGTTCAGCAACGATGAGACCGGCGACCTCATCAAGGCGCTCAATGCGACGGTCGAAAAGCTACGCTCCGTGGTCTCCGAGGCGATGACGGCGGCGCGCAACGTCTCCGCCGGCAGCCAGGAACTGTCGGCCAGCGCCGAGCAGCTGTCGCAGGGTGCCACCGAGCAGGCCTCTTCGGCGGAGGAAGCCTCGTCCTCGATGGAGGAAATGGCGGCGAACGTGAAACAGAACGCGGAAAATGCCAACCAGACCGAGAAGATCGCCGCGCAGTCCGCCAAGGACGCCGAGGCCAGCGGCGTCGCCGTCGGCCGCGCGGTCGAGGCGATGCAGACCATCGCCGCCAAGATCACCATCGTGCAGGAGATCGCCCGGCAGACCGACCTCCTGGCGCTCAACGCCGCGGTGGAAGCGGCGCGGGCCGGCGAGCACGGCAAGGGCTTTGCGGTGGTTGCCTCCGAAGTGCGCAAGCTTGCCGAGCGCAGCCAGGCTGCCGCGGCCGAGATCGGCGCGCTGTCCGGTGAAACCGTCAAGGTCGCGCAGGATGCCGGCACGATGCTGGCCAAGCTGGTGCCGGACATCAAGAAGACCGCCGAACTGGTCGAGGAGATCACCTCGGCCTGCCGCGAGCAGGATGTCGGCTCCTCCCAGGTCAACCAGGCGATCCAGCAGCTCGACAAGGTCGGCCAGCAGAACGCCAGCGCGTCTGAGGAAGTCTCCTCGACATCCGAGGAACTGGCCTCGCAGGCCGAACAGCTGCAGGCGATGATCTCCTACTTCAAGATCGACCAGGAGCAGCCGTCGCGCGAAGCGCCGCGCGCCGCCTCGATCGACCACGCCGTCGGACAACTGCGCAGCAAGGCGGCCAGCATGGCGGCCGTGCAGCGCGGCGCCAAGAAGCCGTCGGCGCCGATCAAGGCCAGCCGCCCGCTCAAGGTCGCGGGTGGCGGCGGCTTCGCTTTCGAAATGAACGGTCACGACGACGAGCATGACGCCGACTTTCAACGCTGA
>Ga0102590_1003323_pt1 | contig 16317 bp, 16 predicted proteins | sample AraplaMF_Col_mMF_FD_76859 | JGI IMG/M metagenome (GOLD analysis project Ga0102590, IMG submission 76859) | Arabidopsis root microbial communities from the University of North Carolina, USA - plate scrape MF_Col_mMF | ecosystem: Host-associated > Plants > Roots > Endosphere | place: USA...
TCTCGCCGAGCTCACCGCGGTTCGCGATGTCTTCAACCATCTCGCCGAGAGCCTCGATACCGCGCTGGCCGAGCGCGCTGAGCTGACGCGGAAGCTGATCGCGCTCCAGGACGAGGAGCGCCGCCATCTCGCCCGCGAGCTGCACGACGAATTCGGCCAATCGCTGGCCGCGATCCGCGCACTCGCCTCCTCCGCCCGTCAGACCGCCGCGCAAGATTGCCCCTCCCTGCTCGGCGAATGTGACGGCATCGCGCGGACCGCGACAGGCATGATGGAGACGCTGCGCGGCGCACTTTTCCGACTGCGCCCGCCTGATGTCGAGGAGCTCGGCCTCGTTGCCAGTCTCGAAGGTCTCGTTTCGGGGTGGAACGGACGCCGTCGCGGCGTGACCAGCTTTTCGATCCGCTTCGACGGCACGTTCGAGACCTTGCCGGCCACGATCAGCGCCAACCTCTACCGCATCGTGCAGGAAGCGCTCACCAACGCCGCCAAGCACGCCGACGCCACGAAGGTCAACCTCGAGCTGACGATGCATGGGGACGAGATCGCCCTCGCCGTCGACGATGATGGTCGCTCGCACGATCCCGCCGCGAAGTCCGGCATGGGCCTGCTCGGCATGCGCGAGCGCGTCGCGGCGCTGCGCGGCCGGCTGAGCTTTGAGGCCGGGCCCAACGGCGGCTCTGCCCTCCGCGTGGTCATTCCGCTCGCAGCCGTGGGTCCGCAGGCGCTGGAGCACGCGGCATGACCGCGACCATCTTGCTGGTCGACGACCATTCCGTGGTCCGCGAAGGCTATCGCTCCGTGCTCCAGAAGCAGCCGGGCCTGCGCGTCATCGCCGAAGCCGGCGATGGCGCGGAAGCTTACCGTCTCTACAAATCCGAGCCGCCCGACCTCGTCATCATAGATCTCAGCATGCCCGGCATCGGCGGCGTCGAGGCTGTCAGGCGTATCCGGCAATGGGACAAGGCGGCAAAGATTCTCGTCTTCACCATGCATGAGAATGCCGGTTTCGCCATGCAGGCGATCCGTGCCGGCGCACGAGGCTATGTCACCAAGACCAGCCCGCCTGAGACCTTGGTGCGCGCGGTGATGGACGTGCTCGCCGGCAAGATCGCGATCAGCCCCGACATCGACCACGAGCTGGCGTTGAGCCGGATCAGCGGCGAGAGCTCGGCCGCCGACGTGCTCACGCCGCGCGAATTCGAGGTGCTGCGGCTGCTGCTCGCCGAGAACACGACAGAGGAGATCGCCGAGACCCTGCACGTCAGCCCGAAGACGGTGGCGAATTTGCACTCGCTGATCAAGGACAAGCTCGGCGTCGGCTCCGACATCGAGCTGGTCCGGCTGGCGCTGCGTCAGGGCATCCTGACGCAACCCGATCTCGGCGAGACCTGATCGTGACCAGCGGCGCTCATTCGCGCGCGATCACCTGATCCAGCCACGCGCAGTTCAGCGGCGGCACGCGCGGATCGGCGACGCGAACGCCGCGGGCCGCAGCATCGAGCCGCATGTCGCGCAGGCGCTTGCGCTGCTCTTCGGGCATCGAGAGACGCTCGTGCCCCCACAATGAAGGGCCATCGAACGTCTCGTGCGGCTGCCATGTCTCGGGATCGATCACGCGCCCGCCCCAACCATATTCGACGAAGAAGCCGGAAGGCGTGTTCACGTAGAATGAGGTCATGTGGTCGTTGGTGTGCCGGCCCAGCGTGTAGGCAATTCGGCCATCTTCGAGCTGCGCGAGATCATAACCCTGCCCGACATCATCGAGGCTGCCGAGCTCGACCATGAAATGATGCATCGCCTTGCGGCCCGAACCCACCATCGCAAAGGAATGGTGGCGGCCGTTGACGTGGAAGAAATAAAGCCCGTAGGGCTTGAGGCCGAAATCGGACACGTGGAAGCCGAGCACGTCGCGATAGAACGGCAACAGCGGCTCCACATCTTCCATATTGAGCACGACATGGCCCATGCCGAGCGCGCCGGTGCGAAATCCCGAGATCGGCCGGCCCGGTTTGAACGGCTCGCTTGCGAGCTCCGGCTTGCAGAAGGCCTCCAGCCGGTTGCCGGCGGGGTCCGCGAAAATGATCAGCTCGGCGACGTGCCGCTCGTCAGCCAGTGCGCGCGAGCCGCGCGTCACCTTCACACCATGCCCCTCCAGCCGGCCGGCGAGCTGGTCAAGCTCGATGGACGAAGGAACTTCCCAACCCATCACCGCAAGGCCGGCATCGCTGCTGCCATCGACGATCAGACGCTGCTTGCGATCGTCCATGCGGAAGGCGCGCATCTTGCCGCCGCGATCGACCTGCTGCATACCGAGCAGCCCGGTCGCCATCTGGCCCCACTGATCGAGCTGCGACGAATTAATCCCGATATAGCCGAGCGCAGTGATTTCCATCGATGTCCTCCCGAGGCCATCTTCGCCCTATCGCGGCGAACTTGATACCGGCGGCGCGCGATCCTACGGTGACATCCCGCAATCGCTTCGCGTTCGCAATGACGATACCCGCGAGGCCAGCGGCCACAAGGGAGGAAATGCGAAGTGTCCAAGGAGCGGACGCGGAACGGGAAGCCGCGGCAGTCGGAAGGCGTCCGCGCCTTCAAGCGCGGGCTGGACGTGCTGCAGGAGGTCAACCGCTCCGGCGGCATCCGCGCCGGCGACGTCGCCCGCGCGCTCGACCTGCCCCGCCCGACCGTCTATCGCCTGCTCGAGACGCTGGAGGAGCTCGGCTATGTCGCCCGCAGCGCCAGCGACGACCGGTTTCGTGTCACCCGGCTCGCCCTGAGCCTTGGCGATGGCTACGATCCCGGCGTGGTGATCTGCCAGGCGGCCGCGCCTTATCTTGCCGAGCTGAGCAAGACCCTGGTCTGGCCGGTCGATCTCTCCACCTACGAGAACGCCGCGATGGTGGTGCAGGAGACCACCCATTCGCGCAGCCCGCTCTCGATCGACCGCGGCATGATCGGCAAGCGTTTGCCGATGCTCCGAACCTCCGCGGGCCGCGCCTATCTCGCCGCCTGCCCCGCGCGCGAGCGCGAGCTGATTGTCAGCCATCTCCGCCGCATCGACGAGGCCGACGACCGCCCTTTCCTCGACCAGGGCCGCCTCGATCGGATGATCGCGGAAACGCAGGCGCGCGGTTATGCGATCCGCAGCGAGGGCGAATTCAATCCAAAGACGGCATCAATTGCCGTTCCGATCGTGCGCAGCGGCGCCGTGTTCGGCTGCATCTCGATCATCTGGATCCGGTCGGCGCTGCGGATCGAGGAAGCAGTGGCAGAGTTCGTCAGGCAGCTTCGGGAGACGGCTGACACCATTCCGGTTGAAGTTTAGGGCCGTCCGCTGGGCGGACACTTCGGCTGACGCCATTGAAGCGATGGCATGGCTTGGGGAAGAGATAGCCCCATGCAAGATAAATCCACCACCGAAGACTGTGACGTCGTGATTGTCGGCCGAGGCCCGGTCGGCGCCACGCTCGCAAATCTGCTCGGCCTGTGCGGCATGCGGACGCTGGTGCTGGAGCGCGAGGCGCGGACCTATCATCTGCCGCGCGCGGTGCATTTCGACGACGAATGCATGCGCGTGTTCCAGACCATCGGACTTGCCGATGCGATCCTGCCGCATGTCATCCTCAGCCCCGGCATGCTGTTCCTCGACGCAAGCGGCAAAATGCTACTGGACTGGTCACGGCCGCAGACGCTGACGCCGATGGGCTGGAATCTCAGCTACCGCTTCCATCAACCCGATCTGGAGGACGTGCTGATCGGCGGCCTCATACGCTGGCCGCACGTCACATTGCGCAGCCGCTGCGACGTGTTCGCGCTGGATCAGGACGAGACCGGCGTGCGCGTCCGCTACGAGGATCTCTCCAACGGCAAGCTCAGCGAGGTCCGCGCCTCCTATGTGATCGGCTGCGATGGCGCACGGTCTCTGGTTCGCCGCTTCATCGGTTCCGGGATGGACGATCTCGGCTTCCACGAGCGCTGGCTGGTGATCGATGTACTGCTCAAGCGCGCGCGTGACGATCTCGGCGACTATAGCCTCCAGCATTGCGATCCGCGCCGGCCAGCGACCTACGTGCGTGGCACCGGGTCGCGGCGGCGCTGGGAGATCACGGTGCTACCAGAGGAGGATTCGAACGAGGTCGCGCAACCGGCAAAGGTCTGGGAGCTGCTGTCGCGCTGGATCGCGCCCGAGGATGCCGAGCTCGAGCGTGCGGCAGTCTACACATTTCATTCCGTGATCGCACAGCAATGGCGCAACGGCCGGCTGCTGCTCGCTGGCGATTCAGCTCATCAGACCCCGCCCTTCCTCGGCCAGGGCATGTGCGCCGGTATCCGCGATGCCGCCAATCTCGCCTGGAAGCTGGCCGCAATCATTGGTGACGGCGCCTCTGCTGACCTGCTCGACACCTATCAGAGCGAGCGCCAGCCGCATGTGCGCGAGTTCATCAAACTCGCCATTCGCCTCGGCGGTGTCATCAACACCAAGGCGACCGAAGCCGGCCTTGCCGCCGGGCAGGTACGCGAGAATGCGCCCGTGAAGCTCCAGGTAAAGAAACCCCTGCTTGGACCCGGGCTCGCGCTTCGCGACCTTCCTCTCACCGGACATCTCGCGCCGCAGTTCATGCTGAATAATGGTAGCCGCGGCGACGACCGGATCGGTTACAGCCATGTACTCCTCGTCGAGAGCCTGCCGCGTCCAGCGCTTCCGAAAGCGGGGATGAAAATCCTGACCAGCGATGACTCCGAAGGCATCGGGCCCTGGCTGCGCGAGCACGGCATCATCGCCGCGTGGGTTCGTCCCGACCGCTACATCCGCGGCACCGCCCGCAACGATGCCGAGCTCGACCGGCTCATCGCTGCCATCACGCCTCCAACCCACGTGCCGTCAGCGGCCTGACCGAACACACTCCAAGGACATCTCATGAAGCTGCTCTCTTTCATCGCCAACGGTCGCGCCTCGTTCGGCGCCGTCAAGGACAATGGCGTCGTTGATCTCGGCAGCCGCATGGCGCCCTGCACCACGCTGCGGCAGTTGCTCGAAGCGGGCCGCGTGGCCGAGGCGGCAAAGCTGGTTGCATCGACCATGCCCGATCATCCGCTCGATGCGATGAGCTTCGCGCCCGTGATCCCTGATCCCGGCAAGATCATCTGCGTCGGTCTCAACTATCGCGACCACGTCGCCGAAACGGGGCGCACCGTCACCGAGAAGCCGGCACTGTTCGTCCGCTTTCCCTGCAGCCAGGTCGGCCATCTCCAGCCGATCGTGAAGCCCAGAGTCAGCGACGATTTCGACTACGAGGGCGAGCTCGCGCTCGTTATCGGCAAGCGAGGCCGCCATATTCCCGCAAACCGCGCGCTCGACCACATCGCCGGCTATGCCTGTTACAACGAAGGCAGCATTCGCGATTGGCAGCGCCACACCAGCCAGTTCCTCTCCGGCAAGACTTTTGCGGAGAGCGGCAGCTTTGGCCCGTGGCTGGTGACATCAGATGAGATCCCCGATCCGTCGAAGCTGACCTTGCAGACGCGCCTCAACGGCACGGTCGTGCAGGACACCACGACTGATCTCCTGATCACCGCCATCCCGGAGCTGATCGCCTACATCTCGACGATCTGTCCGCTTGTTCCCGGCGACGTCATCGTCACAGGCACGCCCGGCGGCGTCGGCGCCAAGCGCACACCGCCTCTGTGGATGCGCCCCGGCGACACCGTCGAGGTCGAAATCTCCGGCATCGGAACGCTTCGCAACAAGGTCATCGCCGAGGCGGCCTGACCGCTGCGACCGATCAACCAACGATAAAACCAGGAAACGCCATGGCCATCAGCCGCACCACATCCACCGCCATCGTGCTGACCACGCTGGCGCTTGCAGGGTCCCCTGCCCGCGCCGAGATCCAGGGCGACGCCGTCAGAGTCGGCGTGCTCACCGACATGAACGGCATTTTCGCAACGGCGATGGGGCCGGGTTCGGTCGAAGCGGCGCGGATGGCGGCAGAGGAGTTCGGCGGCAAGATCAACGGCAAGCCGATCGAGATCCTGCAGGCCGACCACCAGAACAAGCCGGATTTAGCGGCTTCTCTCGCGCGAAAATGGTTCAGCGACGACGTACAGGCGATCGCGGATGGCGGCAGCTCCGGCGCGGCACTCGCGGTGCAAGAGCTGGTGCGCGGCAACGGCAAGATCTTCCTGGTTTCCGGCGCCGGCGCCAACCAGCTCACCGATGAGGCCTGCGCGCCCTCGAGCGTGCAGTGGACGCAGGACGCCTATTCGACCGCGACGGCGGTGGTCTCCGGCGTGATGCAGACCAGCAAGGAGCCGTGGTTCTTCATCACCGGCGACTATGCTTTCGGCCATTCGATCGAGGCGACGGCGCGCGAGCGCATCGCCGCGCTCGGCGGCAAGGTTGCCGGCAGCGTCAAGGCCCAGCTCGGCACGCCCGATTACTCGTCGTTCCTGCTCCAGGCGCAGTCGTCGGGCGCCAAGATCCTGGCGATCAACGTTGCCGGCGACAACGCCACCGCGATCAAGCAGGCGGAGGAGTTCGGCCTCGCCGAGCAGGGCATGAAGATCGTGCCGATGTCGTTCCAGAACGTCGACATCGAGGCGGTCGGCCTGAAGGCGACGCGCGGCGATCTCATCGTCACCTCGTTCTTCGAAGACGTCTCGCCGGCCGCGCGAAAGTTCTCCGATGCATTCTATGCGCGCCGCAAGGCGATGCCGTCGCAGATCCAGGCCGGCGTCTACTCCGCCGTTCGCCATTATCTGCAGGCGGTCAAGGACAGCGACTCCGACGACAGCGCGATCGTGATGGCGAAGATGAAGGCGACACCTGTCTCGGACGCCTACACGACGAGCGGCCGCATCCGCGAGGACCAGCGCATGGTGCACGACCTCTATCTGGTGCAGGTCAAGACACCGCAGGAATCCAAGGGCCCGTGGGACTTCGTCAAGCTGATCGCGACCATCCCGCCCGACCAGGCCTTTCGCCCGCTCGACCGCAGCAAGTGCAGCCTGGTCGGTAAATGACAAAGCGTTTTCAAGCGAAGTGGATACCGGTTCGCGTCAAGAAAACGCGTCAAAAGAAGCTCAGGCGAGATAGCGCGTGAGATAGCCTTCCATGGCGTAGAGCGCGCAGAGCGCGAGGCTCGACCAGACGGCGGCGCTGAAATACAGGAACATCCAGGTCAGCTCGCCCTTCCAATGCGCGATGTCGTGGGTCACCACCCATCGCGTCGAGACATCATGCAGGCCTTCGAGGAAGCCGAGCAGCCTGTTGCCTTCTTCATGCCCTGCTCGCCAGCGGCTGAGATACATCGGCACATCGACGGTGACGAGGAAAGCGAGGAAGCAGGCGATGCCGACGATGCCTGACATCAGTGCCCAGCGCACCACGCCCTGGAATTCCGGCATCAACCGGCACAGCGCTATGCCGGCAAGGGAGAAGGTCACGGCCCACAGAGAGTTCTCGATCGCGTTGTAGAGGAAGTTGGTCGTCACCACCGCATACCAGGAGAAGCACTCGGCGATGATGATAACAGGCACGATCACGAGCGCGATATTCACCGCGGTCCCCGCGCCGGTCATCTTGCCCAGCTGATGCAGGATGATCGCCCATTGCGCGGCGAAGCAGACCTCGGCGATGGTCGCAACCGTGCGGCCGACGAACACGCTCGACAGCCAGGTGTCGAACAGGCAGATGCGCTGCACGTCGGCGCGCGGCAGCACCGAGCGGAAGGCGCAGCCGAACACGTAGGCCGCGCAGAGCAGGAACATCAGGCCGATATCCGAGCCGCCGCCGACGCTGCCGGCCACGCTCGGATAGAACTCGCGGTAGAGCATGAACCAGACGAGAATGTTGGCAGCGCTGACCAGCGTCAGGGACCCCCACCACCATGCGAGGGGATTTGACCGTGCCTGCCACTGCAACATGATGAACTCCGCTGTAGTCATCTTGACATCCAACGGTAGTAATTCTGTCATAAATCAGCAGCACGACGCGATAAAAATCTGCGTGACGGCACTGTCATAATTCGCAGACGGCGCCGCAACCGGGCGCCTCCGGTCTGCGCTCACTGCCCTCCAGCGCGGCGGCCGCCGCTCCGGATGAGATCGTCGGACTCGTCCACATGTCGCTGATATTCGGAGATGGCCCGATTGGCCATCCGGATGCGGTGGCTCTGGCCTTCTTCCACCATCATCGTGATGCGTTGCGCCAGGAACACGCAGGCCTCGAATTCATCGCGAATGGCGCCGGTCCGCGCGAGAAAATCCCAGGCGATCTCGTAGGCCTGCTCCGCGGCGGGGTTGCGATAGTCGCTGAAGATAATGTGCGTCATGATGGCCAAAGCCGGAGCGATCCTATCGTTCCTGTCGGACGTGGGCGCGTCGCCACGCCGTGGGCATGAAGGACCACCGGCGCTTCTGCGCACCGGTGGTCGGTTGCCGCAACCGCCTCCTCCCGATGATCGTTCCTAATTTGACCAGTCCGATTTGCGGCGGGAGTTGCGACCAACCGCACGTGTTTCGGCGTTAACCTGCGATAGCAGAAGCTCAAACAGCTCCTCGGCAGCAGGAACGCAGGGCGGGAGCCGCGGTTCTCCGCATGTCGAGCGCGGCGGACACCGCGCCTCAAGTGCTCCCGGCATGCGCAATGAGATGACGCCACCGTCCAGCGGCTACGTGCGCCGTTAGCGAAGACCGGTCGGCGCTCCCTGCAGGGATGCGCGCGAGGGTGGCGCCGGCGAGATCCTCCTCCCGCCGGCGCCGCCTCCGCGACGAGCTGTCGACGCTCACCTCACCTCTTCATCGCCGTCACATAGGCCGCGAGCTTGTCCAGCGTCTGGTAGCCGTATTCGACGGCGCCGAAGCCGATCATGCCGTCGCGCTGCTCGGTGCTGGATGCGAGCTGCCGCATCATCAGCACGGTCTTGCCGTTGCTCTGCTCGGCAAAAGTGATGGTGAAGCGGAACATGCCGGGGTCCTCGTCCTGGTCGGCGCCATGGTCCATCTCCATCAGGTGCGGCCGCTCGATGCGGCGGAAGCGCATGCGATTCGGATAGACCGTGCCGTCGGGGCCGATCATGTTGAAGCGCCAGACGCCGCCGACGCGCACGTCGATCTCGAAGGTCTCGATCTTGAATCCCTTCGGACCGAACCATTGCGGCAGGTGCTTCGGATCGGACCATGCTTCGAAAACCAGATCGCGCGGCGCGTCGATCACGCGCGACATCACGATCTCGCGGTCCATCGACCATTGCGACAGGGCAGCATTTGTCATCACTCAGTACCTTTCCGTTTGCTTGGCTTGTTGGTGGTCTTCTCTGCCGATTTGGACGGTCGCTTGGCAGCGGCCCTCTCCTTCTTGAGCTTCATCACATAGGCCTCGAATCGGTCGAGCCGCGCCTCCCAGATCGCGCGCTGGTGCTGGAACCAGTCTTCTGCGCTGAGGAGCGCGTCCGGGCTCAGGCGACAGGTGCGCACGCGGCCCGATTTCTCCGATTGCAAGAGCCCGCTCTGCTCCAGCACGTGGATGTGCTTCATGAAGCTCGGCAGAGCCATGTCGAAGGGATCTGCGAGTTCGCCGACCGAGGCCTCGCCGGCGCACAGCCGCATCACGATCGCCCGCCGCGTCGGATCGGCAAGCGCTGCGAAAACCTGGTCGAGCTGGGACAATTGGTTAGCCATGAAGCTAACTATAGAGCGGATCACGATTCGGCGTCAACAATTGTTAGCTTATTAGCTAAGTATTTTTCGAGGACCGTCGATATGGAACCCGCACGCGCAATCGTGAATTTGACGCCCGCCCATCCCCGCTAGAATGCCACCGGGGGCGCATCGCATGATCAGTCAGAGCCCGTGCCGCCTGTTGTCTTCTCACCGCAAATCACCCGGCGAGCCCTCGCGCACGCCGCGCTTGTTCCCTTTGCGGCAGCACTTGCCAGGCCGAGACCCGCCTCGGCGGACTCCGATATGATCGCACAGGTTCGCGACATCGTCGCCGCCGAGCTCGCACCTACAGTGACACCGGACCAGCCGGGCGGCCTCGCTGCCGCACTCTATGCCGGCCGCCATGTCGAATTCTTCAGCTACGGTTTTGCGGACAGCGCCACCAAACGGCGGGTGACGCCGGACACCCTGTTCAATCTCGCCTCGTTGAGGAAACCGTTCGAGGCGACGTTGGTGGCACTTGGCGCGCTCCGCGGCGAGCTGCGGCACGACGATCCCCTGCCGAAATATCTGCCGGAGCTGAACGGTGACTATATTCGCAAGGTCACCGTCGGCGAGCTCGCCACGCACACCTCGGGACTGCTGCTGCCGACGGATCACCCGCCCTGGCCGAACGAGTCCTACTCGCAGGCGCAATTCATCGACATGCTCAACACCTTCGCGCCGCCCGCCGGCGTCGCGCCCGGCAGGCAGCGCATCTACAGTCATGCCGGTTACGTGCTGCTTCAGCTCGTGCTCGAGCGCTGCTATCGCACGCCGATTTCAAGACTGATCAATAGCCGTATTCTCGCGCCACTCGGCATGCATGCCACATCGATTCCGGAACGCGGGCCGGACAGCCGCGCGATCATGGACCAGGCCGTGCTGCGGCGCGTCGCCCAGGGCTATTCCGACCAGGGTCGTGCGATCGGCCCTGTTGGCAACCAGCAGAGCTATTTCGACTTCCCCGGCACCGGCCAGATGTTCTCGTCCGTGCGCGACCTCTCGACATTCGCGGCCGCCTGCGTCGACGGCCGCACAATCGACCCGCAATTGCGCGAGGCGTTGCGGATGACACAACGCGAGAGCTTTCGCACCGACCTGAATTTCGGTCAGGCCACATTTGGACAAGCCATGGCTTGGGAGACCGTTCACCTGCCCGATGTCACCGTCGTCGACAAGCCCGGCGGCCTCAACAACGTCTCCGGCTATATCGGCCTGGTGCCATCGCGGCGGATCGGCATCGTGCTGCTCGCCAATCGCGGCGACTATCCGCATGAGATCGCCCGCTACAAGATCTTGCCGGCGCTGGCGCATCTCATGACGGCCCGCAGCTGAGTTACAGAAAGCCCCGGCCGGGCCTGGGGCTTTCCACGCGAGGATGGCGATCAGTATCGGGCGACGACCGGTCCGCCGAACTTGTAGTTCACGCCGACCCGCACGATGTTCGACTTGATGTCGACCGAGTGGGTGTACACGTTGGAGGGGAATGCGACGGCCGGCACGAACGCGGCCAGATTGGTGCTGGTCGCGCTAGCACGGCCGAGATCAACATAGAGATACTCGGCCTTGAACGACCAGCCGCCGCCGAATGCGTATTCGGTGCCGACGCCGGCCGTCCAGCCGACGCGGGTATCGCGAATTGCCGCGGATTCCGTCGCCGCTGCGAACGTATCCGTGAAATTGAAATTGCCCTTCACCTCGGCAATTGCCGCACCGCCGGTGGCATAGAGCAGCCAGGTCGGAGCCGCCAGGAATCCGATGCGACCGCGGATGGTGGCGAGCCAATCGGCCGAGGCCGATGACGACACCGTAAAGCTGGTCGGCGCGCAACAGGGATAGAGCGCCGAACCGGTCGCGCTGCCCTTGAAGCCGAAATAGTTGATATCGCCTTCGAGGCCGAACACTGCCTGGTTGACCTGCCAGTTGTAGCCGGCGGTGAATCCACCTGTCAGGCTGGAGCTGTTGACGTGCTGGGCACCGACCGCGGCGATCGCCGGAACGCTGCTGGCCGCGAAGTAGCCGGTCGGACTGAACACGGTCGATGTCGTCGGGTTCGCACTGCCCCATTGCCCGCCGATATTTCCGCCGACGTAAAAGCCTGTCCAGTTATAGGCCGCCGCCATCATCGGCGCCTTGGTGTAGTGCGCCGCGAGGTCGGCTGCCTGCACCGACGCGCTGCCCAAGACGACCATTGCGGCCGCCAGCAACAACTTTCTCATTCCGGTCTCCTTGCCCACGCGGTCGAGCCGCGCGTTTCCGAATGCGCCGGCCAAGTGTATTCGGCACGAACCAGCCATAGGCGACACACCGCTCGGCGTCTTGGGCTGCGGCGAAGTTCGCAGGGACTGTGACGCAATGCGCTGCCCACGTCGTGCGAACGAATGACTGGTGTGACCAATGGGCAACGCAGCATGCCGGATCAGCGACGCGTCATGCAGGATCGTGTCACATCACAACAAGACAATGAGACAACGAGAACGCGTCGATGGCGACGTCTCAGACCGAACGCGTCAGTCCGCCGTCGACGCGGATGTTCTGGCCCGTGATGTAGGCCGCGCCGTCGGATGCCAGGAACGAGATCGTCGCGGCGATCTCCTCGACCTTGCCATATCGCTTCATCGGCACGCTATCGCGCCGCGCGTCCGTCTGCGGCAGGCTGTCGATCCAGCCCGGCAGCACATTGTTCATGCGGATGTTGTCGGCCGCATGGGTGTCGGTGAATATCTTGGTGAACGCCGCGAGGCCGGCACGGAACACGGCCGAGGTCGGAAACATCGCGCTTGGCTCGAACGCCCAGGCGGTCGAGATGTTGATGATGGCGCCGCCCTTCTGCGCGGCCATCACCGGCGTTACCAGGCGGGTCGGACGGATCACGTTGAGTAAGTACGTGTCGAGGCCGGTGTGCCATTGCTCGTCGGTGATCTCGGTGATCGCCGCGCGCGGACCGTGGCCAGCGCTGTTGACGAGCACGTCGATCCGTCCCCATTTTGAAAGCGCGCCGTCGACGAGGCGCTTCAGATCGTCACTGGACTTGTTCGAGCCGGTCACGCCGAACCCGCCGAGTTCGGCCGCGAGCGCCTCGCCCTTGCCGGAGGACGACAGGATCGCGACGTGAAAGCCATCGGCCGCAAGCCGCCGCGCAGCCCCCGCCCCCATGCCGCTACCGCCTGCAGTGACGAGTGCGACCTTCTCTGCTGCCATGACCAGATATCCCTGTGATAGCGTTGCGGCGAGCCGAGGCTCAGTCTGCTATAGCCCAGCTCGCCATCAGGCCTTCTACCGCCAGACTTGCCTGCAGGTCCATTGCCACGAGGCACCGCGACATGAGCGATTTGCAGATCCGCAATTTGCGTCCCGACGAGATCTCCATCGCGATCGACTGGGCCGCGGCCGAGGGCTGGAATCCCGGCCTTGCCGATGCCGCCTGCTTCGCGATTCCGGATACGCTAGGCTTCTTCGTCGGCGAGATCGACGGCGAGCCGGTCGCGACGGTCTCCTGCGTCAATTACGATGACCGTTTCGCCTTTCTCGGCTTCTACATCGTGCGCGCAGGCTTTCGCGGCAGAGGCCACGGCCTGCGCATCTGGAATGCCGCGATCGCGCATGCAGGTGCCCGAGTGATCGGGCTCGACGGCGTCGTCGCACAGCAAGACAATTACAAGAAGTCCGGCTTTCAGCTCGCCTACGCCAATGTCCGCTACGGCGGCATCGTCGAAGCGCCGCCGAGGCCGCTCGCTGAAGTTGTTGCGCTCGACACGATCCCATTGGCGCTTGTGCAAGCCTACGATGCCACCGTCTTCCCCGCGCCGCGCGCGGCCTTCCTGCGCGCCTGGATCAGTACACCCGGACACGTTGGCCGCGCATTGCTGCGCGAGGGCAAGCTTGCCGCGTGGGGGGTGATCCGTCCCTGCAGAACGGGCCGCAAAATCGGCCCGCTTGTAGCCGATGACCGCGCCGCGGCAGAGGCCGTGCTGCAGGCTTTGCTGGCAGTCCCCGGAAGCCACGAGATCATGCTCGACATTCCCGCGGTGAACCCCGATGCTGTTGCGGTTGCGGAAGCCCTTGGCCTGAAGCCGACGTTCGAAACGGCGCGAATGTACACCGGACCGATCCCGTCACTGCGGCTCGACCACGTGTTTGGCGTAACCAGCTTTGAACTCGGCTAGGACTATTTTGAATTAGGCCCGTATCGGCCTGGAATATGTAACCTGCTTCATATCGCCGCTGTGGCACAGCGTGTATTCGTATTGAATCCGCCGATTTTGCCGGCGGCCTGAACATCGTTTTTTGACCGTCAATTTCATTCGAGAGGATTTCATGACCGAAGCCAGAACCAGGGCCCGCGCCTCTCAGCACACGGCCGATGATACGCAGCGTCTCGGGATCGCGGCTGCGTTGGTGCTCGCCGTTGCGACGGCGCTGGGGCTGCACGCGCTGGTGTCCGCGCCGGCGCTACGCGAGGCCGCCGAGGCGGAGCTCGCGCGCACCATCGCCAATGAGGATCGGGATGTCTGCGGCCAGTTCGGGGTGCGCCCGGGGACGAACGCATTTGTCGCTTGCAGCCGCGAGCTCGCGAATGTCAGGCGGAAACAGTCGGACCGCGACCAGGCAGCCGCGGCAGGCGTTTTGTAGCGAGCTGTGAGATACCGTGCGCTGCTCAGTAGCAGCGCATGATGTTGACGGTGTGCTCGCCACCACCACGGCCGGGCACAGTCACCTGCTCCGTCGGGCAGCTCGACACGTAGGGCCGGTCGGAAGGCACGACGTTCGGCGGGAAGCGATGCGCCCAGTCCCAGGGGACATCGTAGGTGTAGGTATAGCGAACGTCGCTGGTGACGGGCTGGCTGGCATCTACGAAGGGCTCGCTATGGTTCGCGCCGTCGTAGAAGAACCCGCCGCCACCGGGCCAGTAGACCCAGGGATTGTGGAAGCGATTGCTGCGGGCGCGGAATCGCGCGCCCGGCGCCATCGGCGGGCGTGCTGCAGCCGGCGGCGCGGTTGCGGTCACCACGCCTTGCGGCGCGACGCCGCCCGGACGTGCAAAACTGTCGCTGGAGCTAAGGAGCAGCGCGGCTGCGCTGAGCGAGGCGAGCAACGCCCCATATGATCTGGACATCATGATACGCACCACCAACTCGTTTGGCTTCGCAGAAAACGGCTCCCCACTGCACGCTAGGCCGCCCTGTCACCCGCCCGCAAACGTATAATTAATTATTGGTTAAGGCACGCAATTAACGGGGAACCGGGTGCGGCGGAACGCCCTGAATTTCAGGCGTTTCATGGGCTGGGACGCCGCTGCCGCCCCCCGCGTCATTGCGAGCGCAGCGAAACAATCCAGAGTCTCTCCGCCGCGGGATTCTGGATTGCTCCGCTGCGCTCGCAATGACGATGTGGAAACAGTTGTGGCTGGAAATTCCGCTCTCGTGCTCCGGTCGCTGCGCAGCACGAAGTGATGCGCTGCAGAGCCGGGGCCAATCTATCAACGAACGCCGCGGCCTCCTGGATCCCGGCTCTGCGCAGCAACGCTCCGCGTTGCAGCGCGTCCGGGACACGAGAGCCTCTCCACCCGCTGTAATGACGAATCCGTGGTTGGCGTCCCACCTACCCGTCACTTCTGCATGCCGATCTCCTCTTGTAACAAAACCGTCATGCAGCAAAACTAAACGATTGCCGGGGCCGCGGTCGGCGGCCGAGCCGCCTTACCGCTAGGAGATTTTGATGCGACGTTCACTGGTGTTGCTGTCAGCCGGGCTGACAATGCTGACCACCGGGCTTTTCAGCGATCTTGCCTCCGCTGAGAACAACACGCCCCGCAACTTGATCCTGTTCATTCCCGACGGGCTGCGCGCGCTGAAAATCACGCCCGAAACCGCACCGGCCATGGCCGAGGTCCGCGACAAGGGCGTCAACTTCAAGAACTCGCATTCGCTGTTCCCAACCTTCACCATGGCCAACGGCTCGGCGATGTCGACCGGTCACTACCTCGGCGACACCGGCGTGTTCTCCAACACGATCTGGACCAATTATACGTCGGTGCCCGCCGGCGACACCGTGGTCCCCTTCATCGAGAACGATGCCGTGCTCGGCGACATCGACGAGCATTTCAAAGGCGACTACCTCAACGAAGAGACCGTTTTGAAGATGGCCCGCGACAAGGGCCTGAGCACGGCGACGATCGGCAAGGTGGGCCCGGCCTACCAGTTCGATCACACGGATCATCCGGACAAGCCCGGCCGGCACTCGATCGTGATCGACGATTCCACCGGTGGCAAGAACGGCGTGGCGCTCTCGGACGAGATGAAGGACGCGCTGACCAAGGCGGGCCTTGCTCTTGCCGCACCATCGCGCGGCGACAACGGCAAGGCGGGCGACGCCAAGACGCCCGGCACCACGGTCGCCAACGTGGCGCAGCAGGCCTATTTCGCCGACGTCGCCACCAAAGTCGTGCTGCCGATGTTCAAGGCCCGCAACAAGCCTTTCGTGCTGGTGTTCTGGTCGCGCGATCCCGACGGCACCCAGCATAACCAGGGCGACAGCCTCAACCAGATCATGCCTGGTATCAACGGCCCGAGCACGATGGCGAGCATCAAGAACGTCGACAACAAC
>Ga0102590_1003324_pt1 | contig 16314 bp, 15 predicted proteins | sample AraplaMF_Col_mMF_FD_76859 | JGI IMG/M metagenome (GOLD analysis project Ga0102590, IMG submission 76859) | Arabidopsis root microbial communities from the University of North Carolina, USA - plate scrape MF_Col_mMF | ecosystem: Host-associated > Plants > Roots > Endosphere | place: USA...
CTGGCGCGCGGCGACGATGTTGGTCTCGGCCCCGGTCACCGACAGCACGGCCGGCAGGGTCACGAACCTCAGGGCGCCGCCGACCGTGAACTCCAGCGGGAAGTGCTCGCCTGTCGCCGACGAAACGAAGCCGATCATCACGTGGCCGCCGCCCTGCTCGGTTTTGGCCGTCAGGTCGTCGGGCGTGGTCGGGACGCCGCGCCGTTCCAGATAGCTGGGCGCGGCGCAGGTCACCTCGTCCAGCAGGCCCACCCGGCGGGCGATCATGGCGCTGTCCTTCAGGTCGCCGACCCGCAGCACGCAGTCGACGCCCTCGCGCACCAGGTCGACCAGCCGGTCGCCCTCGCCCAGGTGCAGGCGGATGTCGGGATAGCGCTCCAGGAAGGCCGGCAGCCCGGGCAACAGGAAGTGGCGGGCCAGGGTGCCGTGCACGTCCACCCGCAGCAGGCCGCGCGGCTTGGCGTCGCTGAACTCGGCCTCGGCGTCCTCCAGCTCGCCCAGGATGGTCAGGCAGCGGCGATAGAAGGCCTCGCCGTCCAGGGTGGGGCTGACATGGCGCGTGGTCCGCTGCAGCAGACGCACGCCCAGCCGCGCCTCCAGCTGCTTGACCCCCTCGGTGGCCGTCGAGGCCGGCAGGTTCAGGTCCAGGGCCGCCTGGCTGAAGCTGCGCCGCTCCACGATGCGGACGAACAGGCGCATGGCGTCGAAGCGGTCCAGGACGGCGTCTCCATTATTCGCAAATCTGAATAATGTTGTCGAATATCGGATGATTATCTCCGTCCGTCAAAGGCTCATCTTCTCCTCACAGCCGACGCGGTGTCGGCCTGGAGAGACGAAATGACCAACCAAAGCAACAAGGTAGCGATCGTCACCGGCGCCTCGGGCGGCATCGGCGCGGCGGTTTCGGAACGCCTGGCCCGCGACGGCTTCACCGTCGTCGTCAACTACGCCGGCAAGGCCCAGCCGGCCGAGGACCTGGTCCGCACGATCGAGGCGGCCGGCGGCAAGGCCGTCGCCCACCAGGCCGACATCGCCGACCCCGAGGCGGTCCGCAAGATGTTCGAGGCCGCCCGCACGGCCTTCGGCGGCGTCGACGTGCTGATCAACAACGCCGGGATCATGAAGCTGGCCACGATCGCCGACAGCGACGACGCCCTGTTCGACAGCCAGATCGCCGTCAACCTGAAAGGGACGTTCAACACCCTGCGCGAGGCGGCCCGGCAACTGCGCGACGGCGGGCGGATCGTCAACGTCTCGTCCAGCGTGGTGGGCCTGCTGCAGCCGACCTACGGCGTCTACGCGGCGACCAAGGCGGCGGTCGAGGCCATGACCAGCATCCTGACCAAGGAGCTGCGCGGCCGGAACATCACCGTCAACGCCATCGCCCCCGGACCGACAGCCACGAAGCTGTTCCTCAACGGCAAGCCGCAGGCGGTGATCGACCATCTGGCCAAGCTGGCCCCGCTGGAACGCCTGGGCCAGCCCGAGGACATCGCCGCCGCCATCGCCTTCCTGGTCGGCCCCGACGGCTCGTGGATCAACGGCCAGACCCTGCGCGCCAACGGCGGGATCATCTGATCCCCCACCCCGCCTTCACGCCCCTCCCCGACACACCCCTTCAAGGACAAGTCCAATGACCACCCAGAACCAAGTCATCGTCGTCACCGGCGCCTCCAGCGGCTTCGGTCTGCTCAGCGCCCAGGCCCTGGCCCGCCAAGGCCACACCGTCTACGCCTCGATGCGCGAGACGGAAGGCCGCAACGCGCCGCGGGTCGCCGAGATCGCCGCCTACGCCAAGGACAACGGCGTCGACCTGCGCACGGTCGAGCTGGACGTCGCCAGCGACGCCTCGGTCGAGGCCGGGATCGCCAGGATCATCGCCGACAACGGCCGCCTGGACGTGATCGTCCACAACGCCGGCCACATGAGCTTCGGCCCGGCCGAGGCCTTCACGCCCGAGCAGTTCGCCCAGCTCTACGACGTCAACGTGCTGTCGACCCAGCGGGTCAACCGCGCCGCCCTTCCGCAGCTGCGCAAGCAGGGCAAGGGGCTGGTGGTCTGGGTCTCGTCCAGCTCGACGCGCGGCGGCACCCCGCCCTACCTGTCGCCCTATTTCGCGGCCAAGGCGGCGATGGACAGCCTGGCGGTGTCGTACTCCACCGAGCTGGCGCGCTGGGGGATCGAGACCTCGATCATCGTGCCCGGCGCCTTCACCCAGGGCACCAACCACTTCGCCCACTCCGGCAAGCCGGCCGACGCCGCGCGGGCCGCCGAATATGACGACGGCCCCTACAAGGGCGTGGCCAAGATGGCGCTGGACGGCCTGGCCGCCCTGGAGCCGGCCGACGCCGACGCGGGCGAGGTGGCGCGGGCCATCGCCAAGGTGGTCGACACCGAATTCGGCAAGCGTCCGTTCCGCGTCCACATCGACCCGTCGCAGGACGGCGCCGAGGTCGTCAACGGCGTGGCCGACCGGGTGCGGGCCGAGATGTACCGCCGGATCGGCCTGGAGGACCTGCTGAAGCCCGCCACGATCGGCTGACGCCCATAAAAATCCGCCCGCCCCGGCGAAGGTCGGGACCCAGGCCGCCCATCCCGACCCGCCTCCACGACAGGTCCGGAAAACCGGCTTGGGTCCCGATGTTCGTCAGGACGAGCGGAGAGAAGGGATCATCGCCCAGCCGGACGCAGGGCGATGATCGCGTTCAGGACCTGCTAGGCCAGGACCTGGATCACCACGCGGCGGTTCTGGGCGCGGCCGTCGGGGGTGTCGTTGGGGGCCACCGGATCGTCCTCGCCGTACGAGATGGTGGCCATGCGGTTCAGGGGCACGCCCTGCTTGCTGAGGAACTTGCGCACCGTCTCGGCGCGCTCGCCGCCCAGGCCTTCGTTGTACTTCGGGTCGCCGGTGTTGTCGGTGAAACCCTGGATCTCGAGATAGACGTTCTTGTTGTCGCCCTTCAGCTTGCTGGCGAAGTCGGCCAGGCGCTGTTCGGCTTCCGGCGACAGCTCATGCTGGTTGGTGGGGAACTTCACAGAGTCGTCGCTCAGCACCACCGAGTACAGGAACTTGCCTTCCGCCAGCTTGCCGGCGTCGGTCGCGCGCTTCAGAGCTTCCTGGCTGGTGCGGTCCACCTCGGCCAGTTTGCTGTCGGTGCTGTCGACCCGCGTGTTCACCGCGCCGACCTGATCGTTGACGTAGCCCTTGGTCGCGCAGCCGCTGACCGCCAGGCCGCCAGCCACCAGAGCGCTCACCATCATCATCTTATAATTCACGCTAATCATGGGACACCCTTCCACCTTTGTTTCAACTCCGAGCACCAAGCTGAACCGTTCGACAGTTCAGCAGCGGCGCTTCGTCAGTTGAAAACCGACATTCGAAAGAGGCGAATTCTGGGCCTGTTCTAGACAGACTTAGCCATTCTCACGAACATCTCTACGCCGCTTCTTAGTAACGCGCGCGTACGCGCAAACCGGCCAAAGGTTCCCGATAAATATTTGCGATATGTGAGGACTGAGAGGTCATCCTGGACCTCTTTTCCGCTCTTCGCCAGACAGAAAAAACGGGCGCGCCCATCGGTCGCGCCCGCTGGGATTCGATTACGGTCGACCGCCCAAAGCGATCGATTCCACGCCCCTTGGAAATGGCTAAGATACTGCAGCTTGAAGATCGCTACTGCATCCGAGAAATCGCGACGATGAAATTCACACCGGAACAGCGCCTATCCTGGGCTGAGAAAACAGCCTCGAGTCCGTTTAATCGCTGGCTAGCTGACCAAACCCGAGGACCGGACGGTCGGCTCGATCTGGAAAAACTCTACGCGCTAGCGCTCGACCATGGCATCGACAAGCGCACCGAGTACCAGACACTAAATCCGGGGCAACAGCGTATGAATCTCGGGAATGCGTTGCGCAGCCGAGTGCCACGATCCGTCTACGAAGAATATGCTACGCCGACATCCCTCAGCACGCCGCAGGTTTTCGGCACTTGGTTTTGGGGGTTCGACCCCACGCAAACTCCTTTCGCTAGCTTCACATATGAGGGCAGCAGAAACTCCCTCATCCAGCGCGCAAGACCAGGCGATCTAATCGCGGTGGTCGGCACCAAGACTCAATGGACCGCTCCCGGAGACCGCGGGATGCTCCTCGGCTTGATCGAATTTCAACACACAGCAATGCAAGCAGAGGACTTGACGCCAGAGGGCGTGGAGTTGCCAGCGCGTCTCTTCGAAGATGGGCGCTTCAGATGGCCGTACGCCGTTCCTGCCGTCAGAGCCTGGCGTTTCGACCCGCCGCACCCTGTGACAAGCGTCATTGGGCGACAGCTGACGTCGGCGGCCATAACAGGTGTGGATCAACTCACCGAGCAAGAAGTCAAAGCCGTACTGGCACTACCAGTCATCGAAGTGGATTTGCCACCTAGCCGTGTCCAGGTGCGAGACCAACGCCTCACCCATGCGGCGCAGATCAAACTCGATCCGGCATCCTCGGGTCAGCCAGGTCCACCGCCCTCGGAATGGTCATCCTTGATCTCACATCTCGACGGACCAACCGCAACTTATCTTATGAGGTTTGGTGAAGAAAATGTTTGGAAGATCGGGATAAGTCAAAATCCAGCTAAGAGAAGAGATTGTCTAAATTTTTCTGTTCCCAGTGAAATTCTTGACGGAAGATGCTGGAAGATCGCCCTCCAGCATCGCTGGGAAAACGGCATGGCTGCGTATGAGATGGAACAAACCATCCTCAAAGAACTGTCCGCGCACGCGACCGCAAATGAACGAGTGAAAGCGCCCGAAACGATTGTCCATCGAGCTTGGCAAAACTATTTGCTTGGCCGCAGTTAGTTCGATCTGGCCGCATAGGCGCTCACGCCCATGCGGCCAGATTCGGGCGTTACTGCAGCGTCGCCTTGCCGATCCTCAGGCCGTCGGCGCCGGCGCCGACCGAGATCACCCCGCCGTCCTCCAGCTCGCCGGCCAGCAGCTTCTTGGCGATCGGGTCGATCAGGTCCTTCTGGATCACGCGCTTGAGCGGGCGCGCGCCGTAGACCGGGTCGTAGCCCTTGTCGGCCAGCCACCGCAGGGCCTCGGGATCGAGGGCCAGGGTCATGCGGCGCTCGGCCAGCATCTTGTCGACCCGCTGCAGCTGGATGCGGACGATGTCGCCCATGTTCGCGCGCGACAGGCGCTTGAACAGGATGATCTCGTCGATCCGGTTGAGGAACTCGGGGCGGAAGTGGCCGCGCACCGTGTTCATCACCATCGGCCGGACCTCCTCCACGTCCTCGCCGTCTTCCTGGTTGGCCAGGTACTCGGCGCCGAGGTTGGAGGTCATGATGATCAGGGTGTTCCTGAAGTCGACCGTCCGGCCTTGCCCGTCCGTGAGGCGGCCATCATCCAACACTTGAAGGAGCACGTTGAAGACGTCCGGGTGGGCCTTCTCGATCTCGTCGAACAGCACCACCTGGTACGGACGCCGGCGAACCGCTTCGGTCAGCGCACCGCCCTCGTCGTAGCCGACATAGCCGGGAGGCGCGCCGATCAGGCGGCTGACCGAGTGCTTCTCCATGTACTCCGACATGTCCATGCGGGTGATCGCATGCTCGTCGGCGAACAGGAACTCGGCCAGGCTCTTGGTCAGCTCGGTCTTGCCCACGCCCGTCGGGCCCAGGAACAGGAACGAGCCGATCGGCTTGGACGGGTCGTGCAGGCCGGCCCGGGCGCGGCGGACGGCGTCCGACACGGCTTCCAGCGCCTCGTCCTGACCCACCACGCGGCCGCGCAGCTGGTCTTCCATCTTCAGCAGCTTCTCGCGCTCGCCTTCCAGCATCTTCTCGACCGGCACGCCGGTCCAGCGGCTGACGACGGCGGCGATCTGCTCGGCGTCGACGACTTCCGGCGTCAGGGCCTTTTCAGCCCCGCCCGTCTCGCCGGCCTCGGCTTCCGCCAGGCGGCGCTCCAGGGCCGGAATCTCGCCGTACTGGATCTGGCCCGCGCGGGCGAAGTCGCCGGCGCGCTGAGCGGTCGCCAGGTCGGCGCGCAGGCGGTCCAGGGCCTCGCGGGCCTGGGCGGCGCCGCCGACCTTGTCCTTCTCGGCCTTCCAGCGGGCGGTCATCTCGTCGCTGCGGAACTGCAGGTCGTCGATCTCGACCTCCAGGTTCTCCAGGCGCTGCTTGGAGGCCTGGTCGGTCTCCTTCGACAGGGCCTCGCGCTCGATCTTCAGCTGCACCAGACGGCGGTCGATCTCGTCCAGCTCCTCGGGCTTGGAGTCGATGGCCATACGCACGCGGCTGGCGGCCTCGTCGACCAGGTCGATGGCCTTGTCGGGCAGGAAGCGGTCGGCGATGTAGCGGTTGCTGAGCGTGGCGGCGGCGACGATGGCGGAATCGCTGATGCGCACGCCGTGGTGCACCTCGTACTTCTCCTTCAGGCCGCGCAGGATCGAGACGGTGTCCTCCACCGTCGGCTCGCTGACGAACACCGGCTGGAACCGGCGGGCCAGGGCCGCGTCCTTCTCGACGTGCTTGCGATACTCGTCCAGCGTCGTGGCGCCCACGCAGTGCAGCTCGCCGCGCGCCAGGGCGGGCTTGAGCAGGTTGGAAGCGTCCATCGCCCCGTCGCTCTTGCCGGCCCCGACCAGGGTGTGCATCTCGTCGATGAACAGGATGATCGAGCCCTCGGCGGCCGTGACCTCGCCGAGCACGGCCTTCAGCCGCTCCTCGAACTCGCCCCGGTACTTCGCGCCGGCGATCAGGCTGCCCATGTCCAGCGACAGCAGCTTCTTGTCCTTCAGGCTCTCGGGCACGTCGCCATTGACGATGCGCTGCGCGAGGCCTTCGACGATGGCGGTCTTGCCGACCCCCGGCTCGCCGATCAGGACGGGGTTGTTCTTGGTCCGGCGCGACAGGACCTGGATCGTGCGGCGGATCTCCTCGTCACGGCCGATCACCGGATCGATCTTGCCGTCGCGGGCGGCCTGGGTCAGGTCGCGGGCGTAGCGCTTGAGCGCGTCATAGCCGTCCTCGCTGGAGGCGCTGTCGGCGGTGCGCCCCTTTCGGACCGCGGCGGCGGCGGTCTCCAGGCCCTGGGCCGTGGCCCCGGCGTCCTTGAGGATCTTGGCCGCGTCGCCGCCTTCCTTGGCGATGGCGATCAGCAGGCGCTCGGTGGTGACGAAGGCGTCGCCGGCCTTCTTCGCCCCCGTCTCGGCCGCGTCGAAGACGCGAGCCGTGTCGGGCTTCATGTAGAGCTGGCCGCCGGCGCCGTCGACGCGCGGGGTCTTGGCCAGCAGGGCGTCGGTCGCCGCGTCGGCGGCGTCGGGCCGGCCGCCGGCGCTCTGGATCAGGGCCCGGGAGAGGCCGTCCTTCTCCTCGAGCAGGACCTTCAGCAGGTGTTCGGGCCCCAATTGCTGGTGCCCCCTGGCCAGGGCCAGGCTCTGGGCCGACTGGACCGCGGACTTGGCGCGGTCGGAATAGAGATCGATCTTCATGTGGCATCCCCTCCATGGGCGGATTTGGGCCGCTCGCCTCGTTTGAGCACGAACCACCCAGGACGGGATTTAGGTGTGGCCGTTCGGCCACACAAGGGGCATGCGACACGAACACACCGACCCTGGCCCCTCTTCTCCTCACCCGTAAAACGGGGGAGGAAAAGAACGCCTACCACCCGCGCTGGGCGATATAGGCTTCCAGCGCCTGGATCCGGGCGGTGTCCGACGGGTGGGTCGAGGCGAACTGCGGGGTGTTGGGGCCGCCGTTGGCCTGCATGTGCAGCCACAGGATCACCGCTTCGCGCGGGCGGTAGCCGGCCCGCTGCATGAAGTCCACGCCCAGGCGGTCGGCCTCCAGTTCCTGCTTGCGCGAGAACGGCAGCAGGAAGCCGTACTTGGCCCCCGCGCCGCCGTAGCTGGAGATCGCCCGGGCCGCGTCGGACGAGCCGGCCGCGGCGCCCAGCACCCCCAGCACCAAGCTGGAGGTCAGGTTTTGCGACTGCCGCTCGGCGGCGTGGCGGGCGACGACGTGGCCGGCCTCGTGGCCGATCACGGCGGCCAGCTGGTCGTCGTTGTCGACCAGGTTCAGCAGGCCCGTGGTGACCCCGACATGGCCGCCGGGCAGGACGAAGGCGTTGGGGGCCTTGTCCTCGAACACCGCATAGTCCCACGGCCTCTGGCCCAGGCCGGCGGCGTTGACCACCCGCTGGCCGACGGCCCGCACCCGGGCGTTGGCGGCGCGATCACGACTGACGGTGCTCTTGGCCAGGGCCTGGCTCCACGCCTGCTCGCCAGCCCGGGCCAGGCTGGCGTCGTCGACGATGGTCATCTGCTGGCGGCCCAGTTCGGGATTGTAGGCGCAGGCGGAAAGGGCCAGGGCGGCGAGGATCGGGAGAACGCGGCGCAAGTCAAACTCCGACGGACGGACGGCGGGACTCCACTAGTGCAAGATGAAGGGCCCGATTGTCTATCGTCCGGCGAACCCGCCCGGCCCCCTCAGGCCTGGTCGGCGGCTTCGATCACCCGCGCCAGATCCCGCGGATCGATGGGTTTGGACAGGACGGGCGCGTCACGCAGGTCCGGACGCACCCCCTGTTCGCCGTAGCCTGTGATGAAGGCGAAGGGGACGCCGCGGTCGCGCAGAGCGTCGGCGGCGGCGAAAGAGGTCTCGCCGTCGAGGTTGACGTCCAGCAGCGCGAAGTCGATCTGCGCCGTTCGCGCGACGCGCTCGGCCTCGACCGCCGAGGCGGCGGGTCCGACGATGGCGCAACCCAGGTCGCCGAGCATGTCCTCGACCAGCATGGCGACGAACAGCTCGTCCTCGACGACCAGGACCCGGAGCGGCTCAGGCCGAGCCCCAGCTGAAGCGACCGGGCTCGCCAGGCTTCGCGAGCGCGGCGCTGATCGTGCAGACGACGCCGGTTGACGGGTATTCGAGCCGAACGTCGCCGCCCAGTTCCCGCGCCAGGCCGCCGGTGATGAGACGACTGCCAAAGCCCTGGCGGCTTGGCGTTGTGACCGAAGGGCCATCGAATTCCTCCCATCGCAGGTCCAGCCGTTCCGTTTCGGTATTCTTCATGCGCGCCCAGGTGAGGGCCACGCGCCCGGCCTCGTTGGACAGGGCGCCGTACTTCGTGGCGTTGGTCATCAGCTCGTGCAGAGCCATCGACAGGGCGAGCGCCGCCTTGGGCGCCAGGCGAAACGCGGGGCCCTGGACCGCGAACCGCTCGGCGTCCCCGTGCGAAACGATCAGCGAGGCGACCACATCCCGCAGCTCGGCGCCGTCCCAGCTCTCGCGGGTCAGCAGGTCGTGGGCGCGCGCCAGCGCCAGCAGCCGCGTGGTCAGCGAGTCCCGCGCGCCGTCCAGGTCGGCGGCGTTGCGCAGCGTCTGGCCCGCCACGGACTGCACCGTGGCCAGGGTGTTCTTGACGCGGTGATTGAGTTCGTTGACCAGCAGGCGCTGCAGTTCCTGGGCCCGCTTGCGCTCGGTGATGTCGCGCATCACGCCGGTGAAGAAGCGCTCTCCGTTCTCGCGCCATTCGGCGATCGACAGCTCCAGGGGGAAGGTCGAGCCGTCGCGCCTCAGGCCCGAGACCTCCCGGCCGATGCCGATGATCCGCCGCTCGCCGGTCTGGCGGTAGCGCGTCAGGTAGCCGTCATGCTCGCCGTGATAGGGCTCGGGCATCAGCTTGCGGACATTGTGTCCGATCATCTCGCCGGCCGAATAGCCGAACAGGCGCTCGGCGGCGGGATTGAAGGCCTCGACGTTCCCGACTTCGTCGATCACCACGATCGCGTCGACCGCCGTGTCGACGATGGCGCGATATCGGGCCTCGACGCCGCCCGCGGCTCGAGCCCTCCTGGGTCGACGCGCCTTCTCCCGGATTGCGACCATGACCGACTTCGCCCCCTGCGACGCCGGCGAGACTATCCCTATAGTTGCGACCTATCCAGGGGCTTGTCTTTTGCGACAGTCACGGTTTCGCCGCCCCTATCGCTCGTCCGCGTACAGCTTGACCACCTCGTAGAGGAACCGCCGGCCGTTCATCAGCGCCTTGACCTGGATGCGTTCGTTCAGGCCGTGGATGTGGTCGCCGTCGACGCCGGCCATCAGGCCCGACAGGCCGTAGGTCGGGACACCCGCCGCGTTGGTGAAGCGGCCGTCGGTGGCGCCGGTCAGCATGGCCGGGATGAAGGGCACGCCCGGCCAGATCCTGGCCGCCACCTTGGTGGCCGGGGCCATGATCCGGGGCGTCAGCGGCGGCGGCGGACTGACCGGGTCGGGGTCGGCCGCCAGGGTGACCTTGATGGCCGGGTCGGCGACGATCTTCTCCAGCTGGTCGCGGATGACCTTGGGGTCGTTGCCCGGCAGGATGCGGCAGTTGACGTTGGCCTTGGCCCGCTGCGGCAGCGCGTTGGGCGCGTGGCCGGCCTCGACCATGGTCGCCACGCAGGTGGTGCGCATCATGCTGTTGCGTCCCGGCTCGCGGGCCAGGATGGCGGCGGCCGCCGCGTCGTTCGGATCCTTGACCATGGCACGCATGGCGCCGGCCACCTCGGGATCGGGCTCGATCTTGGCGTTCTGCTCGTAATAGCCCTTGGTGGCGTCGTTCAGGGCGATCGGGAAGTCGTAGGCCCCCAGCCGCGCCAGGCCATTGGCCAGGTGGTAGATCGCGTTGTCCTTGACCGGGCGCGAGGAGTGGCCGCCGGCGTTGGTCACTTCGAGATTGTAGTCCATGTAGACCTTCTCGCCGACCTGGATGCCCAGGAGGCGGGGCTGGCCCTTCTCGTCCAGCTGGCTGTCGTCGCCCTCGTTCAGCGCGAAATCGGCCTTCATGGCCTCGGGATGCTTCTCCAGCAGCCAGGGCACGCTGTTGAACTGGCCGCCCTCCTCGCCGCAGGTCAGGGCCAGCTTGATGTCGCGCCTGGGCTTGAAGCCTTCCTGTTTGTAGCGGATCAGGCTGTCGGTGAAGATCGCGGCCATGGCTTTGTCGTCGCTGGCTCCGCGGGCGTAGAAGTAGCCGCCCTCCTCGACCAGCTTGAACGGATCGCGCTCCCAGTCCTCGCGCTTGGCCTCGACCACGTCGATGTGGGCCAGCAGCAGGATGGCGCCGGCCTTGGGGTCCTTGCCGTGCAGGGTGGCCAGCAGGGCCCCGGCCTTGGGGTGCTCGTCGGGGAACACCACGCGCACGTCGCCGTCGGCGAAGCCGGCCGCCTTCAGCCGCGCGCCCATGGCCTGGGCCGCCGCCGTGCAGCTGCCGACCGAGGCCGTGGTGTTGGTCTCGACCAGCTCCTTGTAGAGGCCGCGGAAGGCGGTTTCGCTGGGATCCTGGGCTCTGGCGGACGTCGCGGCCAGGGCCGACAGGGCGGCCGCCGTCAGGAGAAAGCTCTTGGTCTTGCCGCGCATGGTCGCCCCCTAATTGTCCGGGAGGAAGCTAGGCGGGGTTTGCCGCCCAGCGCAATGGGCGACATAGACCGGGACAGGTCTGGATCCCGATCGGTCCGCGTCCGCCGACGCCCTTGGCGATCCTTGCGTTGCCAAGGGCGGATTGTCGGCTATCAGGGACGCCCGGACGGCGGACAGGAGATGGACGATGCGAATCAAGTCTATGGCGGCGCTTGCCGTGCTGGCGTCGTGCTCGGTCGCGGCCGCCAACGCCGAGGAAACCGCGCCGTTCGATCCGGCCACGGTCGACATCGCTGATATCCTGGCCTGCAAGATCGACGGCGGCCACTATGTCGGGTTTTCGATGTCGGTCAGCGATGACGACAGCCCGGGCGGCGCCAAGGCGCGCGGCTGGGTGAGGCTCCCGCCCCCAAGCCCGTCCTTCTCGGCCTACCGCCTCCCCAAACCGCTCAACGTCTTCGGTCACACCACCAGCACCGTGGCCTTCAAGGGTTCCGCGATGCTGGCGGTGCTCGACCTGTCGGACGCGACCGCGCTCGGCGCGGAGCAGGGCGTCACCAACGTTCTCGGAGGGACCGGACGCTTCATGGGGGAACGCCTCGTCGACGAATCGACCCGGGCCGACGCCGAAACGGGATTTCGCTTCAAGAACCGCTCGTCCTTGAAGATCACGACCAATCCGGCGTTTCCAGGCAAGACGCTGATCGGATGCGAGTACGACGGCCAGTTGCTGCCTCCCGCCTGATGATCACCACCAGGCCCGTCGCGCTCGCGGCGCTGATCTCGCTGGCGGCCTGCTGGCTTGGCGCGATCGATGCGCCGGCCTTTGCGCAGGACCAGGATCGCGCCGCTGCGACCGGCGAGGTGCGCTGCCCGGCCGGCGCCGCCTTTTCGATCGGCGGCGAAACCTTCGGGCCGGACGACGTGGCGCGGGTCGAGACCCAGTTCAGCGAACTGGGCATGCCGCTGATCGAGATCGAGCTCAGCGACCAGGGCCGGGTGCGGTTCGTGGCGCTGCAGGATGGGCGGGTGGGCGACAGGCTGCCGATCTGCCTGGGCGACGCCCTGCTGTCCGATCCCTATCTGGCGGAACCGATCACGGGGTCCAGCCTGCAGATCGCCGGCGCCATGACGGCCCGGGAAACGCAGGATCTGGCCCGGCGGATCCGGAAACAGTTGGGCATGAAGGGCGAGTAGCCCCTCTTTGCCAGGCGGGCTGGATCATCCCGCCAAAAGGCCCCGTTGACGCTGGGGCATCGTCGCGACCGCCGATGGCGACCGAAAGCAAAGAGGCGGCCTGGGCGCCCAGCGCGTCCGGCGGGGCGAAAAGAAGCCTAGGCTTCTTCCGACCCCGGCGTGGCGCTTTCGAAGCTGCGCGGCGCGCGGCGGCGCTTGGGCTTGGCCGGGGCCTCGCCTTCGTCCGAAGCGACCGGCGGCGCGGCGGGAACCGCCTCGGCCGGGGCCTCGGCGCGGGTCGACTTGCGGCCCAGGAAGGCCGGGGCGTGGCTGACGTCGCCATCCTGGCCGCGCAGCAGCGGCGAGGCCGGAGCCTCGCTGGTCAGCGGCGTGGCCTGGGGCTCGATCACCGCCATCGGATCGCGGTCGCGCGGCGCCCGTTCGCGGCGCGGACGCTCGCGGCGGCCTTCGCCCTGGGGCGGCTCGGCGCCCTCGGCGACGATGGGGCGGTCCTCGCGGACGCGGTCCTCGCGCGGACGCTCGTCGCGGAAGCGGTCTTCCCGCGGGCGGTCGTCGCGGGGACGATCGTCACGCGGGCGATCTTCCCTCGGACGGTCGTCACGGGGGCGGTCATCCCGGGGCCGATCATCGCGCGGACGGTCGTCACGGGGGCGATCATCACGCTGCCCGTCGCGCGGACGGTCGTCGCGGTCGCGCCAGCGATCCCGGCGGCTCTGGCCCTGGCCCTGGCCGTCGCGATTCTGGTTGTTGTCGCGGGGGCGGTCGTCGCGCTGGCGATCCTCGCGGGGACGGTTCTCGAACCGGTCACGACGCTGTTCGCCGCCCTGACCCTCGCCGCCCTCGCCCTCGGCCTGGACCTCGGTGGCCTCGGGCGCTTCGGGCTGTTCTTCGGGCTCGGCCTCGAAGTCGATCTCGTAGGCCGAATAGGCGTCCTTGCCGATGATGTCGCTGACAGGGCGATTCGGCTGGATGGCGCGCAGGACGCGGAAATAATGCTCCGCGTGCTGCAGGTAGTTCTCGGCCAGGACCCGGTCGCCGGACGACGTCGCGTCGCGAGCCAGCTGCTGGTATTTTTCATAAACGCTCTGGGCCGCGCCGCGCACCTTGACGCCTTCGGGACCGTTCGAATCGAAGGCCCGGTTGGCGTTGTGCTGCTGAGGCTTGCCGCCGCTACCCGCTCCACCGCGATTGTTGCGGCCGCGCTGGCGCTTCATGCCCTTGAAATCTCTCATCTTCTCTTCTGAACCTGTCCGGCGGCGATCTGCTCGTCCGGTGTTTGGCCTCTGGAGCGGGGTGAACCCGGTTAGGTCCTGCCTTCGATGTTCTAGAGACGCTGGTTTCCGTAGAGCCTCCGCCCGGTTCGGGCGCGGCGATCAGCCTGGTCGGCCGTTCGCGCCTGCCGGGGGAGTCTTACGGTCATCGAGACGACCGCTTTTCCCATCACCCGACGTTTTGGAAGGAGACGCTATTCGTCTACCGCCTCACGCCAGGGTTTCCAAGGGATTTTTCGAGTCGAGGTCTGGAGCGCTATTTCGTACCGGTCACAACGCGGTCGTTGACGGACAGATCCTTGATGGTTCGCACGTTCTGGGCGCCGGCCTGCCTGAACAGCGTCTCGACCGCCTCGGACTGGTCATGGCCGATCTCGACGGCGAACATCGCGCCGGGCTTGAGCACCCGCAGGATCTCGCCGGCCAGGAAGCGATAGGCGTCCAGGCCGTCGGGGCCGCCGTCCAGGGCCAGGCGCGGTTCGTGGTCGCGGACCTCCGGCTCCAGGGTCTCGATCACGGGAGTGGCGATGTAGGGCGGGTTGGAGACCACCAGGTCGAAACTGTCGTCGCCCAGGCCGTTGGTCCAGTCGCCGCGCATCAGGGCCGTCCGGCCGGCGAGGTCCAGGTTGGCGGCGTTCTCGCGGGCCACGGCCAGGGCCTCTTCCGAGACGTCGATCCCCAGCCCCTTGGCGGCCGGCCGCTCGGCCAGCACCGCCAGCAGGATCGTGCCCGAGCCCACGCCCAGGTCCAGCATGTTGAACGGCATCTGCTCGGGGAACGCCTTGAGCACTTCGTCGACGATCACCTCGGTCTCGGGGCGCGGAGTCAGGACGTGCTTGTTGACCTGCAGCAGGATCTTCCAGAACCCCTTGCGGCCGATGATGTGACTGACCGGCTCGCGGCGGGCCCGGCGGTCCAGGAAGTCGTCCAGCGTCGCCATCTGGGCTTCGGTCAGCACCCGGTAGGGGTCGGTGATGATATCGGTGCGGGTGACGTCGGCGGCCACTTCCAGCAGCAGGCGGGCGTCGATGGCCGGCTGGTCGATCTGAACGGTCTTCAGACGATCCTTGGCGGCGTTCCAGGCTTTGACGAGGGTCAGGGTCATGGGGCGGGCTCTTACTCCGCCTTTTCGGCGGGCGCGACATTTGTCGTGGCGGCGAGGTTTGATACCCTCGGGTCGGAGGTCCCGATGAGCAAACACACCTCTGTCAGGCTCGACGAACATTTTCAAACCTTCATCGCGACGCAGCTGCGTGAAGGGCGGTATCGGTCGGCCAATGCGGTCATGCTCGCGGGGCGAGCGCTGTTGGAGCATCAGACCCGACTCGAAGCGCTCAGGACCGCTCTGATCGAAGGCCGGCAAAGCGGCTTCTTGAGGATTTCGACTTCGACGCGTCCATCAAGGAGAAGGCGCAACGTGATGGCGCGGAGGTCGCCGGGGGCCGCCCTCCCCCACAAGAGTAGATCGTGCTAGGCTACATCCATGAAGCCTGAACTGTCCAATTCGCATGACGTTGACGCCGAAGCTGCGGCCGACGCCGAGGCGCTGGCCGATCTCGACGCCGGGCGCACGGTGTCGGGCGAGGCTGTGAAGCGCTGGCTTCGTTCATGGGGAACGGCCGATGTGTTGCCGACTCCCCGCATAGGCGATTGAACCAGCCCCCAAGATCGGGCGTCATGACGCCATAATCGGCGCATGAACACCAAGCTGCCAACCTACGTCGTTTCGATTTCTCCGCAGGCGCTTCACCAGCTCGACGAGGCGCGCGCCTATATTCACGCCCAGGGCGCGCCCCTCGCGGCGCAGCGCATGGCCGCCCGGTTTCTCGCGGCCATCGAGACGCTGGAGCAACATCCGCAGAGAGGACGGCGCGTCTAGCGCGACATCCATGAACTTTTGATCGTACGGCCCTACGTGATCCGCTACCGCATCCGACCGGGCGTCGTGGAGGTGATGCGTATCCGCCACGCAGCCCAGCGGCCCCGCTAGACCAGCCCCACCCAATCGCCCTCGGCCACCGCCCCGCCCTTTTCCACCTTCAGGTACACGCCGCAGAACATGTGGCCGTAGTGGTCGAACAGGGCCTTGACCAGTTCGATGTCGCGTTCGGCCGTGACCGGGTCGACATGGGTGGCGGCGCAGCGGACGATCGGCTTGAGCACCTCGGCCCTCGCCTCGCCCACCCGCATCGCCCGGCCGGCCCAATCGTTCTCGACCCACGCCGGCCAGCCCTCGACATAGAGGTTGGCGCGGAAGCGCAGCGGGTCGACCGGACGGCCCAGCCGGGCCTCCAGGTCGCGGACGCTGGCCAGGTTGACGACGGAGACATAGCCGCTGCGGCTGTCCATGAACCGGTAGTCGCCCGGTCCCTCGACCACGCGCAGCGGTCCCTGGACCGCGTCGCCCAACAGGTCGGCCAGCCAGGCCTCGAATCCGCGGCGCCCGTCGTCGCC
>Ga0102590_1003331_pt1 | contig 16295 bp, 15 predicted proteins | sample AraplaMF_Col_mMF_FD_76859 | JGI IMG/M metagenome (GOLD analysis project Ga0102590, IMG submission 76859) | Arabidopsis root microbial communities from the University of North Carolina, USA - plate scrape MF_Col_mMF | ecosystem: Host-associated > Plants > Roots > Endosphere | place: USA...
CCTTGGACGAGGCCTCCGCCCGCGGCTGGACGGTCGTCAGCATGAAGGACGACTGGTCGCGGCTGTTTCGCGACAAGACCCTCTAGGCCGCCGGACGGAACAATGGCCCGTCGACTCCCGTCGACGGGCCGCGATGCGCCGCTCGAGCGGCGATCAGCCGCCCTTGCGGGCCGCCTTTTCGGCCGCATTGGCTTCCGACCGGGTGACGACGCCGTCGTGGTTGGTGTCGAAGGTGGCGAACCGCGGGCCGTAATAGGCGTCGATCTCCGCCGGGGTGACGAAGCCGTCCTTGTCGGTGTCGAGGATGCCGAACAGCCCGGCCTTGCCGATCTTCGGCCAGCCGTCGACGCCCTCGTCGCGGACCTGCGCCTTCACCAGTTCCGCGCCCTTGGTCCACTCGGCGTTGCTGAGCTTGCCGTCCTTGTCCTTGTCGGCGCGCATCAGGAAGGTCCGGCGGCTGTCCTGATATTCCTTCTGCGTCACCTTGCCGTCCTTGTTGGAGTCGGCGAGCAGTTGCTGGGCGTTCGCGGCTGACGCCGAGAGCATCGCCACGGCGGTGATGAGAACCAGTCTACGCATCCTACAGACCTCCAGGGGAATGGGGCCTCGGCCCCGGGGAAAGCGGACGGTCGCGTGGCTGGATCGTCGCGACGGAACGCGCGCCGACCATCAGAAGGCCTCGCCGACATAGAAGTAGAGGGCAGACGAGCCGTCCCCGACGGCGTAGTCGACGCTCATGTTGAGGTGGTACTTGGTGGACGCCTCGAAGCGGACGCCGATCCCGGCCGCCGGCAGCAGGTCCTTGGTGTTGAACTTGGCGAACTCGGGGGCCACCTCGCCGACCCCGGCGAAGGCCACCGCCCCGAAGCGTCCGTAGATCTTGCGCCGGACCTCGGCCTGGACCGCGAACATGGCGTGGTCGCGATACTGGCCGGCGGTGTAGCCGCGCAGGTCGTTGCTCTGGCCATAGTTGCAGAGGTCGTAGAACGGCCCGCCGTCGGTGGACCGGCAGACCGATCCGCGCCAGGCCACCACGGTCTTGTCGTTGACGTCGTGATAGCCGTTCACCGCCGCGGTGAGGCGCGAATAGTCGAAGTCGCTGCCGAGGTTGTCGGACGACACCAGCCACTGGCCGCTGGCGTAGGTCCCGGACCGTGGATAGTACTCGCTGTCGCGGGTGTCGTACTCGATGGCCGGGCCGAGCTGCGAGACCGTGCTCTGCAGCTCGATGTCGGGCAGCTCGAACTGCGGCAGGAGGCTCGTCGTCTTGAAGGTCGAGTCCATCTTGATGTAGCGGAAGCGCAGGCCCGCGTGGACGTGCTGCTTCACGTGCATGAGCCCTTCGACGACCCCGCCCGTGGTCTTCTGTTCCAGCTCGATCGACCGTCCGTCGGAGCCGGCGTCCGAGCCGATGCCGAAGTAGTCGACGTTGAACACCCCGGTCCCCGCCCCCGCGGTGACCCGGTACTTGTCGCCGCCCAGATAGGCCTTCTGGAACGCGGCCACCGCCCAGCTCTTACTGTCGGTGTAGAGGCCGCCGGCGCCGCTGGTCCAGGGGCGGGCCGATCCGCCTGGCTTGTAGAGCGCCAGGCCCACCACGCCCAGCCCACTGCCGATGGCGGGATTGGACAAGGGGATCGGCATGACCACGAAGCTGGGCTTCATGCTGCCGACCTGTTCGGCCGGCGTCCGCAGGCTGGTGGCGGAGGTCTCGACGTCCTGCGCCCATGAGGCGGCTGGCGAAGCGATCAGAATTCCGCAAAGGAGCAGGCTTCGCATGACGGACGGCCTTCGGCTTTATCCCGTCAACTTTGGGCGCTGGTCAGAGCCGAACAATCAGGTGAAGTCCTAGCCCCCCTTGTGGAAGCCCCAGTATTTCCCGGATGGATTGCCCCAAGCGCCAAACCATCGGGGGATTTAGGGAGGGCGACTAAGGGTTTTACCGGGTAGATTAGAGCGACGGAGCGCTGCAACCGTGCTTCCCGGGTAGAGGGAAGAGCTGTCAAAATGCCTAGAGTCGCCACGGCCTTCACCGGGACGGCGCTTGTTTGTCGGGGGATTGGATGTTTCGCCGAGGTTCTCGGCGGAAAAACCCCCAGCGTTCACCAGGGCGTCGATCGGGCCGATCGCGTCGGCGAAACTCTATTCCCCAACCTCATCACCCCAGTCCACCGCGCGATCAAAAGCGCCGGTGATGGGGTGTTTCACAACCTCTCGCGGAAAATTCAGCGAGCATTTCGTCTAAAAGCTGACAATTATAATGCGAATTACTATCGGAGCGAGAACTGACGATGCCCGTGCCTAGCGCGCCGACCATCCTGCTCGCCGACGATCATTCGATCGTCCGGGCGGGGCTGCGCGAAGCCTTGGAGTCGCAGCCCGGCTGGACGATCTGCGGAGAGGCCTCCAACGGACGCGACGCCGTCCGTCTGGCCAAGGAGCTGGTCCCGGACGTCATGATCCTGGACATCAGCATGCCCGACCTCAGCGGCGTCATCGTCGCCCGCGACGTGCGCAAGCTGAAGACCCACACCGAGCTGCTGATCTTCACCATGCACGACAGCGAACAGCTGGTGCGCGAGGTGTTCAGCGCCGGCGCGCGCGGCTTCGTGCTCAAGTCGGCCTCGACCGACAACATCATCGCCGCCGTGGCCTCGCTGCTGAACCACAAGCCCTACTTCTGCCCCGGGATCACCGATGCGGTGCTGCGCGGCTATCTCTCGCCCGGCGGGCATGGCCTGGGGGAAGTCATCGAAGGGTCGGAGACCCTGACGACGCGCGAACTGCTGATCGTCCAGCTCCTCGCCGAGTCCCGCAGCAACAAGGTCATCGCCTCGATGCTCGACATCAGCGTCAAGACCGTCGAGAGCCACCGCGGCAACATCATGCGAAAGCTGGGAGCCCATTCGCTGGCGGACATCGTGCGCTATGCGATCCGCAACAAGTTGATCGAGGCCTAGCCTCCATCCCAAGGCGCCGCTGAATGCACACGGGCAAGCGCATGGCCGGCGGCTTCGACCCGGCGTTCTTCGAGTCCGCCCTGGACGCGTTCACGGCCAACGTCGCGGTCATCGACGAGTCCGGCGAGATCCTGGCGGTCAACGACGCGTGGGTTCAATTCCTCGACCTCAACGACGTCAAGGCCGTCGATCACGCCATAGGCTGCAACTATATCGGCTTCTGCGATCGGCTGGGCACGCCGGGCGGCGACGCGGTGGCGGCCGGTCTCCGGGCGCTGCTGGCCGGTGGGAGCGGCCCCTTCCGGCACGAATACGTCATGCCGCTGGACGCCGGTCCCCGCTGGGTCAAGCTGTCGGCCGTGCGTGTCGGGCGTCTGGATCGGCCCTTCCTCATCGTGGCCCACGAGGACATCTCGATCCAGCGCCGGGCCGAGCTGGGCTTGCGGGAGGCCACGGCGCGCCTGCTGCTCGCCGAGGACGCCGAGCGGCGGCGCATCGCCCGGGAGCTGCATGACAGCACGGCCCAGCACCTGGCGGGCGCCAAGCTGATGCTGCGGCGCCTGGACGCCCGGGACCCGGCCAGTACGAACGCGGTCCGCGACGAGGTGTCGGGGCTGCTGTCCAACGCCTTGGACGAAATCCGCAGCTTCGCCTACCTGCTCCATCCGCCGGCCCTGGAGCATCTGGGGCTGGCGGCGGCGATCCGGCAGTTCGCGACCGGGTTCTCGCGACGCGCCGACGTGGCGGTGACGATCGACATCCCGGACGACTTCCCGCGGCTGTCCCACGCCACGGAGATCGCGCTGTACCGCGTGGTGCAGGAGGCCCTGGCCAACGTCCACAGCCATTCCGGCAGCCAGCAGGCGCTGGTCAGGCTGAGGATCGCCGGCGAGATGGTGCTTCTGGCGGTCCGCGATTTCGGCTCCGGCCTGCCGCCTCGGCGGGGCGGCGCGTCCGGCGTCGGGCTCGAGGGCATGCGTCTGCGCCTCGAATTCCTCAAGGGCCATCTGACCCTGCGCAACGCCGAACCGGGCCTGGCCCTGGAGGCCTGGGTGCCGTTCCTGCCCGAGGGCGAGGACTGATCTGACGAGAAGGCGTGGGAGAGCCGGCCCATCACATGCGTCGGGACATGTGGGCCGGCTCTCGACCCGCAACCACGGCCGCGCTCTTGGGGGATGAGCGAACCGGAGCTTGCCAAGGGAAATCGGGGGTGACGCCTTGACGCGCGAGCAGGTCCAGATTGCCGCCGCGCCGACGCGAGCGCCATCAGGTCAAACCCTAGGAAGAGGCGCGAAAACCCTTATGGCCGAGGGAAATGCTCAGGCCAGGTGAACCGAACTCTTGATCGCGGTGGTGGCGGCCTGCTTCTGGCGGGCGCGGTCGATGGCGTCGTCGAGCAGCTTCAGGAACTCGGACTGCATCTGCATCGACTCGACGTCCGACGCCCTCACCCCGTCCAGGGTCGACTGTCGGATCTCCTCGAGTTGCTCGAGCGAAAGCGCCGCGCACAGGCGGAGGCTCAGGAACTGCAACGCGGCGACTCGGATCTCAAGATTTGTCATCGGCATGTCGCTGAGGAGGCAGGGCGCCAACGGATAGGGACGGAACGCGATCGGGTCTTGGCGATGGTTCGACGGTAGCCATGAAGATCAAGCTGCGCCACGACCGACTCCCCGTAGGCGAATCCCAGGACGACATCAGAGTAGAACGGGCGAAACGTTATTTGGGTCGTTCAAGAAGCTAATTAGTGCGGCGGCGCGGCTGAAAAGAGAAGCGGTCAGCCGACCCGTCGTGAATTCTCCCGGACCAGAGCGAACGGCGCGCGACGTTCGCGACGCCGTCCTCGCTACGCGGGGACCGCGCGACAAACACATATTCGTATAATGCGTGGGATGTTTCTTCTGGACCGTCCACCCTTATCAGGGCGTCCCGAGCGATCTGAAATCAGGCGAACCCCGCTTCGACACCCGGAAAACGACCTACTGAGTGATAGGGGTTCAGGGTTTTCCGTCAAACTGTGGAGATTGCGCAACGGGGTGCGGGGCCAGACGGCGGCCTTCAGAGCTCGGCGGCGGACTCGGCCACCAGGCGCATGAGCCAGGCCACGGGACCGGTTTCGCTCTCGCCGCCCCGGATCACCGCGCCGAACTGGGCCGGTTCGGGATGGCGGCTGGGCTCCACCAGGACGACGGCGCCGCGGTCGGCGGCCAGGGTGGCCAGGCGCCGGGGCAGCAACGCCGCCATGTCGGTCTGGCTGACCATCACCAGGGCCGAGGACGCGTCCGGGACGGTCACGGGCCCCTTCAGCCCGCGCGTCGACGGCAGGGCGTAGTCGTCGCTCCAGCTGGTGATGCGCCTCAGGCCCAGTTCGCGCCGCGATCCCCGCCGCATCTCCTCGTTCTCCTGGCCGCCGGAGACGACCAGATAGGGAACGCCCGCCAGGGCCTGCGGCGTGATCCCGTCCGGACCGGCGGCCAGGGCGACCGGATGGTCGACGCGGATCACCCAGACGCCGGTCTCGGTGAACAGCGGTTTGTGCAGGAAGCGCGGCGCGACATGCTCGAAGCCGCCGATCACCATGTCCAGCCGGCCGTGGTCGAGGTCCTCGGCCAGGGGGCCTTCGATCCCCCGGATGCGCAGCTTCACGCCGGGCGCCTGGACCTGGACGCGCCGGACCACGCCCGGCATCAGCACCGAGCACAGATAGGCGCTGGCGCTGATGTGGAAGGTGCGTTGATCGACGGCGGGATCGAAGCGCGAGGCCGTGACGGCGGCCTCCAGCATCTTCAGGGCGGCGCGGACCGGTCCGCCCATCTCGACCGCGCGCGGCGTCGCCTGCAGGCCGGAGGGGCCGCGGACGAACAGTTCGTCGCCCAGCGCCAGGCGCAAACGGCCCAGGGCGTGGCTGATTGCCGACTGGGTCAGGCCCAGCTTGGAGCCGGCCCGCGTCGCGCTCTCCTCCTCCAGCAGGGCGTCGAACACCCGCAGCAGGTTGAGGTCGAGGGTTCTGAAATGCGCATCGTTCATGATATCCGTGACGGAATATCATTTTGCTCATGACCTTGGGAGTCCTATCTCCCGGTCAAGGTAAGGCCCTCCCCGGCCCTTCCCCTCAAACCGGATGAGAACCGCGGCTGGCGCGAGCGCCGGCCGCTTGGGCGTGGAGTATTGCGTGAGCGACGCGGAAGGCTATCAGGCGATCGCCGAGGTCGAGGAAGACGCGGCCCGGAAGCGTCAGCAACGCACCCTGGGCCAGAGACTGCGCTGGCCGCTGATGATCGGCGGCCCGCTGATCGTCCTGGCCGTCGTGGCGTTCTTCGTCCTGACCGGCGGCAAGTTCGAGACCACCGACGACGCCTATGTCCAGGCGGCGCGCGCGGCCATCAGCCCTAGCGTGGCGGGACGGGTGATCGAGATCGACGTCGGCGAGAACCAGGCGGTCAAGAAGGGCCAGGTCCTGTTCCGGCTCGATCCGTCGGACTTCCAGGTCGCGGTCGCCCAGGCGGAGGCCGCCCTGGCCGCCGCGCGCTTCGAGACCCAGGGGTCGCGCGCCGTCTACGAGCAGCGCAACGCCGACCTGGCCGCCGCCCAGGAGACGGTCGCCTATACGGAGCGCGAGGCGGTCCGTCAGCGGGACCTGGCCGCCGCCGGCGTCGCCACCAAGGCCCAGGCCGACGAAGCCGCCCACGCCGCCGAACAGGCCCGCCGCCAGGTCGCGGTGGTCCGTCAGCAGATCGCCTCGGCCCTGGCCGACATCGGCGGCCGGGTCGACGTAGCCGCGGACCAGCAGCCCAAGGTCATGCAGGCCAAGGCCGCCCTGGACCGTGCCAGGCTGGACCTCAGCTACGCCACCATCGTCGCGCCGGCCGACGGCGTGGTCACCAAGGTCGAGCAGCTCCAGGTCGGCAACCGCGTCGCCGCCTCCCAGACCCTGTTCTGGCTCGTCTCGGGCCGGCCCTGGATCGAGGCCAATTTCAAGGAAGACCAGCTGGCCCACATGCGTATCGGCCAGCCGGCGACGATCAAGGTCGACGCCTACGACCGCGTGCTGAAGGCTCACGTCGTCAGCTTCAGCCCCGGCACCGGCTCCAGCTTCGCCCTGCTGCCGCCCGAGAACGCCACCGGCAACTGGGTCAAGGTGGTCCAGCGCTTGCCCGTGCGCCTGGCCCTCGACGAGGAGGTCCCGCAGCTCAGCGCGGGCCTGAGCGCCAAGGCCAAGGTCGATGTCCGATCCGCCAAGGATGCGAGCGCGAAATGACCGGCGCCGGCAACGGCAAGGGCGACGCGGCCAATCGGGTCGCGATCACGATCTCGGTCATGCTGGCGACGATCATGAACTCGCTGGACACGACGATCGCCAACGTCGCCCTGCCGCACATCCAGGGCAGCGTCTCGGCCTCGGCCGAGCAGATCACCTGGGTGCTGACCTCCTACATCGTCGCCGCGACGATCATGACGCCCCTGACCGGCTTCCTGGCCGACCGCATCGGGCGCAAGATGGTCTTCCGCCTGTTCGGCGCGGCCCTGATCCCGCTGTCGCAAGCCGTGCTGCTGGACATCAACCCGCCCGAGAAGCACGGCTCGGCCATGGCTATCTGGGGCGCCGGCGCGGTGCTGGGCCCGATCCTGGGGCCGGCGCTGGGCGGCTGGCTGACCGACAACCTCGACTGGCGCTGGGTGTTCTTCATCAACCTGCCGATCGGCATCCTGGCCTTCGCCGGCGTCTTCCTGTTCCTGTCCGAGAAGAAGAGCGCCGAGAAGCGCCGGTTCGACGTGCTGGGCTTCGCCAGCCTGGCCCTGGCGATCGGCGGCTTCCAGATGATGCTGGACCGCGGTCCCAGCCAGGACTGGTTCGGGTCGAGCGAGATCTGGGTCTATCTGATCGTCGGGATCATCTCGCTGTGGATCTTCGGCGTGCAGCTGGCGACGGCGAAGAAGCCGTTCGTCGACCGCGCCCTGCTGGCCGACACCAACTTCGTCACCTGTTGCGTGTTCGGTTTCTTCATCGGCATCCTGCTGTACAGCGTCCTGGCCCTGCTGCCGCCCATGATGCAGAACCTGCTGGGCTATCCGGTGGCCTTCACGGGTCTGGTCAGCATGCCGCGCGGCATCGGCTCGTTCCTGGCGATGTTCGCCGTCGGCCAGCTGATCGGCCGGATGAGCATCAAGCTGATCCTGCTGGTCGGCCTGTCGGTCAGCGCGGTGTCGCTGTGGATGATGACCCAGTTCAGTCTGGGCATGGACACCCACCTGATCATCGTTTCCGGCTTCCTGTCGGGCGTCGGCACGGGCCTGATCTTCGTCCCGCTCAGCACCATCGCCTTCGCCACGGTCAAGCCGCAGCACCGGGCCGAGGGCGCGGGCCTGTTCACCCTGATCCGCAACATCGGCTCGGCGGCCGGTATCTCGATCATGCAGGCCCGCTTCGTCAGCGGCATCGAGACCCACCACGCGGTGTTGATCACCCACGCGGGACCCGACAATCCGCTGTTCCAGGCCTATGCGCCGCAGGTCTTCGCCACGATCGAGGGCATGGCCCGGTTCAACGGCCAGATCACCAAGCAGGCCTCGATGCTGTCCTACATCGACGATTTCCAGCTGATGCTGGGCATCACCATCCTCTGCGCCCCCATGATCCTCCTGATGCGAACCCCGAAGAAGAAGACCCCGGGGGAAGAGACCGTCCATGTCGCCGAACACTAAGCGCCTCGCCGCCCTCGCCGCTTCCGTCAGCCTGGCCGTGATGGCCGGCGCCTGTACGACCGTGGGTCCGGACTTCGCCCGGCCGGCCGCGCCCAAGGCCGCCGGCTATGCGGCCGCCGGCGAGGCCACGCCCGCCGAGGCCCGTCTGGACGCCGCCGCCTCGGCCGGGCCCTGGTGGAACGCCTTCGGCTCGCCGGCCCTCGACGCCACGATCCGCCAGGCCCTGGCCGACAGCCCCACCCTGGCCGAGGCCGACGCCACCCTGCGGCAGTCCCAGTCCGCCCTGGCCCAGGCGCGCGGCGCGGCCGGTCCGCAGGTCGACGCCACGGCCGGGATCAACCGCGAGCGCGCCAACCTCCAGGCCTTCGGCTTCACCAGCTTCGGCGACGTCAAGCTGGAGAACCCGACCTTCAACCTCTATTCGGTGGGCGGCGCGGTCGGCTACGACCTCGACCTGTTCGGCGGGAACAGGCGCCGGATCGAGGGCGCGGCGGCGCGGGCCGAGGCCCAGGGCCGGCGGAGCGACGCGGCCTATCTGACCCTGACGGCCAACGTCGCCCTCCAGGCCCTGACCATCGCCACCCTGAACGCCCAGATCGAGGCGGTGAACCAGATGATCGCCGCCGACCAGGCGAACATCGACCTGGTCCATCGCGCCAACGTCCTGGGCGGCTCGACCGCCACGGCGCGGGTCTCGGCCCAGAGCCAGCTGGAGCAGGATCGCGCCCTGCTGCCGCCCCTGCAGGGGCAGCTGGCCGCGGCGCGCCACGCCCTGGCCCTGCTGGTCGGCCGCACGCCCGCCGACTGGACCGCGCCGGACTTCACCCTGGCCGAACTGAACCTGGCCGCGCCCGTGCCGGTCGCCCTGCCCTCGGCCCTGGTCCGCAAGCGCCCCGACATCCTGGCCGCCGAGGCCGACCTCCACGCCGCCACCGCCGACATCGGGGTGGCGACCGCCGACCTCTATCCGAACGTCAAGCTGACCGCGTCCCTGACCCAGGGCTCGCTGAACCCGTCGGATTTCTTCTTCTACGACGCCACCGCCTGGAGCGTCGGCGGCGGCCTGACCGCGCCGATCTTCAACGGCGGCGCCCTGAAGGCCCGCCGGCAGCAGGCGCGCGAAGCGGCCGTGGCCTCGTCGGCCCGCTACCAGCAGACGGTGCTGACCGCCTTCGCCCAGGTGGCCGACGCCCTGTCGGCCCTGAACGCCGACGACGCGGCCATCGCCGCCTACGGCCGTTCCGAAGCTCAGGCCGGCGAGAGCCTGCGCCTGGCCCGCGTCGCCTACGACAAGGGCGGCGGCACCTTGCTGGAGGTGCTCGACGCCCAGCGCCGCGTCCACGAGATCCAGGCCTCCCGGGTGCGCGCCCAGGGGCAACGCCTGGCCGACGCGGTGCGCCTGTTCGCGGCGTCGGGCGCCGATTGGCGGAGCGCGGCGACTTAACTGACCAAATTCAGAATCTGGTCAGGCCAGTTGCTTGTGCGGCCGGCCCAGCCCGCTATGGTGCGCCCAAGCGGCGCCGACTCCAGAGTGCGTCGAGGTGTCGGGAGATCGGTGTATGCGCGCGAAAACGGCTGTCGTCGGCCTTGCGGCCCTGTTGTCGCTGGGCGTCGCCGTCCAAGCCTGGGCCGCCGAGCCCGTGGTCCCCGCCGCGCCGGCCGGCGTCTGCAAGGGCGGTGACGGGACGGCCGCGGCGTTCGGCGGTCGCCGCACCTTCCGCTGGAGCCCCGAGGCCCTGCGATACGCCAAGGCGCACCGGACCGACCCCGCGATTGCGCCGGCCTATGCGGCGGTGATCAGGCGCGCCGACGCGGCCCTGGCCGGCCCGACCTATACCGTCGTCGACAAGACCCGCACCCCGCCCAGCGGCGACAAGCACGACTACATCTCGATGGGCCCCTACTGGTGGCCCGATCCCGCCAAGCCGAACGGCGAGCCCTACATCCGCCGCGACGGCGAGTTCAATCCGGAGCGCTCGACCAACGCGTTCGACGTCACCGACCTGGACGCCATGAGCGCCTCGGTCGAGGCCCTGTCCCTGGCCTACTGGTTCACCGACGACGCCCGCTACGCGACCAAGGCCGCCCAGCTGCTGCGCGTCTGGTTCCTGGACCCGGCGACCCGGATGAACCCCAACACGAAGTACGCCCAGGGCGTGCCGGGGCGCACCACGGGACGGGCCGAGGGCGTGCTGGACACCTACCGCCTGCTGAGGGTGATCGAGGGCGTCGGGCTCCTGGCGCCGTCCAAGGCGCTGTCGGACGCGGACCAGAAGGGCCTGGAGCGCTGGTTCGCCGACTACACGACCTGGATGCGCACCGATCCGAACGGGCGCGAGGAGCAGGCCGCCGCCAACAACCACGGCATCTGGTTCGACTACCAGCTGGCCGGGTTCTCGCTGTTCGCCCGCCAGGACGACGTGGCCCGCCGGGTCGTGGCCGAGGCCGGCGCGCGGCGGATCGCGACCCAGGTCGCGCCGGACGGCTCGTTGCCGCTGGAGCTGACCCGCACCCGCGCCCTGCACTACAGCTACTTCGCCCTGGAAGCCCTGGTCGGCACGGCGCAGTTCGGGCGGTGCGTGGACCTGGACCTCTGGCGCTACCGGACCGCCGACGGTCGCGGCCTGCGCGCGGCGTTCGACTTCCTGGCGCCCTATGTGGGCCGGGAGGCCAGCTTCCCGTATCCGGAGCTGAAGCCCGAGGACGCCTCGTCCGAGGCCTTGCCGCTGTTCGCGGCCGCCGCGAACGCCTATGGCGACAAGGCGCTGGCCGAGAAGGCCGACGCCCTGGCCCAGCGCTATCCCGCCAACCTCAGCCGCCTGGTGGTCGCGCCGAAGCCATGAGGCTTTCCAGGGGCGATCCGAAAAAGCCCCAGAGCTATTGGGCGACGGGCGCGCTATAGTGGGCGGCGCCTGTGATCGCCCCGCGCCATGCGGGATCGCCGGCCTGAAAGGACTTCATGTCCGACCACCCGGACACGCGCGAGACGACGCGTTGGACCGCCCTGCTCGAACTCCTCGGCATCCATCGGATCACCGCGCAGGAGATCCGCGCCGAGACCATGTTCCTGGGCAACCGCCACCAGGGGCGGATCGCCGAGGGCGCGCGCCTGGAGCTCAAGGCCTCCGGACTATCCGCCTATCGCGTCGCGCTGCTGCGGGCCGTGATCCGGGCGGTTCCCGCGCAGGACGCGGCGGGAGCCGACCAATGACCGACGAGGAAGCTCAGGCCTTGCGCCGGGAGAACGACTATCTCAAGCGCCGTAACGCCCAACTGCAGGACGACGTCACCAGCCTGGGCGGCCAGGTCCTGAGGATGCAGCAGGAACTCGAGCGGATGCATGGTCGACGGGCGGCGATTTCGCCCGATCCGCTGGCGGGCGGCCGGTGATGACGCTTTCACCGGGCCAGCTCGTGGCGTTGAAGAACCTGGCCCGCAAGAAGGCCGGCGAGGCGGTCGACTGGATCAACATCGCCGACGCCCGGGTCCTGACCGATCTGGGCCTGGCGGAGCGCAACGGCGGCGGCTGGGTGATCACCAACGACGGCGTCGCCGCCCTGGCGGGTCACCAAGACTCCGATTGAGGCCGCAGGCCGCTGAATTTCAGGCGTTATTGTTCCTGGACTTCATGTGATCCCTAGTCCCCGATGAACCGATAGCCGATGCCGGGCTCGGTCAGGATCATCTTCGGCGTCGAGGGATCGGCCTCGAGCTTCTGCCGCAGCTGTCCGACGAACACCCGCAGGTACTGGGTGTCGTGGGCATGGGCCGGACCCCACACGGCCGTCAGCAGGTCCTTGTGGGTCAGCACCTTGCCGCGCGCCTGGGCCAGGCGGGCCAGGACGTCGTATTCGCGCGGCGAGACCTTCACCACGGCGCCGTCGCGGGTCACCAGGCGCTTTTCGAGGTCGATCTCGACGGCCCCGGCCCGGATCGGCGCGACCGGACCTTGCGCGGCGCCGCGCTGGCGCAGGGCGACGCGAAGACGCGCCAGCAACTCCCCGACCCCGAACGGCTTTTCCACATAGTCGTTGGCGCCCAGGTCCAGGGCCTGGATCTTCTCGGGCTCACGGTCGCGGGCCGAGAGGATGACGATCGGGCCGTCGTAGAAGGCCCGGGCCTTCTCCAGCACCTCCTTGCCGTCCATGTCGGGCAGGCCCAGGTCCAGCACCACGGCGTCGGGCGACCACAGGGCTATGCCGCGCAGTCCCTCCTGGCCGCTGTCGGCGCGCAGGGGCTCGTAGCCGGCGGCGTCCATGGCCGGGCCGAGGAAGCGGTGGATCTGCGGCTCGTCGTCGATGATCAGGATGCGTTGTCGGATGGCGGACATCAGGCGCTCATAGCAGATGATGCGGAGTCGCGACGGCCTTGGGCAGGCTGATCAGGATGCGCGTGCCCCTGCCGTCGTGGATGGGACTGGCGGCGGCGATGCGTCCGCCCATGGCGTCGATGAAGCCCTTGGAGATCGACAGGCCCAGGCCCGCCCCCTGGCTGCGGTCGGTGGGCTCCTCCATGCGGCGGAACTTCTCGAACACCTGCTCCAGTTCGGCGGTGGGGATGCCCCTGCCCTCGTCCTCGATGCTGATCACCACGTTGGCGCGATCCTCGTAGGCGGCCATCTCGATGCGGGTGGCCGGCGGGCTGTAGGCGATGGCGTTCTCCAGGATGTTGACGACGGCCTGCTCCAGCAGGCTGGAGTCGGCCCGCACCAGGCTGAGCTCGACCGGGAAGTCGCGGGTCAGGGTCCGGGTCGCCAGCCGGCGCGAGACGCGGTCGGCGGCCGCCCCCAGCACGTCGCGCACGTCGGTCCAGTCGGTGCGCAGCCGCAGGGCTCCGCCCTCCAGGCGGGTCATGTCCAGCAGGTTGCCGACATAACGGTTCAGCCGCTCGGCCTCTTCGCGGATGCTCAGCAGCAGGTCGTCGCGCACCGCTGTGGTCATGCCCTGGCCGAAGTCCAGCAAGGTGGTGGAGGCGCCCAGCACCGTGGACAGCGGCGTGCGCAGGTCGTGGCTGATGGAGTTCAGCAGGGCCGAGCGGAAGCGGTCGGCGCGGCGCAGGGTCTCGGTCTCGACCGCCTCGGTCGCCAGTTCGGCCCGTTCCAGGGCCACCGCGCCCTGCTCCAGCAGCGCCAGAAGCAGGCGCTCGTCCTCCGACCCGGGCGCCATGGCCCCCGCCTCGATCCCGGCCACGCCCGCCCGCGAGCGCACGCCTTCCAGCGGCCAGAAGGTCCAGCGGGTCTGAGGCAGGGTGCCGGTGCCGAACCCGGCGGCCTCGCCCTTCTCCCAGGCCCAGCGGGCGGCGGCCATGGGCGCGGCGTCCAGCTCGTCCAGCGTCGGGGCGCCGGCAGTGGTCTGGAGCTCGCCGCCGGTCGGCAGCAGCACCACGGCCTTGGCGCCCACGGCCGCGGCGGTCTGCTCGGCCAGGGCCTTGGCGGCGGCTTCGCGTCCGGCGGCCGCCGAGAAGGTCCGGCTGGCCGCCAGCAGGGCCGAGACCGCCGAGGCCCGCCGCTGGGCGTCGCGGCCCTGGTCCCGCACCCGCCCGGCCAGGCCGCCGGCCGCCAGGGCGACGGCCCAGAACACGATCAGCGTCAGGAAGTCGGTCGGCGCGCCGATGGCGAACGAATGGCGCGGCTCCAGGAACATGTAGTTGTAGACCAGGAAGGCCACGGTCGCCGCCGCCAGGGCGGGCCGCAGCCCGCGCAGCACGCCGGCCGCCAGCACGGCGGCCAGGAAGATCATCCCCAGGTCCACGCGGTCGAAAGCCACGTCCAGGCCCCAGGCCACCGCCGTCGCGGCGGCCACGCAGCCGGCGGCCAGCAGATAGGCGGTCCATCCCGCCGCCGGTCTGCGCTTGGGCGGTTCGACCACCGGCTCGTGGGTGGCCTCGGTGACGACGTGGATCGCCGCGCCCCGGGCCTCGCGCAGCAGGGCCGCGGCCAGGGACCGGCCCAGCAGCTCGCGCCAACGGCTGTCGGCCGACTTGCCGATGACGATCTGGGTGACGTTGTTGCGCCGGGCGTAGGCCATCACCGTGGCGACGATGTCGGCCCCGCTGAGCACCACGGTCGAGCCGCCCAGCTGCTCGGCCAGCTTCAGGGCGTCGCGCAGCCGCTCCGTCGCCGCAGGGCCGGTGACCGGATGGTCGAGGCGTTCGACGTGGGTCACCGTCCACGGCGCGTCCATCATCATGTCCGACAGCCGCCGGCCGGCCCGCACGAGGCTGGCGGCCATGGCGTCGCCGCCGACCAGCACCAGGATGCGCTCGCCCGCCGCCCAGGGGCCCTCGACGCCCTTCTCGCGCATGGCGGCGACCAGCTGGTCGTCCACGGTCTGGGCCGCGCGCCGCAGGGCCAGCTCGCGCAGGGCCGTGAGGTTCTCGACCTTGAAGAAGTTCTCCGAGGCCAGGCGCGCGGTCTCGGGCACATAGACCTTGCCCTCCCCCAGCCGTTCGCGCAGCTCGTCGGGGGTGATGTCGATCACCTCGATGGCGTCGGCCCGCGACAGGACGCTGTCGGGCACCGTCTCGCGCTGGCGCACCCCGGTGATGCGCTGGACCACGTCGACCAGGCTCTCCAGGTGCTGGACGTTCAGGGTGGTCCAGACGTCGATGCCGGCGGCCAGAAGCTCCTCGACGTCCTGCCAACGCTTGGGATGGCGCGATCCCGGGGCGTTCGAATGGGCGAACTCATCGACCAGCAGCAGGGCCGGCTTACGGACCAGGGCCGCGTCGAGATCGAACTCCATCATCACGTGGCCGCGGTGATCGATCGGCTTGCGGGGCAGCACGTCCATGCCGCGCAGCAGGCTCTCGGTCTCGCGACGGCCGTGCGTCTCGACCAGGCCGATCAGCACGTCCTGGCCGTCGGCCTTGCGGCGGCGGGCGGCGCGCAGCATCTCGTAGGTCTTGCCCACGCCCGGGGCCATGCCCAGGAACACCTTCAGCCGCCCCCGGCCCGCCCGGTTGGCGGCCGCCAGCAGCGCCTCCGGATCGGGGCGGTTCGTGTCGGAAGCGTCGGCGGGCAAGGCGAGTCTCCGGGGAGGAGGACAGTCTAGGCGATCAGGCTTCGAAGCGCATGCCGTCATAGGCGGGCTCGACCCCTGGCGGAAGTTTCGCCGCCAAGGCGTTGAAATCCAGGTCGATGTGCAGATTGGTCAGGATGGCGCGGCGCGGCTTGGCGCGGGCGATCCACTCCAGCGCCAGGCCCACATGGGCGTGGGTCGGGTGCGGCGTCCAGCGCAGGGCGTCCACCACCCAGACGTCGAGGCCGCTCAGCGCCGCCCAGCTCTCCTCGGGAAAGCCGATGGCGTCGGGGGTGTAGGCGACGTTCCCGAAGCGATAGCCGACGGCGCGGATCTCGCCGTGATCGACGTCGAAGGTGGTGACCGGGATCGCGCCGCTGGGGCCGTCGATCTCCCAGGCCTGGCCGTGGGGCGCGATCAGCTGCGGGTCGCAGATCGCCGGATAGCCGCCCTGGCTCTTGAAGACGTAGTCGAACCGCCGTTCCAGGCTGGCGGTCGTGTAGGCGTCCATATAGGTCGGCACGCGCTTGCGGGCGTTCAGGAAGAACGGGCGCAGGTCGTCGATGCCGTGGGCCTGGTCGGCGTGGTCGTGGGTGAACAGGCAGGCGTCGAC